>Ga0098040_1000500_pt1 | contig 18037 bp, 21 predicted proteins | sample 7_EtaG_FD_75065 | JGI IMG/M metagenome (GOLD analysis project Ga0098040, IMG submission 75065) | Marine viral communities from the Subarctic Pacific Ocean - 7_ETSP_OMZ_AT15161 metaG | ecosystem: Environmental > Aquatic > Marine > Oceanic | place: Pacific Ocean | collected 2015-01-08
AGATTGGGACACTTACTGCAGATTTAGAATATCACAAAGAAGTCTCTGCAAAAACTATTATTGCTCTTAAAACGGAAAATCAAAGACTTGAAGAGATCGCACTTAAGAGGCCAAATGACTATTGGTATCTGTGGTTCGGCGCCGGTGTGGTGGCCACTTTGGCCGTTTACTATGTCGGCACCGCCATAGCTAACGGCATTGCTTTGAGTACAATGAATTGATATGAAAAAAGATTTAAATGATATTGCAAAAATAGAGAAAGCCATAAAAGAAAAGTATGGCGACGATGCAATACAAAACCCTAAAAAACACTGGGACGAAGAAAAAGAAAAGAAATACCTAGAAGACTTAAAAGAATTTTATAAGAATGAAAAAAGTAAAAAACAAACCACAGAATTAGAGGGTTTTGTCGTCAGAGAGAAGAGAAAGCAAAATAAGGCTGAAAGAATATGTCCTATTTGTACTTCGTATTCTTTCTCTGCAAGTGACGACTTATATATGAATAAATTCGAATGCTGTTTTGATTGTTACATTCAACATGTGGAAGACCGAGAAGAAAGATGGAAAACTGGCTGGAGACCAAATAACTAACTATTTATTACTAGCAAGCTATTTATAGTAGAGGATTTTAAACAATGGCAACAACTTTAGAAATTATTAACTGTATCTCTCAGGTGGTATCTAATTCCCACGATGGCGCGTTAGATGAAAAGGGAGAACCTATTAAAATAGGCCTAAGAAGGGAAGAAGGGAACGCACTAGTAGATTCTAGGGTTATGGACGGCTTCGGCGCCCACGTTTCCGGAGACCGCCTTCACATCAAATATCACTCTGAAATACCTCTTAAGGAAGTTCATAACAACGATTTTGAAGGAGAAATGGAATCTATGATAGAAAAAGTAAAATCCTTTATCCAAAAGGAGTACAAAAAGATCAAAAAGAGCGCCCTTTCCTTATCGGACCCATCCGAAGTTGATGTATTTGTTGAATATATTTCCCGAATCCGCTGCAGCGTAAAGGTCCATAAGTGTTGGGTTATTGGCGGCGGAGAAGCAGAAGAAAATACACCGGAATCTGAAGAACAATTAGACTCAGCAACTCGCAAGTGGTTATCACTCGGCGGCCTTAAAAGCTGAGAGTTAAATGTCACTAAAATTAACTAAGCAAGAAGTAATGAAAGAAATAGTTCGGTGTGGAAAGAAGCCCGAATATTTTATAAATACTTATGCAAAAATTACTCACCCGATGAAAGGCTTGATACCTTTTCATTTGTACCCTTTTCAAAAAGACTTATTAGAAGATTTTGAAGACCATAGGTTTAATGTTATATTAAAGGCCAGGCAACTTGGGATTTCAACAATAAGTGCTGCATACGTTGCTTGGCTTATGATGTTTCATCGAGAAAAGAATGTTTTAGTTATAGCAACAAAGTTCAATACGGCAGCTAATTTAGTAAAGAAAGTTAAAGCTATTATTAAAAACTTACCAAAATGGCTAACAATTTCCAATGTAGAAATAGATAATAGAACCTCTTTTATCTTATCAAATGGTTCCCAAATTAAGGCATCTTCAACAAGCGGCGATGCAGGCCGATCTGAAGCTCTATCTTTGTTGGTGATTGACGAGGCCGCCCACGTCGAAGGTCTAGATGATTTGTGGATGGGTCTTTACCCTACGCTCTCCACCGGTGGTCGCTGTATAGCTTTGTCTACACCAAACGGTGTTGGGAATTGGTTTCATAAAGTATATACAGAATCAGAAAACATGTCGAATGATTTTCACCATACTAAGTTACCCTGGGACGTTCATCCCGACCGGGATCAAACTTGGTTTGAAAAAGAGACAAGAAATATGTCTCGCAGAGAAATCGCGCAAGAGTTAGAATGTAATTTTAATATGTCTGGTGAAACAGTCTTTGGACCAGAAAATATAGAAACATATTTTAACATGATAAAAGAACCAAAGTATAGAACTGGGTTTGATAGAAATCTGTGGATATGGGAAGAAAGAAATCCGCAAAATACATACCTCATTTCTGCCGATGTCGCCCGCGGGGACGGAAAAGACTATTCCGTTGCGCATGTTTTAAATTTAGAAACCATGGAAATTATAGCAGAATATCAAGGAAAAGTAACACCAGATATATTTTCACGCGTGTTGTTTGACTTGGGGCAAGAGTATGGTAATGGGCTTTTGGTTGTAGAGAACAATTCGGTTGGCTTTGCAGTTTTGGAAAAATTAAAGGAAATGAGATATCCAAATTTATATTTTTCAGTTAAATCAACTCATGAGTTTGTTGAAGAGTACAAAGCAGAACAAATGTCAAACGCAGTAGCTGGATTTACTACTACATCGAAAACAAGGCCTCTAATCGTGGCAAAGATGGAGGAATTCATAAGAAACAATCTAATTAAGATATATTCTTCCAGACTTTTATCTGAGATGAAGACGTTTATTTGGAACAATGGAAGACCAGAAGCTATGAGATCTTATAATGACGATCTGATAATGTCGTGCGCCGTCGGGTGTTGGGTTCGAGACACGGCCCTGTCCGCAAACAAGCTTCAGTCAGATTATAATAAAGCCTTTATTGGTGCAATAACTAAATCATCAAACGAATTAGACACCAGAATAAATGGTATGATAGGTATTAAGAACCTTAAGATGAAAGAGACAATGAATAAACACCAATCGGCCGTAACAGATTTTCCATGGCTATTTAAAGGGTAGGTATAAATAATGGCTGACAACAGCAAGAATAAGAAAAACACAAGAAATCCGCAAAGTTTGCTTTTCAGAAGGCTGACCAGGTTACTCTCGGGTCCTCTAACAAATTACAGAACTCAGACAAATCACAGACTAAGAAGAATAGATTTGGACAAGTTCTCATCCAAATTCACATCGGCTTCCGGAAGAGATTTTAAGAAAACTGCCTATAATCCTTACGATAACTTGCAAGCAAATGTTATGGCTAGCCAACAGAGAACAGAAAGGTATGTCGACTTTGACCAGATGGAATACACACCAGAAATAGCATCTGCACTAGATATTTATGCAGATGAAATGACAACATACTCAGCTTTAACTCCAATGCTTAAAGTTGTGTGCGAAAATGAAGAGATTCGAGCAATATTAGACTCTATGTACCACGATGTTCTTAACATTAATCACAATCTTTTTGCTTGGTGTAGAACGATGTGTAAATATGGTGATTTCTTTTTGTATTTAGATTTGGATGAAAAATTAGGAATCACCTCAGTTATCGGTCTTCCGACCCAAGAGGTAGAGAGGTTAGAAGGAGAGGATAAAACAAACCCAAATTATGTACAATACCAGTGGAACTCCGCCGGATTAACTTTTGAGAATTGGCAAGTAGGTCACTTTAGGGTCCTTGGCCAAGACAAATATAGTCCATATGGAACTTCAGTCCTAGAGCCGGCCCGTCGCATCTGGCGCCAACTAACATTACTTGAAGACGCGATGATGGCTTATCGCATAGTCCGATCACCAGAGAGGAGAGCTTTTTATGTTGATGTTGGAAATATAGCCCCTCAAGATGTAGAACAATATATGCAGAAAGTAATGACAACCATGAAGAGAAACCAAGTTGTTGATAGTTCTACTGGCCGAGTGGATCTGAGATACAATCCATTGTCCGTTGAAGAAGATTACTTCATTCCAGTCCGCGGCCAGACCACTGGAACGAAAATAGAGTCTGTACAAGGTGGACAATATACTGGAGACATTGATGACGTAAAATACTTAAGAGACAAACTATTTTCAGCATTAAAGGTCCCCGCGTCTTATATTTCATCGGATGGGGAAAATATTCAAGAAGATAAAACTACTTTGGCACAAAAAGATATTCGCTTTGCAAGAACTATTCAAAGGTTGCAAAGGTCGATTATAACAGAGTTAGAAAAGATCGGAATTATTCATTTATACACCATGGGTTATAGAGATGAGGATCTAGTTTCTTTTACTTGTCAATTAAATAATCCTTCTAAAATTGCAGAAATGCAAGAGCTTGAACATTGGAAATCTAAATTTGATATAGCATCTTCAGCAACTGAAGGTTTCTTTTCAAAGCAATGGCTGTCAAAAACACTGTTTGGCATGTCAGATGATGATTTCGTCAGAAATAGAAGAGAAATGTTCTATGATCGCAAGTTTGAGGCGGCCCTAGAAACCGCCGCAGAAGCCGAACAGGCTGAGGCCACTGCTGGCTTAGATGCTGGGGTTGATGATCTGGGACTAGAGGGTGGAGACGCCGGCGTTCCCGGCGGCGTAGGAACAGTCGGTGCAGAAGCAGATCTCAGAGCAGGAGAGCCAACCCCAGACGATACAGGCACAGAACCAGCAGAACCTACAGGTCCAGAAGAGGGTGATTTACTTGCCGCGCCCCCAGCCAAGAGAGATGACACGCCCGGAAAGGTGACCGATAAAAAGGGGAGAACAACCACAGATAAATCTCACGGATGGTATGAGCCCCGCAGCCTGAAAGCCGCCGGCGACCGTCGAAAAAGCTCTGGGCCAAGAAAAAAGAACATGAATAGAGCAGCCTCTCCGGAGGTGGGCTCAATCAGAAAAACTTTACCTGGATATGACGAACTTGCGGGTCTAGCCCGAGGAACAAGGGTATATGCAGAAGAAAATACTAATTATAAATTAGAAGAGCTGAAGTTGCTGCGCAACGAAAAAGAAATAAACAATCTTTTTGAAAGTTTAAAAGCGAGGGACGAAAAAGATGAGACTGAAACATAATAAGAAACGTAACACTGCTTTTGTTTATGAGGCATTAGTCAGAGAGCTAACAGAGTCTGTTGTCAAAAACAATAAAAACAAACAAAACAAAATTGTTTCAATTATAAAAGATCATTTTGGAAGAGCTTCCATATTAAAAGAGGAGCTGGACCTATATCGATCAATATACGAAACTAGACATATTGAAAAGAACACCGCGGAGAAAATTGTAGTAGAAGCTAAAAATAGATATAATTCACTTAACAAGAAGCAGATTTTTCAAGAACAATCAGCTTTGATAAATAAGATCAATAAAATGCTATCTAATAAGGTTTTCACTAACTTTGTTCCTAATTTTAAAAGTATAGCTTCTGTTTATTCTATATTTCAAGATGCGTTGCCTGTAAAGGATCGAGTTTTGTTAGAGGAGAATATAGTTGATCAAATGTCTGCCTCTGTCGAAACAAAGCAAGAAGGGCAACAGCCAATTGACTCTCTTGTATATAATACTTTTGTTAGCAAATTTAACGAAGAATATGCCGATGCTCTAAACGAAGGTCAAAGGGACCTTCTTGGTCACTATGTTTCTTCTTTTGCTGACAACGGCCTAGGCCTAAAAATGTATTTGAACGAAGAAATAGGAAAACTGAAGGACAAGCTTCAAGTTGTGAAAAGAGAAGAGCTTATAAAAAATGATAATTCCCTTAAAGAAAAGGTAGAAAAAGTTTATAATATTCTAGATTTATCAAAAAACAAAGAGATAGACACAGAAACCATAGAAGTTGTTTTAAAAACGCAAGACCTCTTAGAAGAGATAAATAAAAATGACGATTAGTGTAGACATAAAGTTAGACCCTAGGGTCTCTCTGAAGGCTAGAAGAACTTTAAATGGCGATATCATGATTATGGATCATGAAGATATCGATATAGTTTTAATGCACGAAAAAAAGAAATTTGTAACTTTTCCTAAAGATAATATGTCGGATAAAGTGTATTCTGCACAAGATAGGATTTTTAAATTTCTGGCAAATAAGGGCCTTATAAGCAGGAATAGTGTAAGAGGCGGAAATGTTTTCGGATCTCTAGAAGCAGAAATGCTAGAGTCTAAAATTCCAGGAATCGATCAGATGCAGGCTTTCCTATATAGTGTTCATCAATACATACAAGAAGAAAAACCATATTTTAAGTCTTCCGCGGACTACGAAGAAGACAGGCTAGACTCCTTATTACTCCCAGACAACGAAGATTCAACTGATTTAGGTGATGTGCCCCAATCAGATAAAAAGGGTTCAATGGATAGCCGAGTCAGGCCATTTGGGTTTCAATATAATTACTCTCTTGTTAGAGAGGGTGAAAGTGAAGATTAATGAGCTTTATCTGGTTTTGCCTTATTTCGTATGGGCTCACCCAAATCCTCGTATACGGAAAAATTCTAGACCTAATCCGCCCAGAATCAGGAAAGTTAGGGCAATTGCTTAGCTGTCCAATGTGTATGGGTTTTTGGGTTGGAATATTTTTGTGGTTCGTAAAGGATCACACAGAACTATTTACTTTTGACGATTCTTTAGTTACGGCATTCTTATGTGGGTTTGCTGCCTCCGCCGCGGCCTATGTACCAAATATGGTTTTTGGCGATGAAGGCCTTAAAATAGAGAGAAGTTTAAGAGTTACAACAAGAGAAAAAGGAGAAAAATGAAGCCACTAACAAAAATAAGATGGATGATTCGACCGGTCGCTCGCTGTTGCAAGGGATCTTAGATGAGGCGGGTAGCCCCCGCTAATAAGTGAGGTATAAAATGAAACTTATAAGAGAATATTACGAATTATGCGAAGGTGGCGTTTGCCAAGATCTTTTATCAGAGGCTGATAAGAAGTTTGTCTCCGACGGCGGAATTATGCTTTCCGGATTAATGCAGATGTCTGAGACTCAAAACGGAAATGGCAGAGTTTATCCTCACTCTATCTTAGAGCGAGAAGTTAAGAATTTTGCTCGCTTGGTCAAAGAAAACCGAGCCCTAGGAGAGCTAGACCATCCCGACTCTTCAGTTATCAATCTTGCAAATGCCTCACACATGGTGACGAAAATTTGGATGGAAGGCAATAAATGCATGGGAACTATACGAGTTCTAGAAACGCCTTCCGGAAAAATACTTAGATCACTTGTAGAATCAGGAGTAATGTTGGGCATCTCCTCTAGAGGAATGGGCTCAGTTACAGAGAGGAACGGGCAAACCATGGTAGAGGACGATTTTCAATTAATATGTTTTGACATGGTTTCAGATCCATCGACCCCCGGTGCCTTTATGATGACGGAAGCCAAAGGACCAACAAATATTTTCAACAAGGGGGATAAAATTAATCGTGCTTTAAACAGCATATTATATAAGTTTGAAAAATAATGAAAAAATCAGAATTAAAAAAGATAATAAAAGAGTGTGTAAAAGAAATCCTTTTTGAGGAAGGCATATTATCTAATTTGGTAGCAGAAGTTGCTTTTGGATTAACAAAGGCCCAAGGTTTAGTCGTGGAGCAAAAGCAGCAACCACAAAAAACTAAACCAAAAGTTAATTTAAAGGCGAAAAAGGAAGCAGAAGAAGAAAAAAGAAAGAAGCTCCTTGAGACCAAAAGAAAAATGCTTGATGCAATGGGAAGTTCCAGGATGAAAAACGTCTTCGAAGGTACAGAGCCGCTTAAATCAAGTGGTGCACCAGGCGCCTCTACAGCATCCGGCGCACTGTCAGGGCGAGACCCTAATGATGCGGGCGTTGATATAAGTGGGTTATTTGGCCTCGCCGGCCAAAAGTGGAATGTTTTAAAGTAAAGGAATAAATAATGAGCAGAGGAAAACCTTGTCACATAGAGATCACAATAAGAGACCAAAGCCAACTTCAAAGGTTGATTAAAAAGTTTAATAGGAAATGCAAGAAGTCAGGCCTCTTTGACGAAGTCCGCAGAAGAAGATATTTTAAGAAGAAATCTCAAACTTTGAAAGAAAAAAGAGAAAACAGAAAAAGAAAATATCAGCAAATGACAGAAAAATATAAAGATAAATTCAAAAACGAATATAAGTAATATAGGAGAGGAAAATGTCACAATTTAAATATACAAGCTGGGGTAGAACCCGACAGCCGAAAAACCTCAATGGTGCTGCCTCCACGGCACAGCTTACAGCGCCAGACAACACAAACCCATCCGGTGCCACAGATGGCTATGCAACTGAAAACCAAAGATTCTTGCATGTAAGCTTAAAAAGTGATGCAGCAGAAAACTTAACGGTACAAATTTGGGCATATAGTCATGCTTTCGGAACTTGGGGAATATTAACAGACATTAGAGGCAATGCCGCCACGGTTGTTGCAAATGCCGCCACTGTGCATAAGGTATTGGAAATATCTGGTGTTGATAGAGTATATTTTAAGAAAACCGTCGGCACATTCACCGGGGCCGACCACCTCTATGCTGCCGGCTCAACATTCTAGGGGTCCATAATGTCTAAAAGAGTCAATTTAAACGCAATAAAATTCGACGGCGCCGGCGACAAAATAACAGTAACCAACAGTTCTGACCGCTCAAAATTAAGTTTCGGTCAAGCAGGAGCAACTGAAAAGCCTTTTTCAATATCTGCCTGGATATTCGTCGCAGATGTGAGTGACGACGCCAGCGCCGGCCATATAGCAGGCATCGCGCATGTCGATAACGTTGAGCACGAATACATAATCGCCCGAGGGTCGAACAGTAAAATTCTCTTTTATTTATATGATGTCGGCGCTGGCAACTGTCGACTGATGGCCGCCTCAGCAGGCACTCCCATTGCGGATTCAACATGGTATCATGTTGTTGGCACTTATGATGGCTCAAAGTCCGAAAACGGCTTAAAGATTTATATTAACGGCGCCGCCGACGCAATTCATCAAACCAATGCTAATGGTGGAAATTATGTCCAAATGCGCAACGATGGAACTGCTTTTACTATTGGTGGCTATGATAATGGCGATGGTTATTTTGAGGATAAAATGGCAGATGTGTGTATATTTGATAAAGAACTGACAGCAACAGAGGTTGCCGAAATATATAATTCTGGCAAAGTTAAGGATATGACAAAGGCAACAACTTATAGCAATCTGATTAGCTGGTGGAAACTGGGAGATGACCAAGACGCTCCTGGTACTGCCGGAATAAAGGATTATAAAGGTGTCAACCACGGAACTTTACAGGCAGATGCTGCAATCATCGCAGTTCCATCTTTGCCTACGGATCGAATCAGACCAGAAGGTCACGTCTATACAAGCTGGGGAAGAACTAGGCAGCCAAAAAATGTAGCAGGAGATCATGGCGTTTATATACATGGCGGTATCTCCGGAGCAATGCCGAAAATAGATCCAGCTGGAGCCTCTGCTGGGTATGTGACAGAGAACCAGAGGTTTCTTCATCTTCGCTGGAAGGCAGAGCAAAATGATAAGGATCACGAAATAACTGCCTATGGGTACAGCCATGCTACCGGCACGTGGTCTCTCCTATATGATACAGGTGGAACTCAGGTAAAGTTACTAACAGAAGACGCAACAGTGGATATGGTTCATGTTTTTGAAGTATCTGGTGTTGATAGAGTCTACTTTAAATCAACCGGGGAAGACGACCTTCTGGCCACGGACCTTTTTGCCGCGGCAACCAGCACCTTTTAGGGTCGAAAAATTTTTCCTTCCGTTTTAAAACTCACACAACTATTTATTTAGAGATAGGATTATTTCGTTTAATCGTTTTTTATTAATGTTAGGAGCTAAAACATGTCAAATCTACTTGAAAGAGCTATTATAGACGCCACCGCCTTAAAGGAAGCTGCACTTAAAAATGCAGAACAACTCGTTGTTGAGAAATACTCTGATGAAATAAAACAAGCAATGTCTAGACTCCTCGAAGCAGAAGAAGAAGTTGCAATGGATGATCTCTTCGGTGACGACCAGACGCAATTAGAAGAAGAGCCAATTGATCAAGAAGATTCAGAGATAGACTTTGGTGCGGATTCAATTATAAGTAACATTCCCGATGCTTTTATGACGGATGACGATGACGAAATTATTAATATTAAGCTGGATTCGCTGGAAGCGGATATAGAAGACGAGAACGAAAGGGCCCTCGATGGCGAGGTTGAAGAGGATGAAATTGGAATTAATATAGACGATGATGAATTTGTCGCTGACGTTGCCGATATAGAAACCGCACCTTCTTTCGAAGCAGAGCCCGCACCAGTTGCAGATGTTGGAGTAGATATCACCCCAGCAATGGTTGCAGAAGTCCTCCAGGAAATGGATATTGATGAAGAAATCGATCTCGAAGAGGTTATGGAAGCCGTAAGGGTCGATTTTGAACCACAAAAATCCGGATGGGCAGGAACTCCTGAAACCATCATGAGAGAGTACGAGCAGATGCTCCTCGCTCGCGAACAAGATACTAAAGTAAAAGAAGAAAACGAAGAGCTGCGAAAAACAGTTGCAGCCTTACAAAAAGAAAACAAAGTTCTAGTTTCTGCCGCCACTAAGTTAAAGGCGCAGAACGAAAATTATAATACAGCATTTGATACTCTGCAAGAAAAATTGGAAACCATGAATGTTTCCAATGCAAAGTTGTTGTATATTAACCAGGCTCTAGAGAATGCCTCCCTGAATGAGCGACAAAGAAAGAAAGTTGTCGAAGCCATTTCGAAAGCCGCAACAGTACAAGAAGCAAAGATTGTATTTGAGACATTAAGCGAAAACGTTGCCTCTTCCAAAGTCGACAGGAAAGAAACAACATTAAGTGAAATGGTTTCAAGGAAGTCTTCACTACTTGTCGCAGCTCGAAAAGAGCAAAACCAAAAGGATGCCAACCCTTTATTCAATAGAATGCAAAGATTGGCAGGCATAAAGACAACATAAATCTATAGAAAAGGAGGTGATTTTATAATGTCTATTTTACAAAAATTAACAGAAGGCGTACAGTCTCGCGATATGCAAGCTGAGGGTGCCGCACTTCTAAACAAATGGGAGGCCACTGGGCTTCTCGAAGGTCTTGGCGAAGGTCAGGCCAAGCAGGGTATGGCCGTTCTCCTTGAGAACCAGGCCAAGGAGCTTCTCCGTGAGGCTTCCTCGATGGCTGCAGGTGATGTCGAAGGCTTCGCCGCAGTTGCTTTTCCGATCGTCCGTCGTGTATTCGGTGGGTTGATCGCAAATGATCTCGTTTCGGTACAGCCAATGAGCTTGCCATCGGGTCTCATTTTCTTCCTTGACTTCACCCACAGTGACGCTCGATCCGGATATCCGGCCGACAGTTCCTTGTATGGCGGTGGTGTTACCGGTAAGGGGCTCATAGATGGTGTTTCGGATATTACCGAAACCGGTTTCTACGGTCTTCGATCTGGCTATGCCGCGGCCACAGGATCCGTCGCCGCTGCAGACGCAGGCGCTAAGTTCGCAACAGTTGCTTCTGATTCAGAGGCCGTTGCAGGCGCCCGTGCAAACGTTGATTACGATCCAGACTTGGATGGTAAGTTCATTGTACGTATAGCACCAGATGCTGCTGACTGGCTTGCTGCTGATCTTGCACTACTTGATCCCGGCACCCCGCGAGCACTCTTTCTTGATCCCGGCACCGCCGGCAACCCAATGGTCCAAGGCGGTGCCGATGGCCAGCTCACGGCCGGCAACTTTACTGCCGCGGACTTCGCCTTAGTTGTTGTTGACGACGGAAACGGCACTGTCGCAAACTCAGGAGATCTCGGCGCTGGCCGCGCCGGCGACTTGATAGTTGCAGCCAAGGCCTCCGGCGCCGGGGATGTTCTGGGCATTACGTGTGCCTCAAATGACGTTGTTGCTGTCCGGATGAGACTCGTCAAGAGACTTACTGAATATACAACGTCTAATAGCACTGGCGGTTTGAAGACCGTATCTAACATTAGTCGACTAGTATTCGAGATTGTGAATGTTGCTACTGAGTTAACCGCTCAGGACTTACCAATCACAACTCTTGCCGAAGTCCGGTCGGTGGGTATCCACGCCAACACTACGGCAGGGACTGCAACTCAGGCCGTCGCGACCTCCGTCGCAGCCGGATTAGCTGCTTGTCCTACATTAATTTGTACGGGCCCGAGCCGCGATGACATCAACTCGTTGGCCGCATCCGGCTTAGGAGCCCTCACCGCTGGTGCAATGCCTTTGGAAGAGCCGGCTGGAAACACTGGAAAGACTTCTGGTGCTGACGGTAGCAAGAATGCGATCCCTGAGATCGACATCAAGGTTGACAGCGTAGCTGTTACTGCACAGACCAAGAAGCTGAAGGCTAAGTGGACTCCTGAGTTAGGTCAGGATCTCAACGCTTATCACAACTTGGACGCTGAGGTCGAGCTTACTGGTATTCTTTCGGAGCAGATTGCTCTTGAAATTGACCGTGAGCTTCTTGGCGAGCTTGTTGACGGCGCAACTGCCGGTACGCGCTACTGGAGCCGCGCCCCTGGACTGTTCGTTAACGCGTCCGGTACAGAAATGGGCGCTTCTTCGGCAGCTCCTGACTTCACTGGTACGGTCAGTGAGTGGTATGAGACACTCATCGAGACAATCAATGACGTTAGCGCTCAGATCCACCGTAAGACGCTTCGCGGCGGGGCAAACTTCGTTGTTTGCTCTCCAGAAGTTGCTAACATCTTGGAGTTCACCAGTGGTTTCCGCGCAAGCGTGACTGCTGATCAGGATCGTGGCACCATCGGTGCTGTGAAGTCTGGTTCTCTCAGCAAGAAGTTCGATGTTTATGTCGATCCTTACTTCTTGCGTAATGTGGTCCTTGTTGGTCGTAAGGGTAGTAGCTTCCTCGAAAGTGGATTCGTCTACGCGCCATATGTACCACTCCAGGTGACACCAACCATCTTTGGCACCGAGGACTTCGTACCTCGTAAGGGCGTTATGACCCGATACGCCAAGAAGATGGTACGACCAGATATGTACGGTCTCGTTATTGTACGTGGTCTCCTCGGTGAGGAAGGTGCAACAAGCTAATAGCTATTAAATTTAGCGATTAGAACAACAGAGCCCCCGGTCATTAATTTGGCTGGGGGTTTCGTTTTTTCTAGGACTATTTAGTAGTGATTGTAATGATACTACCCAGTTTCATGACATGATTATAAATGGTAAAACCAATGGAGGGTTATAAAATGGGTACAAAAAGAGTAGGACTCGCGAGAGTCCAGTCATTAATAGAGAATTTGAAGAGAGATTTGGATCTTGCAACATCAAGATTGAAGTCCACAGGTGATGCACCGTCTTTGACGGTCACCACTGATGGAGATGGAACTTGTACAATCGATGCTACTTCAACCGATGTTGCTGGAGAGTTGACTTTTGCAGATACCTGGGCCGACAGCGATACTGTAGTGGTCGCATTTGCTACGGCGTATGGAACTGCACCAAAAGTTATTTTGTCCAACGCAGCAACTATCAATGCCAGCGGTGTATCAACACTGGAAATTGATACAATTGCCGTCACTACAACAGGGTTCACTTTAACAGCAAGTGGAACGTGTGCTGGAAAACTTCAGTACATGGTTGTAGAAACAGCCTAATAAGATTTAACAAATCTTCTAAAAAACCCCTTTCCAGTACTGGTTGGGGGTTTTTTTATATTCAACCTATTTATAATATAACAAGAAAGGAGTTTTCCCATGGGAAAGAAATCAAGAAAACTAAGAAGTCCAAAGTATGCTGCGAAAGCATTGGCATTTAGAAAAACAGTTGCAAGACTGCGCGGACAAATAGAAGAAACCGTTGAAACAGTTCAAGAGACCATTCAAGAGGTAGCTCAAGAAGTGGTCGAGAAAGTAGAAGAAACTGTTAAGCCAAGAATCAATGCTTTAAAGCAAACGGTTAAAAACGACGAACCGGCCGCCACAGAGAAACCAAAAGTCGAAAAGCCGAAGAGGGTAAGAAAACCCAAGATAACTAAACCAGCCGCAAAGAAGACTGCCTCTACGGCTCGTAAATCACGTGCCACCAAAACAAAAACAAGCGCATAGGTTATTTGTTCCTTCCAAGAACTAGTTATAATGATAAACTGTAACTTGCGAGGACCAATGCATGTCTTTACCCACCTTAACACCATCTAGTACGCTATCAGCAGTCGTTCTGCCCGTCACCGGCGCGACAGATAACGTAGATACAACTGTGCCGTATAGAATTTATTCTGATAGTACTTCTCCTCTGTACTCTAGCGACTTTCTAGCCGGCGCCGTTGATCAAGTTTCCTATGTATATAAGAAATTAGGTGGAGATGTTCTTGATATAGAATTAACAGAGGGTAATGTATATGCTTCGTATGAAGAAGCAGTGTTGGAGTATTCTTATCTTGTAAATATACACCAAGCAACAAATATATTATCAGACGCACTAGGCAACACTACAGGCTCTTTCGATTCTAAGGGTATCCTACAAGAGGGCGCCCTGAGTTCTTCGCTTGGAAGAGACCATGTGGCCCTTAAATATCCTAAATTTGATTATAGCATGACTCGCAGAGTTGCAGATGGTATTGGAGCAGAGGTAGGTTTAAACGGCTCAGTTCAATTTTCGGCTTCTTTCGATACAACTGTAGGGGTTCAAGATTATGATTTGCAGCAAATTATATCTACCTCAGTACAATATTCAGGCTCAATCGGCAATAAAAAGATATTAATTAAAAAAGTATTTTACAAGACACCGCATGCAATGTGGAGGTTTTTTGGATATTATGGCGGCCTAAATGTTGTTGGAAACCTGCATAATTATGGACAGTTTTCGGATGATTCCACTTTTCAGTTAATACCAGCATGGCACAACAAGGCTCAGGCCATGGCTTTCGAAGACGCAATATATACAAGAATGTCTCACTACTCTTATGAACTAAAGAATAACAAAATCAGACTACACCCTCGTCCGTATTCTGGCGGTCCAAGCAAAATGTGGATTGAATTTTCAATACCCGGAGATGTTTGGGATACAGATGATCTTCAAAAGGATGGCGTAAATAACATGAATACCTTGCCAATTGGCAATTTGCCATTTAATAATATCAATGCCATTGGAAAGCAGTGGATTAGGAGATTTTGTTTGTCCTTGTGTAAAGAGACTTTGGGCCAAATTAGATCAAAATTCGGAACAGTGCCTGTGCCCGGACAAACAATTAACCTAAATGGCACCGCACTTATAGCAGAAGGAAAGGATGAACAAGAGAAATTAAGAGAAGAATTAAAGGCCACACTTGCAGAACTTACATACGCTAAGCTGACAGAACAAGATGCCGGAATGGTTGAAAATACAGGAAAAGTGCTCGAAAAGGTGCCTTATCATATTTACGTGGGGTAATAAATTATGTCGAATAGTGATAACAAGTGGTCTCAACCTGAAAGTCCTCCTCCACCCCTTTTTACGGGAAAAAAGGAAAAAGATTTTGTAAAACAGGTTAATGATGAGATCATTGAAAGAGTTGTTGGCCAGACAGTTGTATATTATCCCATTAGTTTAGAACACACAAATTTTCACAACATTTATGGTGAAGCGATTGATAAAACTTTTTTAGACCCGGTGAGGGTTTATGCCATGGTGAAATATGAGAGCGAGAATACAAGCACTACACCATTGGGAATTGATAGAATCGAAAGAATCACGGTGTCTTTCCACAAGAGGCGACTTACAGAGGACCAAGACTTGTTTGTAAGAGAAGGAGATTTTGTGCAATATGGCGTAAATTTTTATGAGATATTGACCCTAAAGGAGCCAGTTTGGCTTTATGGGCAAGTTGATTCTAAATTTGAGATTATAGCCGAATGTGTAAGAGCAAGAGAGGGGTTATTTAATGTCTGACAATAATGACCAAATAGGAAAGTTACATTTCGAGGCATCGACAATAGAAACTGTTGATAAATCAGTTTTAAATTACTTAGAAGGTCTAAATTTGTTTACAAACACAAACAAAGGGTGGAAAAAAGTACCAGTTTTGTGGGCAACTTCGGAAAGAGCGTTTTTGTCAAAGAATGACAAAGACATAAGAGACAATCTTGGGGCGTTGGTTTTCCCAATAATTTCAGTTAGTAGAAAATCAATTCAAAAAAATCTAAAATCTGCAGGGACGTTTCAAGGAAATATACCAGAAGTTGATGACAAACAAGGTGGCTCGCTAGAAGTGAGCAGGGTGATATACCAGGAAAAAACGTTAAAATTCGCAAATGCGGACGCTCTTAGGTTGAATAAGCAAAATAACTACCCAAGACCAAACCCCAAAGTAGTTTATAGAACTGTTTCGGCCCCCATGCCGGTGAATATTGAAGTTGTGTATGAAATAACCATAAGAACAGAATATCAACAACAAATGAATGAATTAATGTTGCCTTTTATAACAACACCTGGTACAATTAATTTTGTAAAGCTAAAAGAAGGAGAACATAGGTACGAAGGCTTCCTTCAGCCGGATTATCAAGAACAAAGTAACATAAGTGAATATTCCTCTCAGGAAAGAAAATTTGAAACAAATATTAACTTAAAAGTTGTTGGATATTTGGTAGGAGAGGGCGATAATAGAGTAAAGCCACATTATTCTATTAGAGAAAACGCAGTAGAAGTAAAAATACCTAGAGAAAGAATATCTTTGCAAGAAGTGCCAGAACATGAGTATGGCCAATATTATGGCCTGGCCGGAATCCCGGCTTTTGAAGCACAAAAATTGGCACCCTTTGCAACATTTTTTTCCAATGTTGCTGCAGCATCTGGCGTGACAGCAGGAACCACAGGAGGAGGCAGCGGCACAGTTTCAGGCAATATTATTACAGTTGATAATTTTGCGCAAACTTTGAAGGATAATTTAGTTATTAGAGAGATGTTAAAGGAAGATGGCGAAGATCCTCCAAGTCCAGCAAACGTTGTCACAGTTACAGGTGGAAATATTAAAGAAAACACTGAATCTTTATATCTAAATGGTATAATATTAGCTGTAGGAGGTGCCCACGACTATACAATAAGTGGAAACACAATAACATTGGCAGAAAATTTAGTTGCGGGAGATTCTCTTTATATTACCTATATAGTAGAGTAGTAGAATTTAGTTGCGTGGATAAAAAAAATCAATTTTTACATTAAGAAAGGAATAAAGTGATAAAAATGGAAGATTTAGAAGTTAATTTGAGTGGCATCGACGCCACAGGTGAAGAAGAGAAGAAAGAAGAAGTGACGCCAGTCACTTCCGAAGTTATTGATATCGAGTGGGAACAAGTAGAGCAAATTTACAAAGCCACAGAGGTCACAGCGCAAATCGAGATACAGCTATCGAGAGCTTTTTTGCAATTTGAAAAGTTCAAAACTCAACTTATGTCTCAACTAAGGGAAACCGAAGCTTTTGCGATTCAAGAAGGCCAAAAACTTAAAGAATCCATGAACATAGACCGTTCAATAGTATATGAGCTTAAGCTCCCAGCCAACCCCGGGGAAAAAGCCTTCTTTATAAGAAAAGATCAGTAAAGAGAAACTTTCTTTGATGCATCTCACTAATTAGTTTGTTGAACCTGGCTTTTACGGTGCTGTAAGAATTTAGCAAGAATTCAACAATAAAGAGGTAATTTGTGATATGTATACAACAAGTGATATCGGAATCGCCGCTTATCTTCAATTAAATGGTTTTAAAGTTATTGAATGTAAGCGTCTGGAGACCGGAAAATTTCATTTTGTTTTTGAAGATGATTTTAATAAGTGTGCAATCACAGCCTTAGAATTTTTAGATTCAGATTTTTGCAAATTTGATAACAATGTCAGAAATCTTAAAAAAATTCTATTCTCTTGAGCGCCTTTAAAACTATATAATTTGTAGCGCCTCGTTTTGTTTATTTCTTACCCTTATCTTACCTTACTATACCGTTTCTTCAATTAATATAATCTACAGTTTATTTTATTTAGTATAAATTTACTTTGTGTTTTCCATAAACAACATAAGGAGACTTTAAATATGGGAACTAAGATTAATTCGCAAACCCAACTCGAAATCACCGGTGATTTGTTGCCAAAATCCGCCGATGGAGCCTCATTGGGTTCTGCCACGTATGAATATTCAGATTTATTCCTTGCTGATGGAAGTACTATTCAGCTTGGTAATGATCAAGATATTATTATCACAACGGATCAAATAAGACGACGTTTGGCCGTAACAACTAATGGCGATAGCTTTGAGATTGGTGTCTCGGGTTCCTCAGCCGGCATAGGATACCTCAGCTTTCATGAAGATAACGGCATTGCCCTTTCAGGTACAGCTAACAATAGAA
>Ga0098040_1000501_pt1 | contig 18028 bp, 20 predicted proteins | sample 7_EtaG_FD_75065 | JGI IMG/M metagenome (GOLD analysis project Ga0098040, IMG submission 75065) | Marine viral communities from the Subarctic Pacific Ocean - 7_ETSP_OMZ_AT15161 metaG | ecosystem: Environmental > Aquatic > Marine > Oceanic | place: Pacific Ocean | collected 2015-01-08
AATATCAAAAACATTAACAAAAGTATAAATAATAAGAGACTTTCTTAAAAAAAAGTCTAACCTGGTCAACTAACAAATTCTAAAAACACTCTGACCTTTATAATCTAAGAAGACTAATAAAATGAATGAGGAAAAGCAAAACGGAAAATGTAAGGCAGGATCATATTACTGCTATACTGATAAAGTTTGCAAACCAATCCCAAAGGGTTTCATGGTAGATCCAAAAGGAATGCTCCGTAAGGAAAATGGTGCCTCTATTGATGAAGAAGGCCTTCGTGACTGGTTTGGTAAGTCCAATGCAGCAAAACTAACTTACGTATCCACTGATCCCAAACCTAAGAAAAAAATGAAAGAAGAATTTGTAACTCTACCTCTTTACATCGAAGTTCCATCTTCGTTGAATGCATTTAATGCAGGTCTGATGTTCAGGGAAAGTTTAGGCGAAAATTGTGGTATGCTTTTTGTATTTAATGAGTCAGGAGAAAAGTCATTCCACATGAAGAACACCACCATCCCTCTTGATATTGCTTTTATCAATGAGCATGGTGTAATTGAAACTATTAAAGAATTAGAACCATTAGACGAATCCTCAATCACATCTGATGCAAACGTTCTCTACGCTTTAGAAGTAAATCGTAGATGGTTTGAGGATAATAATGTAAAAGTTGGTGACAAAATATTGAATATTGACGAATCAAAAGACAGAAAGGGTAAAGGCAGTAGAACCTGTTACCATGAAGTCAAATCTCGCTACACTTCAGCATATGCTTCAGGTGCCTTAGTAAAATGCCGCAAAGCAGGTGCCGCTAATTGGGAAAATAACTCAAAGAAAGAAGGATTTTCGCCAGCACAACTTGCTGCGCTTGAATCTATTGATGCAATTGAAATCAATGAAGCAGGTAAAAAGTGCTGGAAGGGATATAAAAAAGCGGGGAAACAAAAACTTTTCGGAAAAACACATAACCGTTGCGTAAAGGCAGAGGAGACAATTGCAATAGAAACCTCCGATGGAAAAACCTTTGCTGAAATTACGGATATTGTTGGTCCAGCAGATATGAGTCCAGTTGTAGATATAAATGGTATCTGGAAGGGGACAGAACAGGTGCAAGAAGCCGTTCGTCTTCCAGCAAAGACTGGAAATATTATTGCAGTATCACTCGTATGGAAAGGAAAGTATTATGTTATTAGAATGTTCTTCCCTTCGGCGTCTAGACCTACCAGATCAGATGTCCAAAATGAGATAGAAAAGGTTTACCCAGGTTCAAAACTATCAACGTTCTCAGTTTCCGATTATGAACCAGGACAACCACTCCTCCAAGCGGGAGGAAGACAGTAAAACTAAAGAGTTAGAGAAGAAAGTAGAGAATTTACAAAAAATACTAGATATGACGAGACAAACTATAGAGCATGATAAATCTATGTTAAATAATTCAACCAAACATATATTTGGCGAAATGATGTAGGAGATTATTATGTCTGATGATGTATACCTTGGTAATCCGAATCTAAAAAAGGCAAATACGCCTATTGAATTTACTCAAGATCAAGTTTTAGAATTTGTTAGGTGTAAAGATGATCCTGTTTACTTTGCAAAAAACTACGTAAAAATTGTTTCTCTTGATGAAGGTCTTGTCCCCTTCAAACCATATGATTTTCAGGAGAAGTTAATTAATAACTTCCATGAAAACAGATTTAACATCTGCAAGATGCCACGTCAGACTGGCAAGTCTACTACTGTGGTTTCGTATCTTTTGCACTATGCAATTTTTAATGACAGCGTTAATATAGGTATACTTGCAAACAAAGCAGCAACAGCAAGAGAGTTGTTAGGTAGATTGCAAACTGCATACGAAAACTTGCCCAAGTGGATGCAGCAAGGCATTATGGTTTGGAATAAGGGTTCATTGGAGTTAGAAAATGGCAGTAAAATTTTGGCAGCGTCTACGTCTGCAAGTGCTGTCCGAGGTATGTCATTTAACATCCTCTTTCTCGACGAGTTTGCATTTGTTCCAAATCACGTTGCTGACTCATTCTTTGCCTCTGTTTATCCTACTATTACTTCTGGTAGAAGTACCAAGGTAATTATCGTATCTACTCCACATGGTATGAATCATTTCTACCGTCTTTGGCACGATGCTGAAAGAGGAAAGAATGAGTATATCCCCACAGATGTTCATTGGTCAGAAGTTCCAGGTAGAGATGATAAGTGGAAAGCACAAACCATTGCTAATACCTCAGATCAGCAATTCAAAATTGAGTTTGAGTGTGAGTTCCTTGGATCTATTGACACTTTAATTGCTCCAAGCAAACTTAGAACATTTGTATATGACAATCCCAAAACTAAAAATGCTGGATTGGATGTTTATGAAGAACCTCAGAATAAACATGATTATGTTGTAACTGTTGATGTCGCAAGAGGTGTTGGAGAAGACTATTCAGCCTTTGTGGTCGTGGACATTACAACATTTCCCCATAAAGTTGTAGCAAAGTATCGGAATAATGAAATTAAACCGATGTTATTCCCCAATATTGTTTGGGAAGTGTCAAAGAGTTATAATAATGCATTTGTTCTGTGTGAAGTAAATGATATTGGGGATCAAGTTGCAAGTATTCTGCAATATGATCTTGAATATCAAAATCTGCTTATGTGCTCTATGAGAGGCCGAGCAGGACAGATTGTTGGTCAGGGATTTTCTGGTAAAAAGACACAACTAGGTGTCAAAATGTCCAAGACAGTTAAAAAAGTTGGATCACTCAATTTAAAAGCATTAATTGAAGAAAATAAATTACTGTTCAATGATTATGAAATTATTAGTGAGTTAACTACATTTATTTCTAAACACAACTCTTTTGAGGCCGAGGAAGGATGTAATGATGATCTTGCAATGTGTCTAGTAATCTATGCGTGGTTAGTTCAGCAAGATTACTTTAAAGAGTTAACTGATCAAGATGTTAGAAAGAGATTATATGAGGACCAAAAAAATCAAATTGAACAGGATATGGCACCATTTGGATTTATGTCTGATGGTTTAGAAGATAATAGTTTTGTTGATGATCAGGGAGATCGTTGGTCTAAGGCATCAGTTGGTGAATATGGCGATATGTCATATATGTGGGATTATCAGTAATGGACTTAGATGGACAAATACAACTAGGCCATCTTTTGTTACAAGATAGAAAGTGTAGAGTTTGTAGAGAAATAAAAAATTTAGTTGATGGATTTTATAGAACTAGAAAAGACAGAGGAGCAGTTGCTTCCTCATATTCATATGAATGTAAAGAGTGTTGTAAGAAAAGAGTGAAGAAATCTAGAAAAGAAAAACCAGATATGACATACGATTACCCAGATTGGTGATTCGCGTCATGTTTCCCCTGCGAAAAGTAACTTTTTAATAAATATTTTCAGAACAAATGAGATTCACGGAGAAACAGAACATGGCGACTCCTCAATTATCTCCTGGTGTAAGAATCAGAGAGGTTGACTTAACAGTAGGAAGAGCTGATAATGTATTAGATAACATTGGAGCTATAGCTGGACCATTTAGAATTGGTCCAATTGACGATCCAATTGAGGTTACTAATGAGACAGATCTCATTAGTGCATTTGGAAAACCTCTTTCAACAGACGCCCAATACGAGTATTGGATGAGTGCAGCGTCTTATCTTTCTTATGGCGGAGTCCTGAAAGTTGTTAGGACAGACGACGACGATCTTAACAATGCTAACGCAGGTGTTGGTGTCGCCAGCACGGCCGTGCTGAAGATTAAAAATTACGACGACTATCAGTCAAATTATAAATCTGCTACTGATTTTTATTATGCTGCCAAAAACCCAGGATCTTGGGCGAACTCACTTAAAGTTTGTCAGATTGATGACCTTGGCGATCAAAGAATTGGTATTAACACAGACAACCTGAGAAATGCAGGTGCTATCGTCGGACATGGCGTTACTGCTCAACTTTCTGCAATCGTTCTTCCTGGTGCTGGAACGACAACGCCTTATACTGGTTACCTTAAGGGAATCATCACTGGAGTTAATACGGATAGCTCAAACAGCACAATTGATGTTAAGATTGTTGCTAGAGTTTCTGGTGCATCAACGGATAGTGGAACAGAGACAAGAATTGATTATAGAGAAAAGGCACCCGAAGCATCATTCGATATTTCAGACGATCTGATGTTTGTCAACAACGCCGGTATTAATACTGGACTTGCTGCAACAGTTTCGAGATATACTCCTGAGAGTGTTAAAGATTGGTATAACGAGCAAACTCTTAATCTTGAGAACTCTACGATTTACTGGAGCACAATTGCCCCGAAACCAGTAACCAATCAGTATACTCGGAACCGCAGTGGCGAGAACGATGCTCTCCATGTTGTTGTTGTTGATGATTATGGCGTTGTTACCGGAATAGAAGGTAACATCATTGAGAAGCACGTTGGACTGTCTAAAGCAGAAGATTCAATCTCTGCAGTAAATTCTCCACAAAAGAATTACTACAAAGACTATATCGCAGATTACTCAACAAATCTGTTTGCTGGATATAATCCATCTGCAGCTGCTGATACTTTCCACCAGACGATTGATGGCGAAACCGTTACTCCTAGAGCAACTGGATTCTCTACATCATATACTCCATATACAACTGGAGAAGGTCTCTGGGGTAGAGCTGCTCAAAATAATATCTTTGCTGCTCTTGGAAATATTTCTTACTCCCTTGGTGGTGGTGAGGATTATAGTGTAGGAGTACCTGCCAGAGGTTCAAATGGTGGCATGACTGCAACTCTTGGAGGTCTCAAGACATCCTATGAGTTGTTCCAAAATAAAGATGAGATTGCTGTAGATTATTTGATCATGGGTCCTGGTCTTGGATCAAGAGATCTTTCGCAGGCAAAAGCAAATCATCTAATTTCTCTTGCAGAGGGAAGAAAAGATTGTATGGCAGTGATTGGACCTCATAGATCTGATCTGATCAACGTAACAAGTACTGAGACTCAGACTGAAAACTTACTTCAATATTATTCTTCAGTCAATTCTTCATCGTATGCAACATTCGATTCTGGATATGCATATAGGTATGACAGATTTAGTAATGAGTTCCGTTTCGTTCCAACCAATTCTGATATTGCTGGATTGATGACTAGAACTACGATTAACTCGTATCCATGGTTCTCGCCTGCAGGTCAACAAAGAGGTATCCTCAACAACGTTGTCAAACTTGCATATAATCCGACTAAGGCACAAAGAGATCGTCTTTATCCCGCAAGAGTTAACTCCATTATCACAAAACCTGGTGTTGGAACTCTTCTCTTTGGAGATAAGACTGCTCTTGGATATTCATCTGCGTTTGATAGAATTAATGTTCGTCGCCTGTTCCTTACTATTGAGCAAGCACTTGAAGGTGCTGCTGAAGCACAACTCTTTGAACTTAACGATGAGTTAACGAGGGCAAACTTCAGAAATATTGTTGAACCATTCTTGAGAGATGTTGAGGCAAAGCGGGGTATTTACGGATTCCTCGTTATTTGCGATACAACCAACAACACTCCAGATGTTATTGATAATAATGAATTCCGAGCAGACATCTTCTTGAAGCCTGCAAAGTCAATCAATTACGTTACCTTGACCTTCGTTGCTACACGCACAGGCGTGAGCTTTGAAGAAGTCGCAGGTAGAGTTTGATCTAGATTAATCTAAATAACACTAGGAGGATACAAAAATGGCAACATCTAGAGAAAACAAAACTATTTCTCAATTTAAGTCTGCACTCATTGGGGGCGGCGCACGCCCTAATCTATTTGAGGTAGAATTAACAACACTCCCAGGAGGAATTCCTTGGGATTCGGATAACTTTAGATTTATGTGTAAGGCAGCAAACCTGCCTGCTTCAAACATCGCTAATATCGATGTTCCCTTTAGAGGGCGTATTTTTAAAGTTGCTGGAGACAGGACCATTGACACTTGGACCATTACCATCATCAATGATGAAGCTTTTGCTCTTAGAACAGCAATGGAAGCTTGGATGGATCAAATTGCAAAGTTAGAAAATAACTTAGGTACAACTCTTCCTGAGGCATACATGACTAATGCTTCAGTATTCCAACTTGGTAGAGGTTCTGTTCCAAGTAGCAGAGACAATTCAGGTAATTCCAATGTTATCCTTGCTGAGTATGAATTCATCGATATCTTCCCAACGGAAGTTTCTCAGATTGATCTTTCATACGATAGCAGCGATACTATCGAAGAGTTTAGTGTTACTTTCCAAGTACAGACATACACGCTCTCGAAAGCTGGCGGTCCTAACGGTTGATAAATAGTTAAAATTAACCGTTAGTCATGTCCAAATTATTTGGGTTCTCAATAGAGGACAATGAACCACTATCACCAAATGCGGTTTCCCCCGTCGCTCCTAACGATGAGGATGGGGTATCCCATTATATGAGTAGTGGTTTTTTTGGTACACATCTGGATATTGAGGGTGTATATAAAACCGAAACTGATTTAATTAAAAGATATCGTGAGATGGCACTTCATCCAGAAACGGACAGTGCTATTGAAGATATTGTCAATGAAGCTATTGTTTCCGATTCAAATGATAGTCCTATTGAAATTGATCTTGACAATTTAAATGCTAGTGATGGAATAAAAAACAATATTCGTAGTGAGTTTAAGCACATATTAAACTTATTGGATTTTGATAAAAAAGCTCACGAAATCTATAGAAATTGGTATATTGATGGACGTATTTACTATCATAAAGTAGTTGATTTCAAAAAACCCGAAGAGGGTATTAAAGAACTTAGATATATTGATGCAATAAAAATGCGTCATATAAGAGTTCAGAAAAAAGATGATCCAAACAAACAGAGAGCTTCTATCTTCAAATTAGAAGAAGATCCAATGGCTTATCAATTCCCAGAAATTGATGAGTATTTCATCTATAATCCAAAACTTTCGTATCCAACTTCCACCATTGCATCGCAAGGTTCGGATCAAGGAATTAAGATAACAAAAGATGCTATTTCATATTGTACATCTGGTCTAGTAGACCGTAACAAAGGAACCGTTCTTTCGTATCTTCATAAGGCCATCAAATCCATCAATCAACTTAGAATGATTGAGGATTCACTGGTCATCTACAGATTGTCCCGTGCTCCTGAACGTAGAATTTTCTACATTGACGTTGGCAATCTTCCAAAAGTCAAAGCGGAACAATATCTGCGTGATGTTATGATGAGATATCGTAACAAACTTGTATACGACGCATCCACTGGAGAAATTCGTGATGATAAAAAGTACATGGCAATGCTTGAAGACTTCTGGCTCCCAAGACGCGAAGGCGGAAGAGGAACTGAAATCTCAACTCTCCCCGGAGGACAAAACCTGGGTGAAATCACTGATATTGAGTATTTTAAAAAGAAATTATACAGGTCCCTTAATGTTCCACCCTCAAGAATGGATGGAGAAGGTGGGTTTAACTTGGGGAGATCTTCTGAGATCTTGAGAGATGAACTGAAATTCACCAAGTTTGTTGGTCGTTTGAGAAAAAGATTCTCCAACATGTTTAATGACATGCTGAAGACTCAACTAATTCTTAAAAATATCATTACTCCCGAAGATTGGGAAATGATGAGTGAGCACATTCAGTATGATTTCTTGTATGACAATCATTTTTCTGAACTTAAGGAATCTGAACTACTAAACGAAAGACTTGGTAGTCTTCAATCAGCAGAACCATATATTGGTAAATATTATTCAGTTGATTATGTTCGTCGCAAGATCTTGCGTCAAACAGATGAAGAAATTATTGAGCAAGACAGACTTATCAAAAAAGAAATTAAGGACGGTACAATTCCTGACCCTGCAACGATAGATCCTGCAACTGGATTACCATTCGCACCAGAAGGTGCTGGTGGAGATTTAGGTGCTCCAGTGATGGAACCTGAGATTGATGGTTCTCCAACTGAAGCACCAGAGTTGCCAAAAGGGGGAGAGATTTAATACAATCATGATTAAGGAAATTGATAGTTTATAAATACTATCTGATGTTACCCTTATAGAATATTTTCATGGATGATTTAATGGATATGGTTGTCGCTGATGAATCACCAGCAGGAATCAGCGACAAAATTAAAGAAGTTCTTTATACAAAAGCTGCTGAAAAAGTAGAAAATCAACGACCACAGGTAGCAACTTCAATGTTTGATACCGAAGGTGACTCGGAAGAGTAATTATAAATAAAAATAAATGACCCGAGTATATCAATGACTTTAAGACCAGTAGGAGCAGGAGCTTCTGTTATTATCGCTGGAACCGCAACAACTTCATCTGCTTTTAGAGTGCAGACTAATTCCCTGCGTGTTGTTGCAAAAGAAAAGGGTTGTCATGTTGCAATTGGAACTGATCCAAAAGCAACCACTGCCAATTTTTATGTTGCTGTAGGAGAACCAGAAACTCTTGCAATGACTAAAGCATCTCAAGTAGTTGCTAGTGTTACAAAAGGAACAACCACAGTTATCACTGCACCAGAAGGAACTCAAATGCCTTTTGGTATCGGTGACCGAATTACTATGGTTGATGCAAATGACTCTAACTACAATACCCTGATCTCTAATACACAAGTTACTGCTGTAAATACAACCTCTGATATTAATGGAAACTTCCAATCTTCAGTAACGGTTGAAGCTAATACCGCCGGTATTAGTACTACATTTACTGCAAACTCTGGAGCATCTGTATTCACATCTCAAAGAATTTCAGTTCTTCAAGGTGCTGCTGATGCTGGCGGGGGTGGAGCACTTTATTTCCAACAAATTCAAAACACGTAAGGCAAATGAAACTCATTAGAGAAGAAATTGAATCAGTAAAGGTTATCACCGAAGGTAGGGGTGCCGAAAAGAAACTCTTTATTGAGGGTCCTTTTCTGCAAACTGAAAAGGTAAATCGTAACCAAAGAATGTATCGTCTTCCAACGATGCAGAAAGAAGTTGCGAGATATGTTGAGAATTATATTTCTAAAGGTCGTGCTCTTGGGGAATTGGGTCACCCCGATGGTCCTACCGTCAATCTCGATAGAGTTTCGCACAAGATTGTTTCTCTTAAACAAGAAGGCAATAATTTTATTGGAAAAGCACAGATTCTTTCTACTCCAATGGGTAAGATTGCAGAGTCACTTTTAAAAGAAGGTGTCACTCTCGGTGTTTCATCTCGTGGTATCGGTTCTATCTCCCAAAATAACGAGGGAGTTATGGAAGTCGGTGAAGATTTTATGTTAGCGACAGCTGCTGATATTGTTGCAGATCCTTCTGCACCTGATGCTTTTGTTCATGGCATCATGGAAGGAAAGGATTGGGTTTGGGATGGTGGCGTTCTCCGCGAAAAATTTGCGGAAAATACTGCAAGAAGAATAAACACTTTGGTTGACCAAAAACGTTTAGATGAACATAAGTTAAATTTATTCAATGAGTTTATAAATTCATTGTAAATTATTAAATTATAAATAAATATAGATTAAATTCGCACAAGGTTCGGAGAGTTCACATGTCTCGTGGAGATTTACAAGAAATGGAAGTAGGCACAAAGCAATCCAAAACCGCTGTAAATGCTAAAGCGGGAGCAGCGGACGCAATGGATACGTCAAAAGCAGGTTCTTATGAAGATCTGGGTGGTCCTACCCCAGATAACTATAAACCTGATGATGATTCAGCAAAATTAGCCACTCCTGGCGGTTCCCTTAAGCAAGTTAAGGATGTCGTCAATAAGGGTGCTAAAGCTGCTGAAGCGGCAAAAGGTGTGAAAGAAGAGGAAGAACTCGATACCGAAGCCGTTGTCGAAGAAGATCAGGAAGTCACCGATGAGGTGGTTAACGAAGAAGAGACTGGAGAAAATGAAGTAGTTGCTGAAGAAGAAACTACTGAAGAAGAGACAGTCGAAGAAGAAGTCGTCGCTGAGTATGACATCGAAGAAGATGTTAATGCTCTTCTCCAAGGCGAAGAACTCTCTGAAGAGTTCCAGGAGAAAGCACGCACAATCTTTGAAACAGCAATTACTGCAAAGGTTGCTGAAGTCAAAGAATCACTAGAAGCACGCTATTCCGAAGTTCTCTCTGAAGAAGTTGAGGACATTAAGAAGGAATTAAACGAGCGTGTTGATTCTTACCTTGAGTACGTTGCTGAAGAGTGGTACATTGAAAACCAACTCGCAGTTGAAGCAGGTCTCAAGAGTGAGATGACCGAATCCTTCCTTACCGGAATGAAGAGTCTTTTTGAAGAACATTATGTAACAATCCCTGAAGAAAAGTATAATGTACTTGAGAGCATGGTAGAAAAATTAGATGACATGGAAACAAAACTCAACGAGCAAATTGAGAAAAATGTTTCACTTAACAGGCGTCTCGCAGAGTCGGTTGCTGATGGAATCTTAGATCAAGTCTCTGAAGGTCTTGCACAGACCCAGAAAGAGAAGCTCGGCTCACTTGCCGAAAGTGTGGAGTTTGAAAGTGAAAATCAATATCGTGAAAAACTGGAGACATTGAAGGGATCATATTTTCCTTTAAAAGCAGTTTCTCCATCAGCTAAGAAAGAGAATCTTTCTGAGGGTGTTGACAGTTCACCCGAAGCCGTTAATGGTTCGATGGCTGCATACCTGAAAACTCTTTCGTCATTTAGCAAATAATTGAATTTAATATTAATTCAAACCTAAAACAATTACACTTAAGGTAAACGCAAATGTTCAATTCCGAACAACTGCAGGAAAAGTGGGCACCTCTCCTCAATTATGAGGGTCTTGGTTCAATCGAAGACTCCCATAAGAGAGCTGTCACCGCTACCCTGCTAGAAAATCAAGAAAAATTTTTAAGAGAGCAAAGTGCTTTCTCCGATTCAGGATCATTCCTGACTGAGCAACCTAACGTTAATACCCAGACTGGTGCTACTGCAGGTTTCTCCGCTGGCGCAACCGCAACCGGCCCAACCGCTGGTTTCGACCCCGTTCTGATCTCCTTGATCAGACGCGCAATGCCTAACCTGGTCGCATATGACCTTGCAGGCGTTCAACCAATGACCGGTCCTACTGGACTGATCTTCGCAATGCGCTCCCGCTATACCAACCAGTCTGGCAGCGAGGCATTCTACAACGAAGTCGATTCTGCATTCTCCGGTCGCGACAATGCATCCAACGGCCAAGACGGTCAGACCGATCCTGTTGCTGGTATGGGTACAACCGCTCAAAGCGGAACTAACCCAGGTGTACTGAACCCAGTTGGTACTGCATCTTCCCTCGGCTATAAAGTCGGTCAGGGTATGCGTACTGATGACGCAGAATCTCTTGATGGCACTGGTAACAATGCCTTCAACCAGATGGCATTCTCGATCGAGAAAGTCACCGTCACCGCTAAGTCTAGAGCACTCAAGGCTGAGTACTCCTTAGAACTGGCACAGGACCTTAAGGCAATCCATGGTCTGAATGCTGAAGCGGAACTCGCAAATATCCTCTCCACAGAGATTCTTGCTGAGATCAACCGCGAAGTCATCAGAACCATCTATAAGACTGCTGAGCAAGGTGCTGTACAGAACACCGCTACTGCTGGCGTATTCGACCTAGACATCGACAGTAATGGTCGTTGGTCGGTTGAGAAGTTCAAAGGACTTCTGTTCCAAATCGAGCGTGATGCTAACGCTATTGCACAAAGAACTCGTCGCGGAAAGGGCAACATCGTCATGTGTTCTGCTGACGTTGCGTCTGCTCTGACCATGGCTGGTGTACTTGATTACACCCCTGCGCTCAACGCAAACCTCAATGTTGACGACACCGGCAACACGTTTGCTGGAACCCTGATGGGCAAATTCCGCGTCTACATCGACCCATATGCTGCAAACCTGACTTCTGCTAACGCAACTCCAGGTAACCAGTATTACGTCGTAGGTTACAAAGGTACTTCACCTTATGACGCTGGACTGTTCTACTGTCCTTACGTTCCTCTCCAAATGGTTCGCGCCGTTGGTGAGAACAACTTCCAACCAAAAATTGGCTTCAAGACCCGCTACGGGATTGTCGCCAACCCATTCGCGGAAGGAACCAACCAAGGTTCAGGTGCTCTGAACATCAACCAGAACCGTTACTACAGACGTGTTGCGGTCAAAAACCTCATGTGATCAGAAGTTTATATACTTCAATCATTTCAGAAGGGTCCCCAAGTGGGACCCTTTTTTTTATTCTATAATATAATTTCCATGTGGAGGAACACTTCCTTCAAAAGGGAGTCTTTTTTTATCTAAATAAGAATACGGATAAAATATCTAAAATGAAACAGACACCTAGAGAAACCAGAGAAACTCTGGAAAAATATAATTTAGTTGTTGAGCATTTGATACAAGAAGGTTACGCACAGGATCACGAATCAGCTGATCACATCATCACTGGTATGAGTGAAGAGTGGTACAATATGATTATTAGCAATTAATTTTAAATGGCAAAAGCAAACCCATATGGTCAGATAGAAAATAGAAATTTTCTTGCACCAGTAGGATTTAAGTTCTCAATGAGAAGAAGTCCCAAGGTTGCATTTTTCTGCCAATCTGCAAACATCCCAGATTTAAGTCTTGGAGTTGCTGTGCAACCAAACTTTCTAAGAGATATTCCGACACCAGGAGATAAGATTGATTTTGGTGATTTAAATTTGACATTCTTAGTTGATGAAAATCTTGAGAACTTTATGGAGGTTCAAAACTGGATGAGAGGTTTAGGATTCCCTGAGGAGAATCAAGAATTTAGAGATCTAGAATCCGAATCTGATCATAGAGGACCATATGCTAAAGACAAAAGAAATGTTTATTCAGATGGAACTCTACAAATTTTAAGCAGCAATCTAGTTCCAAAGTTTAATGTAAATTTTAAGGATATATTTCCATATTCATTGACAACATTAAATTTTGATGCTACTGATACAGATATTCAATACTTTACAGCTGACGTAAGTTTCAAGTATACTAGTTACACATTAACTGATTTAGAGAATAAAAAATTATGAGCATTGATCTTGATTCAATTCAAGAGATGTGGGAAAAAGATTCAAAAATAGATCCAGACAATTTACATACTGAGTCTTTGAATATTGCATCTCTTCATGCAAAATACTTTGAAATATATAATACTATCTTCTTATTGAGAAAGAAGGCAGAGCAACAAAGAAAAAATATAAGACATGAGAGGTATGAATATTTTTCTGGTAAGTCTGATCCTGATGTCTATATAGAAAATCCTTTTCCTAAAAAGATAAGGGATAAGGATACTATGACAAAATATTTGGACGCAGATGAGAAACTTTCCAATTCATCATTGAAGATTGAGTATTATGATACGATGTTAGTTTATTTGGAAAGTATTCTGAAGGTAGTTCAAAACCGCACATTTCAGATTAAGAATGCTATTGAGTATCAAAGGTTTATGAGTGGATTGGGGTAAATAAATAATTGTAGATGAAATCTACGTTATGATTGACACTACTGCGAATGTTGTTATATCAAAATCGAACGAAGTATTTTTAAAGATCAACGCAGAACCTCATATCGAGTATGAGCTGCGTGATCATTTCAAATTTGAAGTTCCCAATGCTAAATTCATGCCTCAGTATCGGGGCAGAAATTGGAATGGAGAAATTCATCTATATGATATGAGATCCAAACAGATCTATGTTGGACTGTTGGATAAGATTGTCTCATTTTGTGAGAAATATGGATATACTTACAAATTTGAAGATAATCAATGGTATGGCACCCCGTATGAAGAGAACGATGGTATATCGTTAGAGGGTGTCAAAGATTATATGCATTCCATTTGTGCCCATACTCCCAGGAAGTATCAAGTTGAGGGAGTATATGGTGCCCTAAAGCATAATAGAAAACTATTGATATCTCCCACTGCTTCTGGCAAATCATTGATGATTTACTCTCTTGTAAGATATTACGTTGACAAAGGTCAAAAAATCTTGCTAGTTGTTCCAACGACATCTCTTGTAGAGCAGATGTATAAGGATTTTTTTGATTATGGTTGGGATGCTGATTCATATTGCCACCGTATCTATTCTGGCAAAGAAAAGATTAATGATGCTTCTGTTACAATTACAACTTGGCAATCTGTTTATAAACTTGAAAGATCTTTCTTTGAAGAATATAACGTTGTACTTGGGGATGAAGCTCATCTTTTTAAAAGTAAATCTTTAATATCTATAATGACAAAATTGCATCATGCAAAATATAGATTTGGATTTACTGGAACTTTAGATGGAACACAGACCCATAAGTGGGTACTAGAAGGTCTATTCGGACCATCATATAAAGTTACTAAAACTGACGAATTGATGCGTCAAGGCCATTTATCTCAGTTAGATATTCAATGTCTTGTCCTCAAGCACCACCCACAAACTTTTGATACTTATGAAGATGAGATACAATATCTTATCTCTCATGAAAAAAGAAATCGATTTATTAAAAATCTAGCACTTGATCTTAAAGGAAATACACTTGTTCTTTTTCAGAGAGTTGAAAGTCATGGAGCAATTCTCTATGAGGAGATAAATAAAAACAAGGGTGACAATCGTAAAGTATTTTTTATACATGGCGGCGTTGATGCTGAAGAAAGAGAATTGGTAAGAGAAATAACTGAAAGAGAGAATAATGCAATTATTGTTGCCTCTTATGGAACTTTCTCAACTGGTATTAATATTAAAAATCTTCATAACGTTATCTTCGCATCTCCATCAAAATCAAGGATTAGAAATTTACAATCAATTGGAAGAGTTCTTAGAAAAGGAAAAAATAAAACTAAGGCAATCCTCTATGACATCTCTGATGATTGTACTTATAAATCAAAAAGAAATTACACTTTAAACCACTTAATAGAAAGAATTAAAATTTATAACGAAGAAAATTTTAACTATGAGATAATTACTATTCAATTAAAGAAATGATAACAATAAGGAAGGAGGCAATGGTATGATTGAGGATGATTTTTACGCAACAATAAAACTTAAATCTGGAGAAGAGATATATGCTAAAGTAGCAGCCTCTGAGGAAGAGAACAGGACATTGCTTCTTATTTCTAATCCAATTACCATCGTTGAAGTAAAAACAAGAATGGGTCTATCCGGATATAAGGTAGAACCTTGGTTAAAAACAACTAAAGAAGATTTATTTATTTTAAACTTAGATGACATATTAACTCTATCGGAGTCATCTGATTTAGAAATGATAACTATATACCAACAATTCGTAAGAGACTCTGAAAAAGCAAAGACAGGCCAACCAAAAATAACAAGAGAGATGGGATTTATATCTACAGTAAATGACGCTAAGGACAGTTTAGAAAAGCTTTACAAAAAGAGCTAATTAATCCTTATCAACCCTAACAGAGTTATTATAGTGATTATTTGACACCTTGTCAAGCTTGTCATTGTAGATTGGAAATGTTATACTATCTACATAATATTGATAATGTTTTTTATGATATCTTCTGGAACTATGGCAAAACGTAAAAGATCTGAACACTACGTTAATAATAAAGAATTTCTAGCAGCTCTAACTCATTATCAAAGTGACGTTGAAATTACTTTTATTAAAAAATATGGTAGAGAACCCACAAAGGATGATAGAGGAAAACGTTGGGATACTAAACCTCCTATTCCAAGATATATTGGTGAGTGTTTCTTAAAGATTGCAAATCACTTATCATTCAAACCAAACTTTGTTAATTACATGTTCAAGGAGGATATGATTTCAGATGGAATCGAAAATTGCGTTCAGTACATTCATAATTTTAATCCTCAGAAATCCCAAAATCCTTTTGCTTACTTTACGCAGATCATTCATTATGCGTTTCTCCGCAGGATTCAAAGAGAAAAGCGTCAGTTAGAAATTAAAAACAAAATTCTTGAAAGGTCTGGTTATGACCAAGTGTTTTATGATGATGGGGTTGACGGAATCAATTCTGCAGATTATAATTCAATTAAAGATGCTGTGCATTCCAAACTTCGTTATTGATGCGTGTAGCCATTATCACAGACCAGCACTTTGGTTGTCGTAAAAATTCCAAATTGTTTCATGATTATTTTTTAAAATTTTATAATAATGTATTTTTTCCTTATCTTGAGGAGAATGGAATCACAGAAATAATCGATATGGGTGATACCTTTGACAGTCGCAAAGGTATTGATTTTTCTGCCTTGGCATGGGCAAAAAATAATTATTATGATCGTCTAGAGAGCATGGGTATCCGTGTTCATACAATTGTTGGTAATCATACTGCATATTATAAAAATACAAATGATGTAAATGCAGTTGACTTATTGCTTCGTGAGTATGATAATGTCACAGTATATTCAGAAGTAAAAGAAGTAAAAGTTGGTGGTCTGCCTATATTATTCATTCCGTGGATTAATCAGGACAATGAAAAAACTACTATCAAACTTATTCAAAAGACACATTGCAGTTGTGCGATGGGGCACCTTGAGCTCAACGGATTTAGAGTTAATCGACAGATCGTTATGGATCATGGTCATGAGAGCGAGTTATATTCAAAGTTCTCCAAGGTCTACAGCGGCCACTACCACACTCGATCGGATAATGGACGGGTCTTCTACCTGGGAAATCCATACGAAATATTTTGGACAGATGTTGATGATCGGAGAGGATTCGCCATCTTTGATACAGAAACTCTTGAACATTTTCATGTAGACAATCCTTACCGATTGTTCTATAATGTATATTATGAAGATACTCCTCATCAATTGTTTGATGCAACTCTTTATGAAAATAAAATCGTAAAGGTAATTGTTCGTAAAAAAACAAGTACTAAAGACTTTGAGAAGTTCATTGCTAAACTTTACGATGTAGGGGTTGCAGAATTAAAAGTTGTTGAAAACTTTAATTTTAGTGGATGGTTTGCCGAAGAAGATTTTAATCCTCTTGAATCCGAAGATACTATTTCTATATTAAATAGGTATATTGAAGAATCAGAGATTAATCTTGATAAATCCTTACTTCAAAAAATCATGCAAGAAATTTATCAAGAGGCATGTGAGTTAGTGTAATGTACATCTTAGCAATAGATGGAAAAGGAGCGTATTCTGTACAAAACGAAGATGGTGATCAAGTGCTTTACATCTTTGAAGAAAGGGATGACGTAGATATATATGCTATGATGCTAGAAGAAGATGGAGCTCCTGAAATGAGTATCACTGAAGTTGAAGATGATGCTATGATATCAGTTTGCGAAACTCAAGGATATGAATACATGGTTATAACAAAAAACGATATTGTAGTTCCTCCTGTAACAACAACTGATCATGATTTTATTTGAAAAAGTACGTTGGCGAAATTTTTTAAGTACCGGAAATCACTATACTGAAGTTAATTTCCAAAAAAAATCCACTACATTAATTGTTGGTTCAAATGGATCTGGTAAGAGTACAGTTCTTGATGCTCTTACTTTTTCACTATTTGGTAAACCATTTAGAAAAATTAATAAACCTCAACTGGTAAATTCTACAAATGAAAAAGATTGTAGTGTAGAAGTTTGTTTTTCCATTAATAAAACAGATTGGAAAATTGTTCGTGGAATAAAACCAAACGTATTTGAGATTTGGAAAAATAACTGTTTGATGAATCAGTTTGCCTCAGTCATAGATCAGCAAAAGTGGTTGGAGCAGAATGTTATTAAAATGAATTACAAGTCATTTACCCAGATTGTTATTCTAGGTAGTAGTGCCTTTGTCCCTTTTATGCAACTGTCTACTAATAATCGTAGAGAAGTAATTGAAGATCTTTTGGATATTAAGATTTTCTCCTCGATGAACAGTATTCTTAAAGATAAAATTCGTCAAGAAAAGGAAGAAGTTAGAACTCTTGATTTGAAGAAAGAATCTCTTAATGATAAAGTAAAGATGCAAGAGAATTTTATTGAAGAATTAGAAAATCGTGGTAAGGAGAATATAAAGAATAAGCATACTAAGATTGATGAACTTGATCAGTCTGTA
>Ga0098040_1000503_pt1 | contig 17971 bp, 23 predicted proteins | sample 7_EtaG_FD_75065 | JGI IMG/M metagenome (GOLD analysis project Ga0098040, IMG submission 75065) | Marine viral communities from the Subarctic Pacific Ocean - 7_ETSP_OMZ_AT15161 metaG | ecosystem: Environmental > Aquatic > Marine > Oceanic | place: Pacific Ocean | collected 2015-01-08
AATTTAATTTCTCCCCTATAGCCAGAATCAATTACTCCCACTGAATTCCGCAGGGAATGACTAGTTTTGGATATACTTGAGCGAGGAAATAGCAGCCCCGCGAATCCTTTAGGTATTTCTACCGCCAAAGCCGTTCCATATTCAAAATAGAGATCATTGGAGTCGTCAAGAGTCGTGCATACCAGATCCATGCCTGCGTCGCCGTCTTTTGCGCGAAGAGGAAGGGCTGCTGAATCGTTAAGCTTTTTGAATTTTAAACGCATATTAGTTTCTGTATGAAGATCGTATTATCGCATACATCGACTAAATAGTCAAGAACTTTTTAAGATTTAATTAGAATTGTAATCCCAGCTCCTTTTGGCGCCCCGAGTCTTTTTTAAATTATTCAGCACCACAAAAGGGATCGATAAGGAATGACCTACGGAATAAATCAGAAACACCGTACCAAAATAAGTCCAGAAACCGCTGAATATAAACTCTAACGCTTCCCTCATGGTTTTTTCCAGAAGTGATGCCGGCAATTCTTGATGGCGTCAGAGATCTTGATTTGAAAGATGGCTTCTTTCGTATTGGGGCGACGGTACAGTCTGTAAGAAGCCGCCCAGCTATTAGAAACGAAGGGTAAGTCCCATCGAGCTAGGTTGTTCGCCTGAATCCAGTTTCGTAAATCGCTCTTATGGAGGAGGACGAAATCGTCTTTGCGTTCATACGCGATGAAGGTACATTTTTTGTAAATCCAGCCATCGTTGCCATCTCTATCATTGAGCTCTACCCAGCCCCAGAGATGCTTTCTTTTACTACTTTTCTTTAATAAGGTTTTTTTAAGGGCCACCGCGAATGCCTTTTTGGGCGATTCTTCAGGCCAAATCACGAGGTCTATATCCTCCGCGCCTTCGGCGCCAACTGCTCTACGACTTGAAAATTGGCTTGACTGAGCAGCTTTTATCAGCAGCCTGAAGGATTCTTTATGGTCGCTGTGGGCCATAGGGCTAGCGGAGGCGATTGGGCGTCTCAGTATGGGCTACCATAACTTTATACTGATCGGGGTCTTTCCATTTTTTGAGCACCGCTCTTAAGCTTCGTGCTCTATGACTCGCGTCGGCTTTATTCTGATAATTGCGGCCCTCAATTCGACGGCCATTCCTCGTTACTACGTACACCATATCTTTTTTCATAAATTAGAATCTACGACACCTTCTTGCAGTAATTGGGAGGATACGCTTTTCCATCCAACCCAAGGATTTTCCCCCGGCTGGTTGTTGTATAGGTCTCGCGCATAAATGTATTTTATATCGCCGATTACGTCGCCCTTGCATTCCTCCGTAGTGAGAAAGGTTTGAACCGAGAGGCCTTCAGGCTGATTCATCCCGAATGCTAGTAGCTCCTTTAGTCTATTACGCGCGCTCAGCCCCCGCTTTTTGCAAGACCTCCTTTCTTCTGGATCTGGAATGGTTTTATCGAGAGTAACGGACGAAGCGCGTATTCCCGCGAGTTTGATCCGATAGTCCACAAAGACACCAAACCCCAGATCAATCAGCCCTCTGACCGTATCCCCGGTCAAGGCTCTAGCTGAGCGCACTTTATAGTGATACATTAGCGACGATAAAGAGCATTGAAGATAGACTTGGACTTGGCTCTCAGCAGTTTTTGGGACTCAGCTTTTCTTGCTGCTGCTGTAGCATCCTCCCTCTCTTTTTCTTTTCGAGCTCTTTCTTCCTCGCTTTGCGAGGCCAGTTCAGCCTCTTCCGCATCCCGGCGAGCTTTATCAGCTGCTTCTTGCTCTTCTGTTCCCTTGGCAACTATTAGAAAGGATATTCTTTGATCGGGATCTGATTGGACCATTTGCTGGCAATAATCCACTAGGTCAAGCCATTGGGCTTTATCCACTTCAGTATAATATTCGCTCTCCTGAATCTCATTAGGAAGAGAGCTGCTGGTGACCAAAGCATATTGGAGACTCAACGATTAATCCTCCAGTGTAAAATGGCTGTCCATTGACCTTTTGCTCCACAGATTGTCTGCCTGTAAACATAGGCGCCTCTTGGTAGCCTATAGGAGGCGTTCAAGTGAGCCAAAGGCTTGGTAGCCCCCTGCCCTATAGCTGATCCAGAGATTACGCATCTAGAGCTACAATTCAAATCTTTGGCCAGTGCGCTTGCCAAAGGCAAACCCAGCAATAGAAAAGAGAGGAAGAGGCGTCGCAAAGCTCTCATCGCAAGACCTCAGGAATATCAGCGTCTTCTTCTGCCCTTTCCTCTGTTTCGGCTTCTTCTTTGAGAGGAACCTTAGCAGCCTCAAAGTCTTCTCTGGGTCGATCTTCATAAACAATGAAGTCTGGCGCTCGTTCGTTTTTCGCTTTTCCTTTATTGCTGAACACCACTATCTTGACTTCCTTCTCCACCCCAAACTCTCCAATTTTGAGAGTTCCCGAAAGGAAATTTTGATTCCTTCCTTCTCTCCGCCAGAGAGCTCCAAGCTCACGTTTCTTCCAATCGCTATTACCCGTACTAGTTTGTTCTGTATTATTACTCATAGTTTATATATTATTATACATTTTCTTTAATTTGTCAATAAAAATAATTCTCGCTGGTCCGCTGAGTTTTGTGTATTCGTTCTTTAGTCTTTTGTAATGCCTCCGCATCTCGGGCAAGTCCTTACTGTAGCCGATTATTCTCTTTAATTCCTTGGAGGTTGATTGATTCATGTGTAATATCTTGTGGATGAATATTATAATTCATGCAGGATTATCGGAGCCTCCTAGCTCTGTGGCGTGCTTTAGGGATGTAACACTGTATAGCTCTTGCTTTATTAAGGCAGATGTGCTGGTCGAATGTCGAAAAAGCATGATAGATATTTATTACAAATGGTTAAAGGAGCACGGCGCCTATGATTTCGTAGGTCAAATAGTAAGGCCAAAAGAGGAGGCTGGGTTTAGGATAGGATATAAAGGGGCGAATCTTGTGGTTGATAGAATAAATGCTAGCAATTTAAATTTTATAGTGTCTACTATTAGACGGCTAAGTGCGAATCAATAAGATCATCAAGGAAGTCATTATGCTCTCCAATTAAAGCTGGACCATACCTATCTTTTATTACATTATAAAAATTATCTTCAACAACGACAACTTTGCTCGCCTTAGTATATATATCCTCTCCGTATTTTTCAATAAAAGTTTTTCTTAATTCGTCAAGGGTTTGATCGGCGGGCTCGCCTAGGCTAGACTGTATGTCTAGAGTGGTGCTGGCAATTAAAATCAGCATGGGAAATCTTTGTCTTTTTCGGTTCCTAAATGAAGAGTATACACAATAAGAGAAAACCCGACAAAACCCCAAACCTCTGGACTTTCAACAGCCAGAAGAGTGAAGAAGGAAAAATAAAAAATGGGAGCCCAGTATTTCATTATCGGAATTCTTTTCTTAGTAACCTCCATCGGTCGGAGTCAATTTCTTTATTGCCATTATCTATAGCATACAACATTTCAAGGACTTCGTCAATGCTATTATAAATATATTTGTGAGGGAACATTCCTAGCATCCAGAGGGGAGTCTTCGCCTTTCCCCCTTCCATGCTAACAAAAACTGGCTTCTTCATGCGTACGGCTGTAACTATCTCCTCGGCGCTACCCCAACTCGCAACGTCCGGGACTAGATGGGCAATAATGAAATCCGAGCGATCAACCAAGTTTAAGTCATAGGAGCGAACCGTTTTCATCCGAGTAGTGACGCGGTCATACTGCTTGGTCCTCATCCATGTTTCCATTTCTTGACGCGAAGCCTCGTCCTCTTCAACATCTTTAACGAAAGGCTTCCGATAAGGATCGAAGCAGGTAATATTAAGCTTCCACAGTTTTTCGGTAACCTCCTGACGCCAATCGCGCCCGCTGAGATACTGCATGTGGCCTACGAGGTAGGTCTTGGTATTCTCTAATAAATTCATTATGATACTAATGTAGCACAATAACTTCACAAAGTCAAGCCTTAATCGCCTCCACCACTAATTCGTCATTAGGCACCTTGACCACAATCCTCTTTACTAAACTCAAATCTTCAGCTATAAGCATTTTGGCTATCGGGTTTACTATGTGTTGCTGAACCAACCCTTCTACAGGCCGAGCGCCATCGTTCAAGTCAAGCGCCAAGGAGGTTATTTTTTCCAAGGCAGCTTTATAGACAGACAGGTGAACTTTCTTGTTTTTGAGTTTTCCTTTAAGGGTCTCAAGGTGTAAGATGATTATCTTATGAAAGTCATCTCTATTAAAGTTTTCAAAAACGATAGTATCATCTAGACGGTTCAAAAACTCAAGGCTTAAGGCAGACTTGGCGGCCTCGATCACTTTTGATTTAAGGGCTTCTTTATTGCTGCTATCTTCGGTCCCCATAAAGCCCACGCTAGCTTTGCCTTTGGTGAACTCGGAGCCAATGTTGCCGGTGAGGAGGATAAGGCAGTTCTTGAAGTTTATTTTTCGCCCCATATTGTCGGTGATGAAACCTTCGTCCAGAATTTGCAACAGCATCTGTGTGACATTGGCATGAGCCTTTTCTATTTCGTCAAAGAGTACAACACTGTAGGGTTTGCCCCGGACCGCTTCGGTTAACTGGCCCGAGCTTTCATACCCAATATAGCCGGGAGATGATCCTATGAGTTTAGAACTGGCGTAGCCCTCGCTATATTCCACCATACTTATGTTTATGAAATTTTCTTTACTCCCAAATAAATGATAGGCCAACGTCTTTGCTAAGTGAGTCTTCCCTACTCCGGAGGAACCGAGGAGCAGAAAGGCTCCAACGGGTTTATTCTCCTCCTTCAGGCCCGCTTTGTTGCGAATCAAGGCCTCTGCGATGCGAGATACGGCCACCTCTTGGCCTACGACGAGCTCGTTCAAGGTTGAGTTCAAACTTAGAATCTGAGAGGCTCCATCAAGGGATACTTGGTCTACGGGAACATTTATCTTGGTTGCTATGATGTCATTTATATGGGAAGCATCTACCACGAAGTCGGTTTCCTTGTTCTTTTGGGACCACTTTTCAATAATATCTTTATACTTAACGAATAAATCTTCTTGCTTGGTTGCGATATTGGTCTTGGCTATAACTGTGGAAGCTTCGTCTTCCTCTATCATTAAACCTTCTAGTTTTTTCTCTATTCTTTTGGCCGCTTCAGGCCTCTTGAAGTGGGAAATCTTTACTTTGGATCCCGCTTGATCCATGATATCGATAGCTTTATCTGGAAGATGTCGATCATGTATATATTTGATAGATAGGTCTACGCACATCTCTAAGGCTTCCGCTGAATATTTGACATTATGGAAGTTTTCATAGGTGACGGAGATGCCTTTGAGGATTTCGAGACAGTCATCCCGAGAGGGCTCTTCTACATTTACTGGTTGAAATCGGCGAGCTAAAGCTCCATCTTTTTCAATATGTTTTTTGTATTCCTTAAGGGTGGTGGCGCCGATGCATCTGATTTCACCGCGAGCCAACATAGGCTTTAGGATATTGGCTGCATCCATAGTGCCTTCTGCGCTGCCCGCCCCCACTAAAGTATGAATTTCATCAATAAAAAGAATTAAGTTAGGGACTTCTTTAACTTCTTTAATTACATTCTTTAGTCTCTCTTCAAATTGTCCTCTGTATTTAGTGCCCGCAATCATCGAGGCAAGATCAAGGCCGAATATGACATGCCCCAAAAGATGATCAGAACATTCGGATCGCACTATTTTATTGGCAAGCCCCTCCACTAGCGCTGTTTTTCCTATGCCCGGTTCTCCGAGCAAGATGGGATTGTTCTTGCTTTTTCGGCATAATATTTCAGTAATTTCATTAAGGTCGTCCTCTCTGCAGATTAAGTCATTAAACCTTCCCTGTTGCGCGAGCTCATTATAGCTTATAGCGAATTGTTCTAAAGCGCTTGGCGCGCTTTTGCGGGGAGCATGCGTCTCGGCCCCCGAAGCCGTCTCGGGGATTATAACGGGGGAAACTTTAGACGACTCTAGAAGGTGGGACTTGATAGCCAAGGAAAGAGAGCGCACTTCTATGTCGCCGTCTTTGAATATCTGGGCGATAAAAGGGCTGTTGTGTTTCAGTAATGCGATCAGCATATGCTCGGTGCCCACATAGGACTGCTCTAGATCTTGCGCGCACTTGTAGGACAGTTCTAGAATAACCTTGACCTCTTTGGAGAATTTTATACCCGAACCCCTAGAGCGCCCTTCTTGTATGCAGCTCTCGGCGTAAGCTCTAAAAGCTTCTAAATCATAACCTATTATATTGAAGATTTCACGGAGCAACCCTCTCCCTTGGGAGAGTAACCCTACGAGGAGATGGTTTAGGGAGACCTCTTTGCATCTATATTGAAGCCCAATCTCTCTAGATTTCTTAATAGCTTCTTGAGCACGAGGCGTGAAATTGGGAACAGAATCCATCATAATGATAATACACTTAAGTCGTGGAGACTTCGCTTAACTTCATGTATATTTTTTCGTTCATGACCCTGAAGCTGTGAGCAAAGAGGATGTCCTCTCCTTTGCTTCCGTCAAAGATCACTATACTGTCCTTTGCTAGTCCATCCGGGTTTTTTTTGATGAATCTGCTGAGCACATCATTCAGGCCCCATCGCCCTGCCTCATCTCGCGCCCTTCTGTCCATAAGCATTACTGGATATTCTCCTACCTCATCTCTAATCATTGCTTTTAGGTACGAGTTTCCGTTTTTACTAATACCCTTGAAGGAGTCTGCCACCACTCCTATAAACCTTCCTCGAGAATTTAGATCTAAATTCCTGAAGTTTAGAGAATCTCCAAAGTGCTCGCCCCTCTCGGCGAAAACTTCTTTGAGAGCTATCGTGGGGCTATAGCCAAGGAGCTTGTTTTCAAAATACCAATTGGCAAACTTTTCGTACTTTCTATTCTTGTCATAGATAGCTTTGTAAGAATCGTATTTTTTGCGAAAAGTGCCAAAGCGACTATCTTTCATTAAGGGCCGACCATCATCTCCAACAAGAGAGTCTGTAACTACAGCTTGGATAGTGTTTAAGACGTCCCAATTATATTGAGAGCCTAAAGCTTCGAAGTTTCGCTTTTCCCTATCGGTTAATATATTGAAGGCTTGAGCCTCAAGAACCAAGCGAGACCGGCGCGTTTTATATTCCGAGAGAGATCCAGCCTGAATCAGGGCTGAAAGAATACCTATGTTTAATCCGGCCTCTTTCGCCGAAAGGAATATATCATATTTGGTAGGGTTTTCACTATTACGAAAATCATGCAGGGCTTGAAGGGATTTTTCGCTGACACCTTTTATGCTATTAAGTCCGAATCGAATGTCGTCACCTTCGATTTTAAAGTCCATTGCGGATTTGGCAAGATCCGGCGGGAGAAGTTCTATGCCAAAAAAGGAGAGCTCTTGGCATATTTTGTTTATCTCCTCGTGTGGAGATGGTTCGTACTTGGCCATGCGAAGAAGAGCAATAAAGAATTCTTTTGGATGGTTGAACTTTAGATAAGCCGTCCAAGCTGCTAAGTTAGCGTAGGCCAAGGAGTGTGATTTGTTAAAGGAGTAATTTGCGCTGTCCTCTGCTACCTTCCATAGTATATCGCCGATCTCCGAGGGTAAGTCCTGCGCTTTAACCTTAGCTTTTATCTTCTTTTTCCAAGCGGGCATCTGGTCTACTTTTTTCTTTCCTACTATGCGACGTAATTGCTCAGACTCATCTAAAGTGAATCCCACTTTGACCGCCATCTTCATTAATTGCTCTTGGTACAAGGGGATTCCTCCAGTATAAGACAGAACTTCATCAAAGAAGTCATTCTGGCTCTGGAAGTTTCCCGTCGAGATGAATTCTGCATACTGTCCTAGGAACTCTAGGGCCCCCGGGCGCGCTATGGCCACCACGGCGCTCAACTCCTCTAGATTGCGAGGACTGATCTTTTTGCATACCTTAAAATTCGTATGAGCTTCAATTTGGAAGAGGCCCTGCGGGTGGCTAAGGTTTTTGAAATGTTCGTAAATGCCCGAATCATTGGGGTCTACGGAAGAAATATCTAGATCTAACTGAGTGCATACATCATAGATCACACTTAGAGTGCGCAATCCTAATATATCGAACTTAACCATAAGCTCCGCAACCCAGTTCATGTCATAACCTGTAACTAACGCGCCATCATTAGTTAATTGAACAGGGCAGATATCCTCAAGCTTATCATAGGAGATGGCGATTCCCGAGGGATGAACTCCCGTGTTTTTGTTTAGCCCTTCAAGCCTTCTGGCGATTGAAAAGACCTCTTTGTTATTGTTTATCCACTCCTCAAAGTCGGGACTCTCTTGGTAAGCTTCTATGAGGGGAGCTACTTTTCCAAATCGTTTGGGTATAGTATCACTTACGCGATTAACCTCCTGTTCTGAATAGTTCCCCACGATCTTTCCGCATTCTTTAATGCATAATTTGCCACTTAACGTATTAAGGGTTAATATTTTAGCCGTCCTGCCCGGATACTTGTCTTCGATATACCGAATGACCTCCTGCCTTCTTTCGTAAGATATGTCATTGTCTACATCAGCAAGTAGGCTTCCGTCAAGATAAGTTATTCCATCTTTCTCCGTCTTCTTCGCCCGGCTTTTGCTGACAAATCTCTCAAAAAATAATTCATACTTGACAGGGTCAACCTTGGTAACTCCAATGAGATACAGAACAAGAGAACCAGCGGCTGAGCCACGGCCCGGGCCAGTAGGAATGTCGTTAATGTGGCAAAAATTAAGAATATCCCAGTTAAGCAGTATGTAATCGATAAACCCCAAGCTCCTAAGCGTTTCCAGTTCGGACTTCGTGCGCGAAAAATACTCTTCTTTGTTCTCGAGTTCATTGATACCCTTCTCTTTTATCCCTTTGAGGCATAGTTCTCGCAGGAAATCATAATTAGATATGTCGTCAGCCACCGCCAACTCTTTATAATAGCGATCCTCTATTTTGATCTGCGGGAGGCGCACTCCCGGAGGGGACACGTCGGCGTAAGGCGAAAAATCTTCGGTAAAGCTCATACTTCTATGTTCCAGATTAATTTTTTAAAGACTTCGTAGTTTTTTTGAATATCATACAGGGCATCATGCAGGCGCTTGGGGTTAAATTGGATATCGTACTGCTTGCACAGGTCAATCAATTTATTCCGGCCTTTTGACCTCCGAATCGATAGCATTTTGTATTGCCATTCTAGGAGATTCTCACCTTTATTGATTTTGATCTCATTGTTGATGCCACGTGATAGGCATAGAGTATCTACAAGGGAATTAAGGTAGCTGTAATCCGCTCTTTTCCCTAGTAGGCGTCTGCAGATTCCGTGCATGTAAACGTCAAAGCCTAGTATGTTATGCCCTACTTTTAGGTAGTCATCATTATACAGATAGCTCTCAAAGTGAGCGAGGGGCTCTCTGGGATCTATGGCTTTTTCATCATATTTCTTTTGAGTCCAGCCGGTTACTTTAGCCGCTCCTTTAGAAACTTTTAGGTTGTCCCATTTTAGCCAATAATCCTGTTCTTCAACTATCCTCCCGTCTGCAATCACAATAAAAGCTAACTGCCAAGGCTTGTTGCGGAGAGAGCCTAGGTTGAGTCCGCATGTTTCAAAATCAAAGAAAACATATTTTTGGTGAATGTCAAATCTTAATAAAGTATCTTTCATATTTCCATGTACTTAACATTTTTAAAAGCTGTCAGATCATTTCCTCCGGCATAGCTAATAGCACTCTGCAAGTCCTCTTTAATCTCTATCATTTTACGTTTTAAAGTCATTCCGTTGGACGGTACATTTTTTAAAGTTCCTTCTACATGGGTTAAGGTTTTTTTGTTTTCAAAACTAGCCGACCCAAAATATGCCTTGCTTATTATACCATCGATTTCTATGGAGATCGCTGGGCTATCCGTGCAGGATGCGAAAAGACCTCCCGCCATTGCTAGGTCAGCCCCTGCCGCTAAAGCCTTAGCTATGTCTCCATTGCCAACGATTCCACCGTCCGCAATGATAGGTATTTTTTCGTTGTGGTTAAAGTCTACTCGTGAGGCATAACAGTCTGAAGATTTTTTAACACAAGTAAACATGGGCATTGTGAATCCTGTTTTATCTTTGGTGGTACAAGGGCTTCCTTGTCCAATTCCTACCTTTACGTAATCTGCGCCCCATGCATAAAGCGCTACGACGGCATCCGGAGTGGATACATTGCCTGCTATAATGCAAACGTCACGCCCTAAGTTTTCTCGAACAAATTGAAGCATTTGTTGCATTAAGTGGGAGTAGCCATGCGCGATGTCGATAGTGATTATGTCAACGCGAGCGCCGGAAGCCCTAATTTTCCTTACTAATTCTTTATCGGCTTCTTTCACTCCGAGGCTGATCGATATCGTTTTCCAATTCTCCCGATTGCCGTTATCAATGAAACGTTCGATGTCTACATCAAAGCGGTGCATGGCGTATAGGTAATCGTTTTGACTGAGCCATTCCGCCTGTCGGTGGCTAATGACAGATTTCATATTTGCAGGAATAACAGGCAAGTGAAATCTTCGGCCACAAAATTCTACAGAAGGATCGCATTCAGACCGGCTAGTGCAGGAGCTGAAGTTAGGGATTAAGCAAATATCCGAATATTTAAGAGCTCGCATGTTCTAAGTAACTTTCGAAGCAAAATTCTGGACTCCCGCAATGGTCTAGGTTCGGCATGTCTAGAGTCTTAGCTTTAGAGGAAAAGCCCCTACCGCAAATGCATTTATAGGTTTGATAAGCCTCGAAGTCTTCTCGGTTTTCATAATAAATGGTTTTCACACTTTCCATTGGATAAGACCCTCCGCAATAGGACTTCACCGCTTCAGTGGTCGGTATGTCTTGAGGTAGGTCATTGTCTTCTACGAAATAAACCGGGTCAAAAAACGAATCGTCAAGGATGCATGGCTCTTTATAAGAAAAGAGGTTGTGAAATAAAAAAGAATCGTAGAATGGAATCACTATCTTTAAATGCCGTGAATCGTAAAGACTCTTTAAATGCGCCGAGTCAATGCTACCCCCTCCGCTAGAGAAGGCACAGCTGTAGATCTTATTTAAAAGACCACATCCTAAGGAATCCTTAGCGAAGATGATGATTTTGTGAGAGCAGGCAGTCGACCCCTTCCCCTCTTCTTTTTTCATAACATCACACATGCTTAGGCGTAACCCAAATATTAATTTGATACCTAAGGAGTCGGCCACCTTTTTGGACTCCAAAAATCCCACGAGAGAATCTTCCACCAAGATCACTTCGGACAGACTATTCTTTTCAGCTATGTCAAAAATGCTGGCCGGGGCGCCTTTTTCTGCTTTATCAGGAGCAGCGAGGGTTAAGATGCTTTTTCCTACACTATAGTGAGACTTGAACAATGGCAACATGTAGGGAAGTATAGCACAAACGGCTTACTTCGTCAAGGCTAATTTAATCTTTTTTCTTGTATTTGCCGTCTACTAGACCGCCGCCATAAATATCCAAATCAAGGCCGATCCTTTTAGAAGCATCGAATATTAAATCTAAATAATATTGGGCATCCCCCTCTGACTTCGCGTGGTACTCATCGCTGAACACTATACCGTCTTTGTTTTTGATGCGACCTAAGTTCTCATCTCGGTGGTATTTTTTTAAATTCTCTTTTTTGAGGTAACCTGTACCGTTCCACGAACTTTCAACGAACTCCTTGAAGGACTTGGCGAACGTATTGCCTCGGTCCACCTGAAACATTATCCCTCTATAAAGGCCACGATGATTGTTGAGTTCCGACTTGAGTCCGTGAAGGTCTTTCGTGTAATGATCCTGAGGAATCTTGTTGAAAGTAGGGAGGTGGTAAGCCGGTTGGGCTTCATCTTGAAAGACTACAGCAAGAACGTTATCTTTTTACGTCGCAGCTTTGAAGAACTGAAGGGTGCGCTCTCCGTTGCCATCGACAATTGTAACGCGCTTATTGTATAGCGCTTCATCATTATTATAATAGGGAAGCAGTGCTTCTTTGAGAAGAGTTTCTTTCATGACATCCAATTGCTTCCGGGTATCGAGGATGCTCCCACTGCCATCCACATGCATCATGATATGAAGAGAGCCATTGGGAGGCAAATGATCTAAGCGACAGCTTTCTTGTGCGCCGCCGATCCCATCACCTGCACCTGCTCCGGCATTCAACCCCATTCCTAAGCCTAGTTTCACTTTGCCTGTTACAAGGCCGGCTGCTGCGCCCGCACCTGCCCCATTACTTAGCCCTCCTACTCCTCCGAGTTGCGCCAAAGGGGCGGTGCCCGGGCTCAAAGGGGTACTGGAAGCGCTCAGCGGGTTAGAGTAAGCAGCGAGCTCTGCGCCGTCATTAACTCCATCCCCATCGGTATCGGCTTTTAAGGGGTCTGTTCCTAGTTCTCTTTCTGTAAGGGCGGGAATCCCATCGCCATCTTGGTCGTTTTCGGGGGTAGGCTCTAAGTTAGACGTAGAGATTGGCGCGGTACCAATCCCTCCTAGGGTTGCAACAGCGGCACCATTTAAAACAGCTTGGCCTATACCGGCTCCAATTCCTGCGTATCCCGCAGCGGCGCCCACTCCAGCGCTTCCAATTCCAGCTCCAACCCCTTGACTGGGAAAACTATAAGCGTACACTTGAGAACCTTCTCCGATTCCGGGGAGAGAACCTCTTCCTTGTCCGGCGCCCTCTTTTTCAAAATCACCCACCTCGCCAAGGTCGGCATCATCGCCACCGCTCTCATCTAACTCGAAGCGAGTAGCATCAATATCATTATTCCCGCCCCTGTCTAGCCCAATGTTGTCCTCTCGGAACCTGTTGGCAACGGTTAATTCATCATCTTCCGCAATTACCAGTAGTTCATCCTCTTCAATTAGACGGCGGTCTAAAAGTCCAGCATCATTATCCGGTCTAACCCGAACTCCACCGCCATGTCCGCGATCAATAAAAACGTCATCACGTATACCATGTATCCTATCCCCAGCAGGGCCATCGAAAGTATCAACTTTATTATTAATAAACCGCTCTTCATTTAAAATTCTCCTATCTTCTAAAACTTCATCCGTCACGTGCCGAATCCGATCTCGTTCCACATGCCTAACGTCATCATAAACATCTTCTATAACTAAAGGATTAGCATACACTACGGGACGATCAAATTCCCTAATTTCTAGAGGATGGTCAGCGACAGTCGTGATTTCTGTAGATACCAAGAGAGGTGTTTCCTCGGAAGCATTTTGCTCTTCCGTGAGGATTTCGATCCTTGCGGCCTCTTCGGTGCGCGTTGAAATTATTAGAAGTATAAAGCAGCAAAGCATTAGGTAGCCCCCAATAATGCTGAGAATAGAAGCGTTTTTTAAGTTTTGTTCTTTCATTGTAATAATACTATACACTTTTTTCTAAAAATCAAGAAGACCCTTTTTCTAACTCTCTCTTTTTGGTATAGAGATTAATGCATTCAACTATCTTAGGGTCTATATCCTCTTGGAAGCTGTCCAATTCTGTTATGTCAAACCAGCCATATTCTGTGTGCTCAAAATTAAGCTTTGGGGTCAGGAGCTGGTTGGCTTCATGGACATAAAATATAAAATCTAAACCGTCTTCGTGGAAACATTTAATAAATTTAAGCTCATATACGGGAATGTTTATCTGGGCCTCCTCCATGATTTCTCGAGAGGCCGTCTTGAAGGGCGCTTCTCCCTCCTCTACCGTCCCTCCGAAAATAGACCAGAAGCCACCGTAGGGAACAGGCTTTCCTTCGAATTCCTTTATTCTCTTGGCCAACAAAACCGAATTGCCAACCACGACAGCCACTCCCGCCGCTCTTTTGGCGTCATTCATTATAAGGAGAATTCGTCATTAGTAGGAGTGTCTAGAGGTGCCTGTGAATGACAAGGGCATCCCTCATAATATAAGTCTTCTATTGTATCTCCATCCTCTTGCGCCTCAACTAAAGAATCTCGATCCTCTTCAAAGGCAGACCTCTTTAACTTCCCATCTTTATCCTTGACGACGGAGTAGTTGAAGCCGAATTTATAAGAGCAGTGCCACATGGGGGAACCATCCTTTTTGAGCTGGCCGGGATACTTCGCGAAACCACAAAGTAATTTACCGGAAAAGCCTTCGTGCTTCTCTGGGAACCCTCGATCAAAAGCAAAATCAGAATAGGCCGCTTCTTCATCGAAGGAGTCTAGATAATTCTGCCATTCTGTGAGCTGGTATTCAAAACCTTCAAGCTCCTCGTCCGAAAGGGGCTGCATCTGGAGCACCCCTTCGTTGTTTTCGCCTAGCAAGTCGTGCCCGAGCTCAAATTTTAAAAATAGAAATTCAGATTGGCGAAAAGAATATTCCGGATACAAATGTTTTACCGCTAGTGAATACATCAAGTCTTGGAGATTGTCCTCTATCTCTTTCCCTTCGAATACTTTTTTGCTCGTCTTAAAATCCCGAATCAGCGCCGCCTTCTTTCCTTTGTAGAGAAATAGTTTATCAATAAAGCCATTAATTCTATAGGATTTGCTTCCATTGTTTATCTCCATGTCGAACTTCTTTTCAGAAAAAGAATGAGTGGGAGGGTCAAGGTCTTTCCCGAAGTAGTCATGCTCTAGGCCGTTCACTGTCATGTAGTCAATAAGCTTTATGTTCTCAGGGTCAGACACATTCAATTTGTGGGCCCAAATAGTAGCTAGGCGACCGACGGAGGGAACGGAGAAAATAGTTTTTGACTTGATTATGTCGTTATAGTATCTCTTCCTTCCTTTCTTTGCGAGGACCTCCAAGATTAAATGACAAACAGTTCCGCGAGAGGCGCCATCGTTTGTCTTGTCGGGGAGTTTTAATTTATATTTGCAATGATATAACCACGAGCAAGATTGTGCGGTTTTTATTCGGCTGGCCGAAAGCTTGGTCATACCTTTATTCGACATGGGACTTTAATATTTTAATGTTTTTAGATAAGGAAGCGGGCAAGTCCTTGGAATCAACCATTTTCTGCGCAAAAGATAATATGGATTTAGCGTTCTCTTTTATAGTGTTTTTGCACTTGGAGGACCATAATTCAAAATCATCTCCTTCCATTTCGCCAAAATCATTCTTAGTTGGCAAGCAGATCGATAGTTGATCAAAGTCAAAATGGTTTAATAATTTTAAATAATTTTTGACCGATGCTCTAGCTCCTCGATTGGTGGATTTATTGCTATCATTATTGAATGAAATTATTATCCTATCTACGTCTAAGGAGGTTAGGTGGCATAAGAGTTTAGGGGAGATGTCCAGACCGAAAGAGACTAATACATTGTGAAACCCGTGTTCGAATAGATTTAGAAGATCCCCTATGCTTTCTACTATAATGACACTCCTTTTCGTTTCTATAGCATCTTGAACTATAAAGCCTTTGTCCCCTTTGATGTAGTAGGGATAAAGCCATTTTGTTTTTCGCCCTAAATGCTTCCACTTGGGTACGTTTTCTCTACTGGACATATCTCTTCCCGAGAAGCCGTGGATTTGGCCATGCTCATTGTAAATAGGAAAGACAAATCTCTGGTACATATGACCCTTCGTAGCTAGACCCCCTTTGAGGAATTTAAGAGTGTCATCACTAATCCCTTTGTGTTTGTAAAAAGAATAATGAGGAAAAAGATCTTCCAACAGCGATTCTTCATAGACTTTTTCCATTGTTAATCTATCGCTTTGGGTCGACTCGGCCTTCGGGGGAGAGTAGCTATCGGAGAAATACTTGGAAAGAATTTTATTATCATTGGTGCCTAGGTGAGTTTGAAGGAGCTTTGAAAAGGGCAGGGGCGCGCTATTGGATACGAAGTCACGCCACACGCCGCTATCTTTCCATATCTGTAAGGCAGTACCATTGTCCCCGTTGCGAAAAGCGGCATTGCTTTGCCAATACCTTCCTCTATCGACTAGTTTATAGCCGAGCCCTTCAAGGATCTCCTTGATTTTCTCAGGGGGTAAATTCGTCTCGTTCGCCATCTTGATCAGGTCCTGAACCCTCGGCCCTCATTTGGTCAGCCATGTCCCGAAGATCTCCCACCTCTTCCATTTTGAAATTATTAATACGCAAAAGAAGAGCATTATCCTCAAGGCGGGCATTGCCCGCCTCTTCTCCATCTTCGTCAAATGCCGGAATAAGAACTGGGGAGATAGCTCTCATTGGATCTTCTCCAAGATGTCGATGCTTTAGGCATTTAAGTCTGTGAGTAGCGAGGCGATAGGAGTGGGGTTCCACCTCTAACTCTTGGGGAAGTCTTTTCCGGAGGTAGAAAAGATGAGTGCAAAAGGAATTGATCTTATCAGAGCCCGCGATTATGCCCTCTGATTCATCTATGGTATCGCTGTTTCTGTTTCCGATTATGGCTGATCGATTCGCTTGAACACTAGTTATCATTCCAATCATGGGGAGGCCATTAAAAGTAATCTCTCTCTGTATGAACTGCTTGAACTTGTCTATCATTTCGCCAATTAAATCCCATGTGCTTTTTTGGCCCGGATTGGCTTCGTTGGTAAGTTTGATATAGTCGAAACTTAATATCATGGGATTGCCCCTGCCCACATTGGAGTAATAAAATCGACGAGCAATCTGTATCATCTCATCGACAGTATAACCCCCCACATTATAATATTCTAAACTGCGCCTTTTAACTTCTTGGAGCGCATCATAAACCTTTTTCTTCGTCTCCTCAGGGGAATACTCTATCCCCGTAAAGGGATCTATATAACTGGAGTTTTTCCATAAGCCTTTTTCTAGGAGATAGAGCGGCACACCAGACAACGCCGAGCATTGTCTCATCTGCAGTTCAATCTTACTCATTTCGCCATTATCAAAGTGGAGGACAGGGACATTATTATAAGCCGCCGAAACTTCAGTCACAAAGTCTAAGCATAAGGTGGTTTTACCAACGCCAGTCCTAGCGCAAATTACCGCCATATTGCCGGGACGAAGGAGAGATCCATACAGGCGATTTAGATAAGGCATATGAGGGGCAAGCATTCCCGGATCTTGAGGATTGTCTGCTAAATCTTCCATAACTTCTAGCATGTCCTCATAGATGTTTTCCGGCCTGAGGTTGTCTCCAGAATAATGGTCTATTTTATCATTATAAAGAGAATCTGCACGCCTTATTATCTCTGGGAGGGATTTGATGGAAGACTTCTGCATCTCTTTGTTGATGGTCTCGCAGGCTTGGGATATTCCTCGCCTGACGGTATAAACCTTAAGCTCTAAAGCTATTGACTCTACGGCATCCTTGGAAACCTTCTTAAGTAAAAGGGAACGAACATAATCCCCAATATCTATATTATCGACGAAAGAGATGCTCGCCGCTTTCAACCGTTCTATGAGCACAACTTCATCGAGAACAGAGCCGTCGCCACTCTCTTGCATTCTCTTTATGAATTTAAATATAGTTTGATGTACATAACTTCCTTGGCCCGTGCAAAAGTCATCCTCATTGAGTAATGCCGCAATGCGTGAATAAGCCGAAGGGTGTTGAATGAGAGCCGCTAATAGCTGTCTCTCCAGCTCCTTGGAGTGAATCATAGCCAGTATTCTAGCAGAATGCTACAGGATTGTCAAGAGTAAACCTTAAGCTAGTAACTAAATAGGCTCATTTCCGTTATAATGCTCCGCCTCTTCGCTATCAAGGAGGTATTTTTCTAAAGCCTTGCGTAGTCCCATCTCGATTATCTGATTGTCGGCTTTCGTATAGACGGTAGGCGCGCCTTCTTGGTTGACGGACACTAACACAAAACCCCTGTTGCCTTCAGTAGAGCCCGTAAACTCAAAAATTTGTTCAAGAAAAGCGCTGGGGAATATAAATGGAGGCAGGTCTGCTTCGTTGAAATTTTCGGAATCCATACTTTATATACACATGTTAAAGGAAAACCCCGAAATCTTCAAATGTTTTTTTATTGATTTGGTCTTCTGTGTAAATCTCCACTAAGCGTATTTTGTTA
>Ga0098040_1000508_pt1 | contig 17904 bp, 35 predicted proteins | sample 7_EtaG_FD_75065 | JGI IMG/M metagenome (GOLD analysis project Ga0098040, IMG submission 75065) | Marine viral communities from the Subarctic Pacific Ocean - 7_ETSP_OMZ_AT15161 metaG | ecosystem: Environmental > Aquatic > Marine > Oceanic | place: Pacific Ocean | collected 2015-01-08
AATTGAGATAGAACTGCCGAGGTGACCTCTTTGTAAGTCACAAGCTTCTTATCAACTAAAGACTCCAAAAAAGCTTTCCAATCTTGCTCATCTATTTCTTTTTTATTCTTCATCGTCGTTGTGTACATATTTATTTTTATTGTCCTCGCTCATCTTTCCTCCTCTTATCGTCCCAGCCAACCAGTGCCCAGATGACCAGTGGGGCTAGCAATAGATTTAAAGTTAGCAACAGCGCTGCCCCAAGAAACACATCAGTCATTATTACCGCCGCTTGCCTTTTCGTCTCTTCTTGTGGTGCTTCTTCTTGTGATGATATTTCTGCGCTGGCACGGTTGTGACCTTCCTGCGCTTACTGATCGGGCGGCGCTTGACTGAAGGTCTGGCGTTGTAGTACCTGTTACGTCGGTTGATCTTTCTTCTGAATCGGCGTCGCTTGGTGCGTCGGTAATCATTCAGATAGTTGTCATAGCCTCCGTGTCTCCAACTAGAGTTATATATCCCCCTGGGTCGGTATACTGAACGATACACAGGCGCATATGAATATGTGTCTGGTAGTTCTCCGGTATAGACGATCTCGTCTGGGTATATCACACCTCGGTCTATTGCACAGCCTGGTGACATGAACACGCCACCGCCTAAAAGAATATACATTATACAAACTGTCACTTTACTTCTCCTGTTATTTAATTTTATTATCATTGATCTCGCCCATCTCTCTCCTGTGAATGACCCGTGTCCCTTCGGACACGGGTCATATATTATCAAGCAGCTACGTCTAACCTCTGTCGCACGCAATCTGCCCAAAGATGAGGAGTCCTCTTGATCTCTTCAATCAATGCCTTCTCTCGCGCGAGACGAGCGGCAGCCTGGTGAGGTAATTGACACTGACGATGGTAGTAATTGTCGCGATAGATCTTATCTGGGTCTTTCCCCTGTGCCACCAGCTTAGAGCGAGCTGCAACATAAGCCTGCTCGGCATCGATGAATAATTTTTGGTCGATCTTATGCAGCTTTGAGAAAAACTTTTTATAATCATAAATCTCGGATCCGCTGTCCCACACGTGTGCGGCAGCATGCACTGTCGCCCAGTACTGCCGCTTTGGCACAAGCTTCTTACCAGCAGTGTACTCTCCTTGATTGATGATCACGCCGTTAACAATCTCCAATATCTCAAGCGCACGACGGAATTCCTTTTCAATATAGGGACCGCAGGGGTCGAGCAATTTAATAATGTCCTTACCAAGATCATAAAACTTGTTAATGGCGCGGCTATTAAGGTCCCAAATTTGCCCCTCTGCTTTTCCTGTCTCTGGCGAGCGATAATTGTTGACAAGCATCATGAGCGTCTTGGCAATCATTTCATCATCTTGCATACGGTTCAGTTTCTTTTCGCTAAGGCATCGCGTCATGAGAGGGTTATACCTCTCACTCAGCCCCCTCACAGTGTCAGCCATAGGCGTCTGCTTCGCGTTACGCTTCTCCTGATCGTTTAGCGGACAACCGCGCTGCAAGTCCTCAAAGATCTGAGCCGCTTCCAGGCGGGTGATAGAACTTACCACTCGCACCGGGATACTAGAGCCTGACTTGAAATGGTCCTTAAGGCGCTGTGGCAAATCCTTGAAGTGCTTGTTCTTAATGCTATGAGTCTTCCCATCTGCATCAACAAACTGCCCAGCGATCTGGAGCTTGTTCTCATAGAACTTCTCCAGAGCCTTGCTCCGGTTCTGTCCGTCTAGAGATATATATTTGTAGCCTGCTGCACCGGCTTTCGCGAAATAAGATTCGCCTGCTTCGTCACGCAAGGCTTTGCAATGCACGCGGCATGCATCAATATCCAATATTACGATGTTACCAAACACCCACCCCTTGGATACTGATTCCAAGAAGGACCATTGGTGGTCTTTTAGCCAGACCTCACGACGTTGAAAGGTTGGGTCGTAAAGCACCCGACCAGTGTTAAATTCTCTTACAAAAGTATCAATAGTTAAAAATCTTATGTTCATAATGAGTCTCCTTTAAATTTATCATTATACAATTGAATGACCCTTACTTATTTGATTATTTTTCAAGGTCATTCAATTTTAAGAAATAAGGCATCTAGATTTAGCCCATGCCTACCTGCGGCTTTTATATTTTTACCGTCGCCAGTCTTTAATCTCTTTCACGAACGGCAGCTTTGAGAAGCCAGCGAAGTCAGCGCAAATGAAATCATCATTGCCAACCTTCTTGCCTGACTGCTGATGCTTGAAGACCAGCTTGCCCCCGCTCTTCATATACTTCGCGAAATCCTTCTTGTCAAAGTAATACACGCGAGAACGTGGCGAATCAGACCCCAACGGATTAATTCCACAGAAGATCAAGCGGTCCCAGTCCTTACCAACAGCGACATGGTTGATAATGAACCTATCTGGGAGGATGTCCTCCCCCTTTGAGACAGCCAAACCAAACTTAATCTCTGTCTTGATTCCATCAATGATGCGATCATGACCGGGATCGACCGGCGGCTCAACTGTTGAGTTCTGAACCTCCATCATCGTCTGAACATAGTGTTCACCAGCCACACCCTTCTGCTTGTTGCCCAACTTATGATAGTTATAGAACAGCGGGTCACCACTCCAGTTGTTGTTCACTCGCGTTAATTTTGTCCATTGCGGGTCTTCAACAAGAATATTTTTAACATCGGAAGTAATCTCATTCAAGCTCAACATAGCTCAATCTCCTTTTTGATGGCTGCGTTTGCCATCTTAACAAAATCTGGGTTAATGTCAAACCCTAAAAAATTATGATTCAAAACCTTTGCAACTATACATTCCGAACCGGTACCGGCAAATGGTACGACGATCATCCCCTGCTCCGGCATGCACGACTTAAACAAGCGTTGGGTTATTTGGAATGGCTTTTGCGTCGGGTGCTTGATTATTTCATCTTTATGTTCAGCATGCTTCTTAGACTCGGCATTGCCGATGATCGCCTCTTGGCACTTTGCGCAGAATGAGATGCGGCTCTTCGTGCCCGCCCCGCCAGCGAGAGCGGACTGTTTGATCACGTCACGCGGGAGCGCTCCCTTCTCGTTAACTGTGTAGGTCGTAGACTTGGTTTTACCAAAGCGACCACCCGAATTGGGGCGAGTGCGATTCTTCCCTTTATAACCCTTGACGTAGCCTTCTGTATACGGCTCTCGCACATCCTCGCGGTTAAATATACGCTTAGATTTGTCCTTCCACATGCAGAGGATAGCCTCATGGGAGCGCTGCCAGAAGTGTGACGAGGGCACAGTCTTGTTTGTGTAGTGCCAGATAAGCCAGCGATGCTCTAGCTCTGCCCTAGCGGAGATGTGCGCTAGGATTTCACTAAAGCCGTATACGAATACTGTACCTGATGGCTTAATAATCCGCGCAGCTTCACCGAGCCACTCGTCTGCCCACTCAAGGTAGTCTTGGATGTCTTTGTCACACTTGTTGTTGCCAAAGTCATAACCAATATTATATGGTGGGTCGATCAAGACGCAATCGACTGATTCGTCGGGAATGTCTTTCATTCCTTGCACTGCGTCCTTTAAGACGATCTCATTCATCCTTACCAACTCTTTTCTAGACTAAGTTACTCTTACATTTAACCACACGTGACCCGTGAAGTCAAGCTTTTATTTAAGAAAAGGGAACTTTTTTATACAAAAGGTTCTCTGGATGGGGAGGTAGACAAATCCCCTGCGAGACGGCTGATTGTACACGGTGATTGATATCAAAGACGTCTACGCGACAGCACACGTAACCAATGAAGTCCGAATACCGTAGAAAGTATATATTGTTTTCAATCTTCTCGATAAACGCATTGGCGTTTCTGGTCCTGAATTCATACCCGACTGGATATTTGGAATCACTCATCGTCACTCTTCCTTGTAAGTCTGTTGGCTAAGAGGCTTAGCCCTATCGCTAGTAACACTATGGGCACCACTTGGTATGAAATGTCCATAAAGTTATTTAAAAAATCTTTCCAAAAGCTCATCGCTTACGGCTTTGATGTATTCTTTGACACTCTTGGTGGGTCCGCATGTCGCAATGAAATATTTTTTGATTCCGATCGACGTCGTATAATATTCGGCAACAGTTGACCAACTTCTGACCTCTCCAATCGGTGGGCGCGCGCGAGCGGTAAGAAGGTCCGGGCACCCCTATCAACGGATAGCGGAGCTGACAGGCACTTAAGGTGCTTAAGGCTGCTAACAGTATTAAGACTCTCGCACAACGCATTGTACTCCCTCCTCTGTTTCTATCCATACCCTAGCCCCACAAGAGAGGGGATCGTCTGGGCGGTATACAACCTTGCACGGTCCTTGAATGTGGACTTCGTGACAGTAGTCGTTCTTGGAGTGAGTTTTATTGTAGCCCTCACCTTTGGCTTTCCTCTTGTGACTCTTGACCGTCAAGACTGGTTCTCTGTCTCCCGTCTTGTGGTTAGATTTTATCTTATGCTGATTGACGTGAATATATTTTTTCATACGTCAGGTACTTCCTGTGGCAATCGATATAGATGCTAAAAGCGTGTGCTAGCGATGTTAGACACGATTGCAAGAATATCTGTAATAGGACTGTTAGGGCGTCTGTGATAACAAGCAACAAATTTTTTCCGACCGCTTTTCGCGGTTGCTAAAGAAAGGGGGAGCAACTTGCCCCCCCTTATCACTGTGGCGCCGTGTTAGCGTGTGTTACGCTCGTCCTGCACCGTCTTACGCAAACCCTTGCACGTGGTGACGACCTCTTGCAAAGCCTTGCGAAGACGTCCGCCAGCGGCATTGTTGCCAGTGTCGTGCTTCGTCGCGTCGGTCAATGCGTCGGTGAGGGTTGTAATTAAATTCTCTACTTCGTTTGTAACGCTCATAATAATCTCTCCTTATGTGTTAAATGATTATTCTACGAAACCAGTCTATACTGTAACACTAAAAAATGTTTATTTTAAGCGCTTAATGAGGGTTTTTGAAAAAAACTTAATCTTCTACAAAAGAAGACGTGTCTTCAAACAATATTCCAACCCGATATCTAGGATTAATCTTCGCAACTCGGCGCTCTAGCGGTCCAAGCATTGCATACTCAACCGGATTCTCGGTGTCGCGACTCTCCCAAACATAAAGGGTCTGAACTTCATTATCAAATCCGTGATACTCATATTCAGCATCGTTATCCAGATAGCAGTCTAACGCCTCTTCTGTCACGATCTTCTTCATTAGCTCAACTTCCTTCTTGCTAGCCATTACCTAACCCCCCGATGTTAACGATAAAGCCCTTTCCAGTCGTCACCTTTGTCCCTATAGGGACTCTGGTCCTCTCTCTGTTGCTGATCAAGTTTCATCTTTCTTTCTTTTTCCACAAAATAGGCTGGAACTATTATAATCACAGAAAGACAAAGCATCCCAAGCAAAAATAAACCTACGCCCGACCAATCACACTCTAACATATACATAAAACTTAACGCCCCTCTTCTCTCAAATACTCAAATACCTCTCGCCTCGGTCACATAAAAATGTAACCACAGTCCCTTGCGGATCGTTTTGTTCGATCCACCTCTCTGCCGCCAAAACGTTAGCGCCTGAACTGGTTCCCACAAGCAATCCATTTTCCCTAGCCAAGCGGGCGGCTCGCATCTTGGCGTCTTCAGTTGTAACAATTAATTCTTCATCGATGACACTTTTATCCACCAGAAAGTCTGCTCCATCGTTGATCCCCTGAATGCCATGGCATAAAGCCGACTCTGCGGGCTGGACCAAAAGAAACTTTGCGTCACTCCAAAGGCTAGAGAGGAACTGCTGGCAGCCCATAATCGTACCACCGGTGCCTGCGCCGGAGACCAAAGCGGACAGACGCTTGGGCAGGGTGAGGACTGAATAGGCGACTTCGCGAGCGGTGGTCTTCGCGTGGCACTCAATGTTGAGGGGATTCTCAAACTGCATCGGCGACCAATAGTAGCCGAAATTGCTAACAAGTTCATTTCTGGTCTTAATAGCATCTTTAAACGCATTGTCTCCGACCTCAATGATACGAGCGCCATATGCTCTCATCATTTGCTTGCGCTCTTCGCTCATATTGCGAGGCATGACGATGGTGCATCCATATCCGTGCTTTGCGGCGAGTCGGGCAAAGGCTATCCCAGTATTGCCAGAAGATGCTTCTACGATTGTGGTGCCCTCTCGGACTGTGCCGTCTTCAATTGCTCGCGTAAGGATGTAGGACGCCATTCGGTCCTTGATAGAACCAGAGGGATTATACGCCTCAAATTTAGCATACAGCCTGTCTCCCAATTTAAGAAAAGGCGTCTGCCCCACTAAGCTGGCGTCTGACATCACATCGCCCTCAGCTGAGGCATACCGTCTGACGCGCCGCCAATCTTATAAAAGACAACGACTGCTGACGGAAATGGCGCTGCGTTAGGAGATCCTCCAAACTTCAGGCGTCCCTTGATTAACCTAACTTGCCCTGCCTTCATAATATATTCGTGCCAGTATTTTGTGTCTGTACGCGAAGGGATCAGGCAGACAACAGTTGTGTTGGGCTTTCGCGATTCATCGTAAGCCTTCTTAATCCAAGTTTTAATGTCGCGACCGTAGGGTGGGTTCATAAAAACCGTCTCCCCTCCCCAGTCCTTAGACAAACCGTCGTCCTCTTTTGTATAATACTTTTGGCACTTGGCATCTTCGGCTGAAGCACAAGGGTCCAACGTAAAATTAAACTCCTCATTCAACTGTTTGAAAAACCCTGGTGGTGTAGCCCACGTTGATTTCTTGGAACTAAATCCAACTGCGCCACTCTTCTTATTCCACAATTTTGCTGGCATGCGCCACTCCTTTAAAATTTAATATCTCGCTTGAATACTCGGCAAGTCGTCTTGTTGCAGAGGCTATAGCTAGCCTCGACAGTAAAATGTTGTTGGTTGACCTTTGCAGCCAGCGATGGCTTGAGATCCAGCCAAACAGCTACTTCTGCTGGCTTGATCTTGTTAAGCTGTTCGACGTACTGTTCTACCAGTTTATAGGGTCGCGTACCATTGGGCGGCTTCAAAATGTCAAGCTTCACGGGGTACTTCTCATTCCACTTCCACCCCTCTGCTGGTATGATTCTCAACACTGCGATAAGATTTTCGCGGCTTTCCACAGTAACAACATATTGCCGCAGCGAATAATACTTATCGTCTTCATCGGGACTAGGCGATCCATTCGCCGCTAGCGGCATTAGCGCAGTGCAGGCAATGATCGCGCAAAGAATAAAACGTTTCACTGGTCGTCCTCTATCTTTTGACTCTTCTTGTAGGCTGCTATAGCCCTTTTGTTCATCGGCTTCTTCATCTCTGGTAAAGAATTCTGTTCGATGAGCTTGCGATACAGTTCCTGAAACCTGTGCTTTTCTAACACCACATCCAAATCCCTCTGGAAAGCTTCAAGCTGTTCTTCAAAGCTCTTTTCCTCGTCCTTATTAGCAGCCATATGTCTTCTCTATGTTTTTGTGCCATCTTTTAAGAAATCGTAAATGAAGTGGCTTCTCGAAACAGCGTCCGCTCTTCTTGGGCGCGCGGATAGCTGTAACCCAAGCCGCAACCCAACGCTTTTCTGTCGTCTTCCACTTGCACGTGCGTTTAACCTTCGGAAGCTGGCGCATAATGTGAATCATGAACGCCTCGGCAGCCTCCATGGGGTTTCTACGATCAATACCGTACCCACGCGGTGATTCCCACCAAGACCACATCTGAAAAAGACCGACAGCCTTAGCAACACGAACCTTCTTTCCCCGGCGCGTAACTGTTCGCCAGTCTCCTAGCGCGTTTGGATTAAAGCCAGACTCGTGGCAAGCAGCCGCAAGGAGCATCCCCTTGAGTTCTGGTGGCGGATTGTAACTCTTCTCTATCCTTGCCAAACCCACCAGCAGCTTAGGGTCGATCTCTTTCCCCCTAGAGTATTTGCAGTTTTCTGCCTGCTCAATAATATAGGCATAGTCTTGGATATCCTCATCAAGCTGGTGAGGGTGTGCCGTCATAAGCAACGTTGTTAGGGCAATCGTGGTTATCATTTTTTAGCTCCACTCTCCTCAATCAAGTCCATAACAGACTTAACCTTTTTATTTATCTTATCCAGCATCTTAACACGGCTCTCGGTGGAACCGGACTGATGTTCGATTGCCTGCCTAAGCAGGTATAGGTCCTTTAAGACCTCTCTTAGTATCCTTGACTCCTTCCTGGGATCGTATACTTTCATTTTTTAAGTTTCTCTTTCCACTAAATTTTTCGCGATTTCTTTTTTGCTGAGGATAGTAAGTCAAAATCTTTTGCGAGCCAATCGCGCTGCTCTTGTGAGGTTTGCCCAACTGTGTGCCCAGCCAGCCAAAAGACGCGAACGTCGTCACAAAGTTCATCGTCTTGAACAATGATCGCAATATCTTCGGGATACTCTCTATCTCGTATTAAGTCACCAAGCTTCATCTACCGTCTCGCTCTCGCTCACTAACTTTAGTTCGTCCTGCATCCACCACTCAGCCTGATGCCTCCAAGCAACGTGAAAATAGTCATACCCGCTAACGTCATCATAATACTGGTCAATGATAACTCCCACACCGTAAGTGTTTTCTAAATCCTCACCACCACTAGCCCAATTGAGACGCGGTTTGACTAAATCTCCCACCTTCACTTAATATTTGTAAATCCCTTATGGAAATTTTAATCGTCTTCTTACGTCGGAGACCCTTAAAATTCGGGAAATGCACCTCCACTTTAGCCGCTTGATACTTCTTTTTAATTATATTAGTAACCACACCGACACCCCTCTCTTTTCTATAAGAATCGCATGCGTGGTTTAAAGTAACTAGGTCGCCGACCTTAAGTTTACCGTTTAAATTCATTATCTTATATCAGATAACGAATGCCGTACACCCCAGCGTTACAGAGCCCATAGTCCGAGTCCGTAACAAACCCTCGTGCAGCGTTCAGCGCTGGAGCTTTCCAGCTCGCAGCCTTGAGAATAGCACCGTCAGCCTTGCGGACAAAAGCATATACAGAGCAATGTCCACCATCAGAGATGCGCTCACGGATTAGCTTCCAATAGACGCGACCGCGATTAGAGACCACGATGTGCTCTGGAGAAAGTGTGGGAAACTTGGTTTTGAAGTGTTCAGCTTGTTGCTCGTTCAAACCTTCAACAAACTTTTCCAAACCAAAGTTAATCTCTTCTTGGGTGAAGCCGCGATCGTGAATGGGCAATGTCATTTCGTAATCTCCTCTTTAAGACAGGTACATTAAACCACACAATGCACAGAATGTCAAGCTTTTATTAAAAAATTAAACACTAATAACCCCCCAGCCCTTCTCGGAGAGGGAGAGAATTTTCCATCCAGAACCTGCATATGCAAGAGTGTGTCTCTTAAGATAAGCCATCGAGGCTGCTGATGGGAAATCAACGGCTTGGATGGTAAGATGCTGACGCTTCTTTGTGGCGGCGTCTTCTATTACTAGTTGGAAACTCTTCATCTCTAATCACTTTCCTCTGGAAAAAAAGCCTTTCTTCTTCTTCGGCTTTGGTTGTTCTTCTTTCTTCGGAGGTTCCACAACCTCGCTCCAATCCTCAATAAACCAATCGTCTGTCTTTCTAGGTTTCTGAACTTTGTTTGTACTCATCCAAGCCTCGGTGGCGACTGGAAAGCAATTGCTAGTGATCTCTAGGACTGCGCGGGCTACAGCTTGGATTTCCCACTGTGCATCCGTTGGCAGTCTCAAGGAGATAAACTTAAAAATGTTACTCAAGTTCGCTGTGCCAAAATACTGGGTGTACAGATTCTGAGGCAGCACTCCTCGTGCTTGTTCGCGACAGACGCCGAACTCTATCAAGCCATTGTACAACCGTAAGGCATCCTTGTGATGCTTGATGACTGCCTTGTTCGCTGGGAGCGGTGCCTTTGAAAACCTAGCACCTGCCATGACTCTGGTGGGGAGGTTGCCCAGCGTCGGGTTTATCGCGTCGTTATTACTCGCCTGTCTGTCGGTCTTGTGTTGGCTCCGGTAAGAGTTTGGCTCATAAAACTTTAAGTCCACGTCCGTATAGCGCCGACTAATCTCATTATATGACCAAGTGCGGTGGCGCATATGTTGCTTTGAGATATACATCGGCACAGTAAATCTAAACGTGACCGTGCAGTGTTCAAAGGGGGACGTGTGCCTGTTATCCAAAAGATACTTGATGAGGTTCTGATCTCCCGCATCAAGTTTTTGTTTTCCATTTCCATAGCTTACACGAGCGCTGTTGACGATGGTCAAGTCGCTACCCATATGCTGTATGTATTCTACGGCGCCGATTCCATCGCCGTATAAATCAATTCGCTTTTCATATGACATTATTCACCTATTACTTTCTTTAAGATGTCTTTTTCCCTGACTGTTGCTAGGGTGCCGGTGTTCATATATATGTCATACGACAGCAGATCACTAACCAACTCATTAACTACTATATCAGAACCGCGCACGTGTTTTAAGACCTCATATGCAGAATAAACATATTCTATATTCCTGCGTATCACCAAGACAACCGCACTATCAAAAAATCTTGAGAGTTCAACGAGGTCGCCGACATCGTACTTATAATTTACTATGAAAAGCTCCAAGATTTCCACCTCAAAAGTAAATAGGAGATGGAGATCCCGAGCCTCATAAATTAAAACGGAATATCGTCACTCATCTGGTTGACAAAATCAAACGAGGTTTGAAGGTCGGGGTTTAGCTCGTTATCTGTCAGCTCCTTGTTCGTGTCAAGGACATCCCGCGCCAGGTCAACATACATCTTAAGCGTCGCCAGGTCGTTAATCGTTACCTGACCGCGCTCGTTAACATTGGCATACCAATCAACAATGCCGATCATTGCTTCTTTTGCAGATCTGTTTAAAAACATATCACTGCTCCTCTAGCCTTCTCATAGTCTTAATAATCAATCGCAAACATTACGCACGATACACATAAGATCATTCCTCGCAGCGGATCTTAAGCCAGCCTACCTTAAATTTTGTTTAGTCACTTTAACCGTACCATCTCGGAGGCGGCGTAACCCACGGACGCTCGTTGTAGACAATGAGCGCCAATATACATATAATGTGTTCTATAAATCGTGCGCAGCGGGTTCAGTCGTAAATGGTTCGAACCACGCTGTCCTCCTTTCTTAAGTCTCCATACTCTTACTATAGCCTATTATTTTATAACTGTCAACATTTTATTGAGTTATTTTTGAAATTATTTCTAGCTCGTTTGCTGGAGTCCAAGTCGCAGACACTGGATCTTTCAGATCTCCACCAAACCAAAATACCCTAACGTGGTGTATACTGCCTTTACGCCAAGCGTCTGAGAGTGCGATAACCATTCCCAAACACTTCTTAGCGCGAGTCATTCTTACCAAGTCTCCAACTGAATAAGGATCGGGAAGCCCCTCTACCATTCATCCGAATTCTCGTGCTCTGCGTCAAGTTCTTCTTCTAGAACATCCATAAGCCACCTCAGAGCGTCTGCAAATCCCTCATAATACCAGGATCTCTCGGTCTCCTCTGTGTCTTCTTTAGCCGCTTCGCTTTGTTCAAGCTGTACGTCGGCTAACTCCCATAATTTTTCTAGTTCCGGAATCATAATAATACTACTCCTGTAATGCTTCTCTATCGTGCATCGTTATGCCATTCAGATGATCAATCTCGTGTTGTACACATACACTTTCTAATAAACTTAGTTCGTCGGATCCATAAAATGACAAAATACTTCCCTGGCTGTCACTTTTTACTAAAATATTTTTATAGCGGCGAGTCTGTACGATTTCCCGCTCAAAAGAGAGGCAGCCTTCGTTGTATACGATCTTGTCAAAGCACCCAACCAGTTCGGGGTTGACCAGAACAATTGGTTCCCTTACGTTGACAACACACACTCTTTTTTGTATTCCTATTTGATTGGCTGCCAGCCCGATGCCGCTCTTTGTTTCCTTAAGAAGTTTGATTAAAAGTTTCCCCAGCTTCATGCCCTCTTTCAGCGCAACTGGCTCGCAAGGTTGTCGGAGATACAATATATCGGTAATAATTTTATGTTCTTCATTCATATATTTTCATACGAGGTGTTGGACATTAAGTCTGACAGTTTTGATAAATAGTGTTCTGTTAGATCGGGGCGACCCCTCTTCTTTGAGTCTATAATTAGCTCCTTCAAATAGATGACGGCGATCTCTGAGTTAACAAAATATTGAACGACTTTGACAACCACGTCTACAGACGCGGCTAGCATGGATCTGCTCTTACTCCTAAATGGGATTAGACCGTTGTTAGTGTCAAATCCATTATCAATCGTCAGGCAGATTTCCACAGCTGCTGAAGTCCCCCTACTCGCTTGGCGGCGGGCTTTAAGATCTTTCTTATCGACGCTGACTTGAAACCCCTGAAGGCTGATGTTTTTAAGAGTGCTGCAATCTGGCGCCACTTTATTGGTGATGCCGTTAAACATTGCGTCAAGCACTCCCTGCCCAAAGCCCGTCACCTCGTAGTCCGTGCCTTCGCCCGTCTGATCTCTAACCTCCAAGAAGCATTCAATTTCAGTTTCATCCGATGCTCTACTTTCCCGTACCATCAGGTGGTCAACGGAGAAGGTCAAATATCTCGCGGACAGGAGTTCCTTGACCATCGCTCTGTTGCTATCTCTCTTAAGATCTTTAGGCGTCAGCTTCAACATTCATATACCTACTTGTGGCGGCGGCGCCGGCGGTCACACTAATGTATGCCAATATTATACCAGATATAACATCAAAAATATAATGTTGTTTTAATACCAAAGTTGATACGGAAATCAAAATGGTCCAAAGTAAATAGATGTAAATAAGCTTGTTTGTGCGTTTTATATTTTCAGACGTTCTGGCACAAAAATATATTATCCACGAAAAAGTCACGTGACCAGACGGAAAAGTATTGCACGCAGCATCAAACTGTCTCGTTATTTCCACAAGCCAGAGCGAAATAGACGAATCAGCGCCAAGAAAGAGTTCCTGTCGTGGATAATAAGACGGAAAGATGAGATGAAAACAGGTCAACACTGCCATAGAGAAGGTAAGCGCGGCGACCGTATTGAAGAAAACTCGGCGCCGATGCATCGAAAAGATGGTTGTCCCAACTATAACTGGGACCAAAGTGTGATACAGCCAGATGAACCCTGGAATAAACGGAATCTCATCATCTAGCGGGCTCAAGAACGTATAGGCGTCTGAGACGACGGCTTGAACTGAAAAATAAACTATACTGGTAACCGCCAACCAGGCGAAAATATATTTCGCCTTTGTCTCTATCGCCATAGAACACCTCTCTCTGAGCTAAGAAATAACAAACTAGTGCGCAAAGAGTTGCGCATCCGCTCTAAACTAATTAAGCAGAGAGTCTCTAAAAGGCATTTTTTCTAAACACTTTTATTATTTTTTTCTCTCAGGCTTCTAAAATCTTCTGTTATGACTCTAACATTGTTATATGTGCTACAAAAAATTCTTTTAAGGACCTCGTATAACTCTGGGCACTGATCGGAGACTACAAAGCAGTCAGGTGATAAAGACATTCATTTAACCCCCCTAGGTTGGTCACTTAAGTAGACCGCCGGAGGACCAAACGCCTTACTACCGCTTATTCCTCTTCAGACTCTTAACCGCCTTGTTCAGACGCTGAATCTCCTCTTGCACGCTTTGTACTTGGCGCTCAGCAGCATCGAGTCGCGACTGGGTATTATAATAAAACCCCGCCAGCATGCAAACTGTTGAGATTATCATCACCAGCGTCTTAAGATCAAGACTCAGCTTCATCTTTTTTCTCTGCCTCTAGAGTCTTCTTACTCTTCTTCTCGTCGGGGAGGTGTTTCTCTATTCGGAACTTGAGGATAGATTTGCCATTAATGGTTGGCTGACCAAGCTCGTCCTTGCCAATCTCTTTGACTTCAACTCGCTTATTCTTATACTTGCCACCAAGGATTATGTCTCCGACTTCAATGTCTAGCTCAATCATCTCGTTTAAATATCCACGCCAATTATTAAATATTTCTCGTATTCCAGACTGCTTCTCAATCTGCTGATACAGTTTCTTTCTAAATTTATTCAATGTTTCTGGGTCCTCTTTGAAAAGTTCCATATAGTCAGCGATAACCCTGGACACCTCGGGGTAATCATCTAGAGTATCGGCTGAAAGGTTTTGAATCACCTTGAGGGCTTCTTCTGCCCCATACTTATCAATTAATTCTTCGGCTGCTTCGTGTGCGTATGCATCAATCTCGTTGTGCAAAGAAATATAATCTGAATGTGGAGCATCCTCTGGGGTTATCTGCTTTGGATCGTTTTCCAATTCTTCCCACGCTTCCTCGTCGCTCAGCCCCTTTGACGCAGCCTGCTTCTTAAGTTGCTCATAGTGAACCATCTCGTGATTTAATGTCTGAGATATTGTTTGAATCAATGCTGCGGGATTGAATTTGTCCATCTCGTAGTTGTCAGACAGCGGACGGAACTGTAACCATACAACGTGCTTGCCTTTCTGCGGTCCCTGATACTGACCTTGCATCAGCCAGTTGTCTGGGTAGCCAGGGTAAGGGCTCTCTGGATCCATAGCATATTCTATGTTGGACTCAACAGACAAATAAAAATAGATCTCAGAACCAAGCTCTTCAGCCTTCTGGTTTAATAATTCCATCAGTGATTCAATAGCTGGAGTGCTAAGTGTGTCACCGTTCTCCATCTCATCAACATCAGCCCATTTGTTTGATAGAGACCAGAACTGCGAGTCAGCAATTACTTTTTTAAATGCTGCCATATGTTCTTGGTCGGGCGATGAGATTTCGTTTAAATGCTTCCGCCAGTTTTCAAGTATAAGTTTCATACCAGCCGAGCCATCAATTTTATGTTTGGGTATTTATCTTTTAGGGCAGCTACCGCATCGACATTTTTTGAGGAGTCATCAAAGAATAAAATATCGTCATAACCCTCGCCGATCCTTTCTTCAATCCACCTCGCTTTGTCTTGTGGATCAGAAGAGCCCAGGGTGACCAGCTCTAAAGCAGCCGAATCAATCCCGATGTCTTCTAGAAAACTGATGATCCCGCCTTGCGCTGCCGGCGCCCTGGCTGTGAGAATCACGGTCTTTCTTCCGCTCGGTCCCGCCCCGAGGACATTGCGAAGGACGTTGGTATAGCCTTTTATTTCCCGTGGATTTATTAGCTCTCCCTTGAACTGAGAGAAGTCAAATTCATCGCCGCTTTGCGGAGCATACACAGCCCACTCGCCCGGTGTTTGTTCAACCGTTGTGCCGCCAGCCTTGTGAAGAATAATCATTGAGTCTGTTTGAGCTAGCGTGTCGTCAAAGTCAAAGACACGGAGTTTTTCTTCGTTCAAATACTTTCGCCAGCTTTCAAGTATAAGTTTCATTTATACTCTTTTCCGCACTTTCGCGCATTCCAGCAATTGCACTTGCACTTGCAACAGCAGGCAAAAATGGCTCTTAATTTATTAAACAAGTTCACAATAAGTTTCATATCACAGTCCTATAAAAATCACATCACCTGAAGAAGTATAATCTCTCGCCAAAGACGCCCAGACTCGCCTAGCTTCTGGAGATGTGCCTGACCCGATGGTGCAGTGGTGTGCGCCAACAAAGACACCGCCAGACGATCTTGAGTATTCTGCCGCCTGCTCAATGAAAGCTTTATAAATCTCTTTACCGTGACCCTTGCCTCTATCTTCTTCATCATGGATCCAGGCGTTCGCAACATCATAAAACTTTGGTCGGAATACTGCTGGTCCTATCTCTTTCTGAACCCAATTGCCATCTTCATCTTTGACGATATCAGTTCGGGGCTTTGCATTCGCTACATACTTTTCTTCGGCTGCAATGTATTCAGGTGTCTGCATCAGAGCATCAACATCTGATTGACACTCTTTGAATCTAAGGTTGTACCCGCCCTCTGCATACCCAATCTTAGGTAACTCAACGCGGAAATAGTTATTGTCGCCTTTTAATTTAAACCCTTCAGCAAGAAGCTCAAGCTCCTGCTGTTCGTTGTAGTGACGCCAGTTTTCCATTATTAGTTTCACTTGCTAGGATCCCATAAGACATTCTGGTCTTGGTCTAAGATTGGCAAGTTATATTTCTCAGCCAAGGCAAAAAGATTCTTTGATTCTCCCGCCTCTTTAGAGCGATCCTGTGCAACAGATTTTACTGCCTTCACGATATCGGCTGGCGCGATCACAAATGCAACTGGCTTCCAGTTGTCAACCAAGGCTTCATTGACGCCGCTCAGGTTATCATCAGGCTCCCAAGTTGCTTGGTCAATCACGTATGGGATAGCGCTGATCGCCATCTTCTCCATATGCTTGTTGCCGCGCTGGAGCTTTCCATAACGACTGAAATCTTTTGAGACCATCGGGCGCTTATTAACCCCGGAGGACTTAGCTCGGTGTTGCTGCTTGGCAGCTTCTTCTTCGTTATCCGAACCTACATAATCGTCGTAACCACCACTGTAAAGTTTATCCTGATCATTGGTGGCTAGTGTGATTCTCCCTTTAACAAGTATTCCCAGCGGCAAGCCGCCAGCCTGTGTGAGCCTTTCTTTTGGGAGATTCATCACGGCTGATAGCTCGTCCTTATTACTGTCAATAACCGCTTTAATGCCAGCCGTACTGTCAGTCCAATGAACGGTATTAAGAGTAGCTAGCCACTGGTGGTCTGCGTTCTTTCTAAATGCGTCCTTGATTGCGCGACCAGAAGCCTTGGGGAGAGGGTATGCGTAAACCTTATCAGCGCCTAGCTCACCAGAGCCAGCAAGGTCCTGAGCCATCCCGATGGCATCCTCGTCCATTGTCTCTTCTTCGGCGACAAATTTGCGCCAGCTTTCAAGGATCAATTTCATTCTAGACCTCGGCTGGGGTTTCGGGGAGTCTGTACATTTCTCCGCTCTGCTCTAACTTGCCTTGAGTGACCAAACCTTGTAACATTCTTGTCCACTTCTGGCTGGAGCCGCCAAATGCGTATCTCATCATCGCGACGTTGACACCGCGAGGGCTCTTCTCAAGATAATCAAACAGCTCTCCCTCAAACGAGTTCGCGTCAATCTGCTTGTATGGTTCGGGCAAGCCTTCGTTCTGCACCGCTGGTCTTCCAACGATATTTTGCTGCCAAGAGGGGTCCCCAAGTTCGGGAAGTTCCAGCTTATCTAAAATATCTTCAACGTCTTCTTCAGTCAAGTCTGGGAAGCTTAGACCGTTCTGAAAGTTCTCCGGATGATAGAGAAGCTCCTTCGGATCCTTGTCGCCGCGATTGATAATCAAGCTAAAGAGGTTGAGTTGTTCCTCGTAAGGCATCTCTGGTAGCGCGCGCTGTTCAGGATCAAGAGCCGCTGCACCGCCTTCAAATCCACCCCATTGAGACTCATTACTTATTTGCTTTCTAAAATTCTCCATTAGCCCCTCTAGTGAACGCAAGCCCTCATAATAAGCACCTGTCCGCTTGGCACTAAGACCATTCATCTCAGCCCACTTCTCAACAAAGTCTGCGGCTAGACCGTCGCGAATTAAATTCCAAGCCTCGCCTCCAAAGGGGGCGATGCTGAACTCAAACGGTCCCTCTCCATCATCAAAGTCAAGAGTCTTCCCTTCAAGTGACTGGATCATCTCCTCAAAAGTGGTCTCGATACCATCAATCTCCACAGTCGGACCTCCGTCAAACTCATCTTCAATTACATTATATGTAAAGGTGTTGTCCTGAGATTCATTACTCATCTGCTTTCTAAAATTTTCCATTATAAGCTTCATCTTACTCATTTCATTCCTCCCGGTAACTTATCTAAATAGTCTCTCATTCTAGTATTAGCAGGCAGAATCAAGGACTTACCACGAGCCACAACTGG
>Ga0098040_1000510_pt1 | contig 17896 bp, 12 predicted proteins | sample 7_EtaG_FD_75065 | JGI IMG/M metagenome (GOLD analysis project Ga0098040, IMG submission 75065) | Marine viral communities from the Subarctic Pacific Ocean - 7_ETSP_OMZ_AT15161 metaG | ecosystem: Environmental > Aquatic > Marine > Oceanic | place: Pacific Ocean | collected 2015-01-08
TCATCTTGTTCAGCTAATTTAGATGCTAATCTCCGAGCCTCAGAAGGAGTGAATTGTTTGCCTGTAGTCCAGTCCTTCCCATAATAGGCACGGTTAGCATCAGAAAACATACCGAAGATACCAGTCTTCTTTAATTTAATTAGCTGTTTATTTGTAGGGGCTGGTGAAAGCTCTGAAGGAATAGTTCCATCTTTGTCCCACTTAATAGTGCCAGTCACAGCCTCCATAATCCTATTCTTAGTCCACCTTTTAGTACTCTTATGTAGGTGCTCAATATTATCTATCTTAATATCAAAAATAGAATCATAAATTAATTCAAAGAATTTATTACGACGTCTTAATCCTATTTCATCCATAGGGTCAGAAGGAAGAGCAATTGATGCACGACTTAAATCTCTATAAAGCTCAGTGCTTTCAGAATCAGTCCTAGCTTTCTCTGTCCAGTGGACACCAATAGGTGTGGGACTATCATAATCACCTATATTTAATACAGTATAATGAGACATCGACTGTTCAGGCATAGCTGATAGCATAGAATGAGCTCCCTGCATTACATTTTTTTGACTAGCCGCTGTACTAAGCTGCTGCCTCCCCCTACCAGCAGCCTCAGACATCCATTCCCTAGCCATAGGATGGTAATAAAATTGTCCTTTATCTTGAGGTATCTTATTTAAGAGCCCACCCATAAAATAAGGGTTTTTATATTCTTCAGGTAAATTGGCTTGATTTACTGTAAGATAATGAGCTGGAGTATCTACTCTTCCTATAAAAGGTTCTCTTTTATTATCTGTAGTATATGGTATCCATTTACCAGACCGTTCTTCGCCCTCTGTTAATACTTTCTTTCTACGACGCTTAGCAATAGGCAGATTCTCATCGTCCTTATAATAATATCTTCTGTATTCATTCTTCTGCTTATGATATAAATCTTTCCAGCTTTCTTTAAAGCCATAGCCACTACCATTTTCTTTACGTCCACCAAAATATATAGTAGCTTTATCACCATCAAGGTCAGCACCACCTAGAGCACGCATTACACGAGGATGTAATAGTATACCATGTCCCTTACGTCCAGTAAAGCCTTTAAATTTAAGCTTACGTACACCAGATGCAGAATCAATAGGCACTCTAGTAGCTAATCCATTGAAGATTTCTTCTACATGATTGTAAATTGCATCATTTTCACCCCATCTATTCTCAATATAATGTAAATCATGTAAGTCTACAAGGCTAATCCATCTTCTTCCATTTCTATCAGCTTTAGTATGCTCTTGTAGTCCCACATCATCAGAATATATCCTCATATCTTTAAAGTAATCATCCACATAAAACATTTCTTCACTGAAATTGCCAAAGCCTTCATTGAATTTTGCTTGCAAAGCCTTATCATATGGACGCATCCTAGCTGAAAATGAGTTTAATACTATCGGACGAGTAGCCCTGTGTACTCTCCAGTTTTTTATAAGAGTATTAACAAAATCCCTATTGAATTTATGCAGGGTAGTGCCAAGAACAGGCTCACCATCTCTTCTCAGGTCACTAGCAATAGACATAAACCTATCAGTAGCACTCCTAAAGTTACGAGAACGACCTAAGAAATCTTGTAATTCCTTCTCGGTTATCTCACCCATCTCATGATATTCATGCATAATATTTTCATTGATACCAAGTAGCTTAGTATATATCTTATCAACAAATACCTCATGGCCACGTGTGTGTATAATATCCTCTATGGCACCTACTCCTATTTCGTCTGTGTTCATAGCATCTAAGAATTCTTTTTGAACAGTCTTGTCTTTAGGATTAGCATGGAATCTGGTTAAGACTTCAGCACCATAAGGACTGGACATATAAGTATCATCTACCAGTCTGTTAGTCATGTCCTTTATAATCTCAGCATTAACACGTTCCGACATAAGAGAAGGACTAAGCCCAGTAAACATCTGCTTCATTATACGCTGAGGTTGTATCATATGTCTGTCCTGTGTTTCACCGTATACAGTATGCAGCTCATCTGGCCTAAACCCGTAAACAGAAGAACCTTTTAAGTCCATAGTACCATCAGCTTTCATCTCATAATCACCTGTCTTCCTAAGACCTTGTTGTTTTGCAGCTGATTTAGGTATGAGGAAATGAATACCCTGCTTTTTCATCGCAGCTGATACTTCAGGCCCAGCTGAATGGAACATATACTTACCAAGAAGAGCACCTACATCTGAACGCGGAGACACAATAAAGGATTTACTCTGACCTTGTTTGTCAGCTTCAGGCATACCAATATCTTTAGCTACAGAAAAGATAACATCATCACGCGCAAGAACAGCTCCATCTGTAGCTTCCTCATACTCGCGGGCTAATGAGTTATCATTTACACGCCCTTTAGCATCACTATATATTATATATTTGAATTCTCCATCAATAAGACCACCATCTGTATCAAGATTCTCCTCTATTTTCATAAAGTCACTGCGTAATCCATTAGTAAACCAGACCTGTGCACGTTTATTAAAACCTTTAGCATCATTAATAAATCCATCACCTAGTACTTGTTGTAATAGCTTCCTACGAGCTGCTGGATTAGTCATCTTTGTGGTAGCAGCAGCTATAGTAGTAGGTCCTTCTGCAAGAAGTCCTTCTCTTAATACCTGCCTAGCATTTTCAACTTTAGTAGGTTCTCCTTCAAACCTACTACCAGCCACATTAATATCTTTAATACCATTCTGTTCAATCCATTTTTTAAGTTCAGCTGCAGTGGGATTAACTATATAAGGTTTCTTATTTTTAATAGCTAATCGTTTAGTTAAATTAGAGCCGGGACTTTTAATGCTGCCATTAACAGTATCAGCAAAGATAATAGTCCCATCAGAATCTATAACATTCTGTTCAGTACGCTCCTTATAATTAGCTGAAGTGCTAGCTCCTAATCCAAATTTTTGAGCACGAGTACGACCTTCAGCATCCACCACTCCTCTATTAGCATCTTTATAGCTAGTCCGAGTAGTCCTAAAACCTTTGGGCATTTGTCCTGCAGTTTCTGCACCAATTTCCTGTCCTACCTCAAGACCTACTAAATCTATACCATCCTGTGCTCCAGAACGTACACGATTAACAATCCTAGCAGCAGGCCCAGCAACGGTAGCTTGAGGTACATAAGTTGGAACGGTAAACCCATTCATAGCTACATCCCAGAAGAAATTAGATACAAATGAACGCTTGTAGTACTCTGTATTGTTAGTTTGGTACTTAAATTTGAATGCTTTTTCACCTGCTGCATATATTTTATCAAAGGAAGGCCCAAAGACTGCTTTTATATCAGCAAATTGTTCATTAAGCAGAGCTGTTTCCCCTTTAAGAGCTGTTTCAGGATGGTGATGAAGAAAGACTGACCGTTCTTTATCAGCTACACCACCAAAATAGTACAAATCTTTAGGGCTATTAGATAGTTTCTGCATTATATCCCATACTATCTTATCAAATATTTCTGTCCCCTTATTGGGCATACGAGTTTCAAGCTCATCTTTATAACGGTACCAATCAATAGTATTTTTCCAGCCGTCCTTCGGTACAACAAAGTCACCAGCTACATAGTAAGCACTCTCAACTACATCCTCCCCCATTAAACCTTTCCATATCTTATCTATCATAGATTCAACAGTTTTAACCCTGCGTTCATCGCCAGCTTTATTTACTGGTGTACCACGCTCTTGCCCGTATGGCGCCATAAAGGACACATAGGGGACTCTTTCTACAAAACCCGACTTCGTGTCCCGGTGCCATACATTAGACTCGATAAAGGGTATCTGTTGCTCCTGATTCTTCCTATTTATAAGGAGAGTTAGAGAACGTATACCTTCAGGGCCTATAGCTTTACCATGTACACGCTCTAGCTCCTCGATAACTCTCCGAGGGTCAACAGCCCTATTAGGATATCTAGCATCAGGAGCTGTAGTAGAGGTAATAGCTCCTTCTTGGGCTATAAACTGCTGTATTCTATCTATTTCAGCAAAGATAGCTTGTTCTTGAGCAAGTTGTGTAGGTAAATCTTTATATATAAAGTCAAGCTCACGACGGACAAAGCCCTCAAGTCTTGTATCAATCTTACGAAAGTCTCCTGTATCTACTACATCAGCAAATACATCCTGCTCATCAATAGAAACATTAAATACTTCACTCTCTGGTATTTTATCTTGAGCATATAATATTTCAGCAGCTAACGTCATATCATCCAAACTTTTACGCTTGGGTATGGAATATCTATCACCTATAGCTTGTAATTGTTCTGTACTTAATCTATTAAGGCTATCCCATGTATACCAGCCACGGAGATTAGACGCATCAATAGCTTCTCCAAAGAATATCTTGTCTTCTGGTGACATTTTTTCCCATGCTTCAGGAGGAGGTATTTCATTCTTAACAAGTACATCAATAATATCATCTTGAATAATGTTCTTGCTGGCAGGATATGTACGAGGTTTAACTGCTCCTTCAGGAGTTTCATGCATAGGAGTAGCAAGCATAGCTTCTAAATCAGCACCTTGATACTTCCGTAGTATCTCCTTGCTTATAATGGCACCTTGACCTTCTCCTGTAAAGGTAACCATGTACTCATTGACCATCTTCTGTTCTCTTTCGCTTAGCTTATCCCAACCTTCAACCTCTTCAGGGGCCCGCTTCCGACTAGTTATCATATTATATATATGACGGTCACGTTTAGTCTGCTCAGCTGGTGTCATCTTAATACCGAAGTAAGCACCAAGTAAGTATTCATATATCTGTTCAGGGGTTGTATCACCTCGTAGAGTCGATGGTAAGCCAGTATATAGGGAGCTAGCCATGGTACGAACGGCAACTTCTGCCTGTTGGTCACCTGACATCTCTCCAAGCTTTGCGAACGGTTTAGGTACAGGTACCCCCGGTATTCTGAGCAGATTTCCTATTACCTTAAAGGCAGCACCAGTTTGAGCACCACCTACAAATCCTTTCATCATTTCATCGACACCATTCTGCCATACAGAAACAGATGTTGCAACACCAAGATGGAAAGCTCCATGTATAGTGTCACTTACATTAGTCCTTTGAAGGAATTCAACAGCAGATTTTGTAGCACCGGCCCTACCTTTAACAGCTGTATCCGCAACTTGGTTGGCAATCTTAGCAGCCTTTTTAGTTATCATGTTAGCTGCTAACATAGGTATAGATTTACCTTGTAGGAATTTAGCAGTCTTAAGTACAGTAGGTATCTTTGTAACAGCTCCTATTGCACCTGTAGGTACGAATCCTACAAAACCAGCAAGATGTGATACATTACGAGCTATACGTTCAGCAGCATTCTTAGGTTCTTCACCTATGTGAAAGGTAGTAAATCCAGACAAGAATCCAGCACCTGCTTGTTGTACTGTATCAAGCAGTCTGAATTCCTCATCTTCTATATTACGTCGGAATTGAACTCCGTAGAATTGGGAGTCCTTCTCGAGTTGGTCTATCAACTCGGGTTTGAATGCGGCCGGAGCTTTGCTATACTGTGCTACAAGTTGTTTTAATAATTGCTCATTGTAGACTGGTCTGTATGGTTCTTGCTCCGTAGATTGCTGGTAATCTACTGGCATTTATCTCCTAGTACTTAGGCATTGTAGCCTTAGCTTTTTTACCTAGTTTAACGGCATTATTTGCTACGGCTTTTAAATATTCTGCCTCAAGTCCAGCTCTAGTAGTAGCTTTGGGTACTTTCCCTGTAAGAGAAGCAATTTCTTTTGATAACTGAAAATCAGATTTATTCTTTGTAGCTGTCTTTAAAACTTTAGCAGCCTTTTTCTTTGCAGGCTTCTTAGCTTTAGGTTTTGTAGCTTTTTTAACAGCTGCGGCAGCCTTTTCTTTACCTGTGGTAGGAGTACCCTTACCTACATGGCTATCAACTTTAGGAACTGAAACACTCTTCTTAGCATCATAGCCACCAAAGATATCACGTCTACTACCAGTCTTAGCAGCAGCTGGTAATTGTTTTTGTCCTGTCCCTAATTGCATTAAAGGGTTTGCCGCAGGTGCAGGTGAAGGGGGATTCCCGGGCGCACTACGCATATTAGCAGCAGGTGCCCTACCCATAAATGCATCTTTAAATGCTTTCATTCTAGGACTATTCATAAGATTAGCCAGAGCACCTTTACCACCACCCATACCTAGAGCAGCCATGCCACCCTTCGCTAATCTAGCAGGCATCCCCCAAGGAAGTAACATACCACCCATCATACCTAGGGCATCCATAGATGCTTCAGCAGAATTAACATGCCCACCTTGTGGTGTATACAACTCATTAGGCAGCAGTCCTAACATGGCTGTATCCGCCATGGACATTAATCCTGTTTTAGCTAATCTAAATGGATTTGTTTTAAATTGTTTAATCGGTATCCCAGCCTGCATAGCTATTGATTTTATCTGATTATAATAATCAGGGTCTCCATCATAATTAGAACCTTCAGCAGCTCGCACCATACGTTGTATGCGTTGCATTTGTCGCTCTTCCGGCTGTAACTGTGAGGCCTGCCCTGCTGAAGCACCGCCTATATCGTACATATTTTGAACTGCCATTTTACTTCTCCTTATTATTTATACTTTTTCTTTGCTCGTTTAGCCAACTCTTCAGAAGTAGCTGTTGGGAAACCAGCTCTATAAGAAAGATACTCTGTATAACCAGCATCAACTGCTACGGGTCCTTGCCAAGTATCTATCCACCTTACACCAAATTCATCTTCCCATATCTTCTCTCCACCGGGAAAGATACCGTGTATATTACCCCATATAGGACCACTAACAACCTTACTTCCATCAGCACTTAATGTAAAACCTCCCGGTGACTTAAATGACCCTTTAGGTAACGCTGCTTGATGAGTAGGCAATAAGCCTTTATCTGAAAATTCTGTATAGGGGTCGGTATATCTTTGATAGAAAGCAGTAAATTGTCCACCTTCTTTATCTAATATAGAATCTAAATTTGACATACCATTTTTTGCACCATATTCAGAAAGCCCCTGATACTGACGCTTTACACCAGTATCCATCAAGCCTTTAAACTGCTCCATAAATTCAGAACGATTGATAGCATGCTTACCAAGTCCAGCATCTTCTGCACGCTGTCTAGCCTGCCTAAAGGCATCTTCTGGTCGAAGATTCATCATAGCATAGAACCCTTTATTGACCTGCTTACCACCCTTGCCATCATCTACTATCATCTTAGAGCCTTTAGGTGGCAACATCTTGTTTTCTAACCTGTCTATTTCAGTCTGCATAAATTCAGATTTCTTCTTATCCATAGCTTCAACAGCAACATTCTTAGCATTATCATAAGATTCTTTAAATGCTTTCATACCTCCGGGGTCATCGGTATAGTCTACAGTTTGATAATTGATAGGTCTAAATTTAGTTAATGCCATTATACAACTCTCTCCCTATTTTGCCAAGCTTTTTGCCATATAGGCATAACTTTAGCTGAATATTTATCTCCATAACCTTTTCTAGCCCCAGAACGACCTGCATTATAAGCGGCAAAAGCTTGCTCTACTGAAAACCCATTCTTTATTTGATGAGCCATATAAATCTTAGCAGCCTTTCTAGCTTGTACAGGGTCATGAGGGTCATATCCCTTCATACTAGGGTCTATACGGGCTACATCATTTCTAAATATCTCACGCTGTTGTCCTGCACCGCTGGCAAAGTCTCCCTCTCCCCTAGTGTGCTCTCTTACTACAAGAGAATTAGGATTCTTTGAACCACCAGATTCTTGTTGGAAAATAGCATCAATCATCTCATTTGGTATATCTTTCCAGCTCTTAACACTAGATGTATCAAAGTCCTTTGCCAAGCCTTGTAGCTGTTTTACTGTATCACTTGATTTAAGATAAGCCTGAGTAATAGGAGTACCTTGTTTGACCTGCTTCTGCCTTAAATCCTGATACTGTTCCTGAGTAATCTTACCCTGCGACAACTCTTCTGCTAGTTTTCTATTCTGAAAGTTAGGCTGCTCTTCATCTGGAGCTACAGACTCACCACTATAGTCACTATAATCATAAGCATCAGTTGAGCCTTCATTTAATCTCTTATTCTCAGCATCTGCTTCGGCTTGTATTTTAGGGTCATGTGAATCTTTCCAACTTGTAGTATCTGCTTTATATGGTGATGGTTCATTGGCATCAACTTGGTTATTAAATTTATCTAGCTGATTAGGATTCTTCCAAGCATTAGGGTCATATCCAGTAGTGTTTTCAGCTTTCTGGAAATCCTTAGTAGCCTGTTGTCTATTAGAACCTTCAAGAGGTAGGTTACTACCATCATCCTCTTCAACAATTTCTCCAGTATTAGGGTCAACCAAATAGCCATTCTTAGATACAAGAGACTTACGATATATCTGGTCTTCTTGGTCAGCTAGAAGGTTGGGGTCAACATCTTGTTGATTCAATGTAATATTCTGATTAGTATTCTTCTTCTGGTTTTCCATGGCTTTATTTAATATATTCTTACCAACATTATGAGCTTGTCCGGGAATATTATATTGCTCCATATTAGCATTCTCATCTGTGATGCCTGTAATCTGATTAGTAGGATTCTGTGTTTTTTGATAGGCCTCATATTCCTGTGAATAATCTAGTTTGTTAATTTCTGGAGGACTATCCATATTGCTAAACTCTTCTAGCCCCGACCCTTTATAACCAGTTTCACCGCCGGGTAATAATCTTTGCATGAATCCTTTAGGAGTTTTGATTTTATCCATCTTTAAATTATCAGCAGCTTGTTGTATGGGAGTATCAGGTCCCATATCAAAATCATCTTCTGATTCTACAGGTACATTAGGACGCTCAGGTTGATTAGCAAGCATCTTGGCTTTTTCGTCAGCTAATTGTTTAGTTTTAAAATCAGCTTGCTGTTGCCTTTGTTCTACCTTGCCATATTGACGCTTATAATATTGCCCCCTACTTTCACCTAATAGATGGCTCCATATATTGCCAAGTCCTCCTTGTTTACCAAACTGTTTAACACCGCTTTCCTGCATCTGTTTCATAGCTTCGGGAGTATCCCAACCACCACCGCCACCTATCTGACCAGCTAAATAATCACCATAAGGGTCTCCAGAGCTACCATCATTATAATTAGAAGCAGACATATCATTACCAGCACCCCATCCATCAGGGTCAGATGTGTAGCTATCAGTAGGTTCTATGCTTGATTCGTTTCCAGCTGCATCAGTAATAGTAGTATCAACATCATTCTTTTCCTCAGGTATACTAACCTCAGGATTATTTTTCAGCCAATTTGCAGCAGTGGGCTCATTGGGATTTTTATTAGCTTCATCCCTCAAAGCCTGAGTATTTTTTGTCTTCCAATCTGCATATGATGCTTTAAACCCAGTTAGTCCCATAATTCTCCTTATGTTTAAAGGAAATCAAACATTCCCTTAGTATAATTGCCAATGCCACCAGCTCCCTTTGCAGCACCAAACATATCTCCCATGCCGCTCATCATCATTTGGTTTTGACCTTGCTCATATTCATTCATAGTAGCTACATTGCCCATATTGATTTCGGCACCAGTCTGATACATAGTACCCATCTCAGATTGAGCTTGATTCATTTGATTCATACCTTGGGTAAATCTCCCCTGCATAGCCTGATTATATTGCCCTAGTCCTTGATTTGCATAATCTAACATACTGTTTTGAGCTTGTTGATTTTGAATACCACTACTATTAATAAAAGGATTAGAAGCGTTTTGACGAGATGACATAATATTAGCTACACCCATCTGGTCCATAGTCTGCTCTTGAATACCTTGTTGCATCTGACGATTAATAGCAGAACGTGGGTCTTGCATAGCTTTACCTTGAGCCATCTGCTGTTCCATCATAGCTCTATAAGGACCCATATCATTCATATAATCACCTTGGGTATAAAGCTCAGGTTCATCACCACCCATGAAGCCACCTACAATACCACCTGCTAAAGCGCCCCAAGGACCCAAAGCGGCACCAGACCCGGCCCCACCTATTGCTGCTTTCATATTAAATCCCATTCTATACTCCTTCTAAAGCAGCTATTCTAGCTTCTAAAGCTGCGACTTTATCTGATAATCTATTTAGAGCATCATATGTATTATCTGTAACAGATGTTAAATTGTGCTCATTAACCTCAGTTGGTTTGTCTATATTGGCATGGCTTTGAGTGAATCCGGGTAATGGCATTATTTCTTCCCCTTTTTTTTCTTCTTTTCCAATAATTTACGTCTTATACTATCGACATCTATTACTCCGCCCCATCTATCATTTCTACCTATATCAGCTGATTTAATTACTTGCATTATTTAAAACTCTTTGGAGCCCATGTTATAGCTAGTGATTTCAGTGTAGACTCAGCAGACTCTTCAGAATTATCAGGGTCTTCAGTACTTACTACTTTAAGGCGAATACCTTTAATCCGTTTCTTTCCATCAGAATTCTCAGGTTCAAGATTCATGGTAGTAGAGTCATGTGGATTCTTTGTTTTATTAAGGCGCCATTCTTGATAATAGTCATCATCGTCTTCAATCCCATAGCTAGAAGTAGGTTCAACCCTTAATGTTTCACCATCTTTAGTAACCTTAAATTCTGTAACCTCACCATCTACCGTCATAGAGTCTAATACTACATCCCTGCCAATCAATTTGATAGTTTTAATCTTTTTATCCCTAGTATCTTCACCCAAGGTAATGGTTTTAGTAGTCCATTCCATTGGTAGTCTAGCCTCTCCCTTATGAAATTCATATAAAGAATATGGATTGGTTACTATATGACCATCTTTTCCACCTTCATAATCAGGATTTGCTTCATTACTTGCATCGAATGTGCCAATCCCATTATCGTCTATATAAGGAAAGTGAACATATTCAATATCATTTATTTTAGTAGAATCTGTCTCCCCATTAACATCTAAATAGGCTTCTTCAAATCTATCTATTGTAAGTGAAACACCTTCTTCTGATTGACCTTTTACAAAACTAGAAGCAGCACAAACCATTAGTTCATTATTTTCATTGATACATTGTGCTTTAATTTTAGGAGGTACAGTCCATATATCCCATCTTCGTTTATCAATTGAATATGCATATCCCACATCAGGAGAATAATCTATAGACCTAACTCCAGCATTATCAAACATTACTAATAAAGCATTATATTTCTTATCCATAGCCAGCACAACCTTTTGAGTTTCATATCTTCTCCATAAGGCTTCATATTTATCCTCTATAGTTTGATTAATTTTAGCAAAATTACCAGCATTAAATAGATATACTCCATTTTTATTAGCTATATACATTTTACCATCTATAGAAAGAGCTGCAGCTTTACTGCCTAATCCCATACCGGGATATTCCTGCTCAATGATTAATTGATATGGGTCTATTCTATACATTGCCTTATTAGAGAAGGCATATATTCTATTGTTATGAGCTTTAAGTGTGTGTATACGCTCTGGCATACCTACAAAATCAGCAGCCCAGTTGAATATAGAGAACTTACCCGGCTGTGACCGGAATATCATCTTACGTGAATCTGGTAATTTAGCATGAGTTGCATTGGCAACAAATAGATAATTACCTATAGTTTCAGATTCTGCGTAAGTCTCAAAGTTAGTTGTCATTAAAGTTTCAGGCATTCCTGTAAGAGCATCATAGGCTATACCTGTCTTCCCATAATCTTTAACAGATAAATCTAATCCTGCAACCATCTGACTATCTCCAGCATCAGTTTCCTCCCATTGAGTATCAAATGGAAGGGTCTTAACTAATCTAAACTTTTCAGCAGCATTTTTCTTCCTATATATTTGAATATCTGTTACACGAGGATTGCTATTACGCAGTTTAACATCTAAAGTAAGATAGGTATAATCTACATCAAGAGGTCCTACTGTCACAGGTGACGCCATTAAAGGCCCCTCTTGATAGCCATCATATAACAAGGACATATTATACAGCCATGTTTCATTAGCCATAAATGGAGATTCATTAGCTAATGGTACTAAAGACCAACCTCCTGTTGCATCATCTGCAACAAATGGGATATTTACAGTAAAACTAGATTCAGTTACCTCCTGTATTGTATGTGTGCCATTGTAACTCGTGGTACCAGAAATAATAACAGCATCACTATTAGTTAACCCATGAGCAGAAGGTGCATTAGCTGTAACGATAGTAGATATACCACCGTGAGCTGTTGCAAAGCCAGCTATTGTTCCAGTTGTTGGTGTAAATGCACCACTATCAGCTTGGTTCCAGTTGATACCTACAGTTAAATCACCTGAATTAAATTTAGGGTTAAAGGTACTAGTTCCTGCAAAGGTATAGTTTCGTAGTAATAAATCACCTGTATAAGTAGAAACTAAAGCTCCTTTGTCAGCATCTCCATCAGTACTTGTATCATCATGATTTTTAATACGATAATCAGCACCAGTGGGCTTAAAGAGAGCTGTAAATTCTGATACTTCTTGCTCTCCCTCTTCAGTTTCAACAGAAGTTTGAAATGAAGGTACTGTAGTACTACCTGAATATCTATCCACCCATTCAATAGCTAAATTTGTCCATTCCTCATATGCTCCAGTCCCAGTTGTTGTTATTTTAGCCTCTGAATGTTTAGGTGCTGAGCTAGCATCACTATTTGTAGATGCCAATATATAATTATTAGTATCTGTATATCCTTCTAAGCGTTGAAAGTTTGTGCCAAAAGGAGAGTTGCTTGAATCATCAAGCCAAAAATGTTTAATCTGATTGCTATTAACTTTAGCTATGGACTTAACTCCAATAAATCCTAACAACTCTTGCAATTGAGTAGTCATCCTATTAACTAAATCTGAAATACCTGAATACTGAGCAAATACAGGATTTTGTGACATCCAAGATGGCCCAAATTTCTGCAGAGCATTAAAAGAAGTATATCCGGGAATCATAACTCCCAAGGCAGCATTTAAAAAGCCTTGATAAGTTCTCACATTATTACCAGCTGTTTCTCCCGATTCATAAGCCTTAACTATACGTCTAACACGCTTATATGCAGAGGATGTTTTCTGATTTTTAATAAAGTCTAAATCCTCATTCATCTTAGTAGCTAAATTTGTAATATAGCTCCCAACTCCAGCCACAGGAAGTATCCAATGTAGCTCTTCATCTGTATCAATAATCCAAGGCCCTCCACTGTCATCTAAGTCTGCATCTGGAAAGTCTGTATTTTCTAGTTCAACAAAAGTCGCATACAAATCATTCCATTTTGACTGAGTAGCTTCTCCTGTTGCAGGAACAGCTGTCATTGCAAACGGTTTGATATCTGGAGAAGAATCATCAGCTGTATCATGAACAGCTACTGCTACCAGTGCTGCATTTTGGTGCATATTTTGGTCTGCCATTTTATTAGTCCATTCACCATCGGAGCTAGTATTAAACCAGTTATTAGGCCATTGTTTAGCCTCTCTCCAAACGCCTGAATATTCAAGCCATTGAGTATCTCCAAGCGGACTCATAGCAAACCATACTACATCATGGGACCCAGCATTTAAAGTGGTAACAGCTATTCCTCCTTCAGCAACATCTACATTGATAGGAGCTGATGCTGTATTAATCCAACAGACATCATGAACATATCCATAGTTTGTATAATGAGTAATATCAGCGAAGTCCCCATTGCGATATGGAGGAGGCATAGCATTATTACTACCAATTTCTAATGGCCAATACCAATCTATAGGCCCTGTTGGATTCACATCTTTCTTAATTTTAAGCCATTTACTCCTTTTAAAGCTATGATTTGTATAGGCTGTCATACTTGAATATCCGGGTACTTTATATAATGTGGTTATATCCTTAGCTCCGGGGGTAGTAATATCAATATATCCTAAGATAGTATCATTTTCTTTTAGACCACCAGCTCTAGTCATTAAAACATATATTTTATTAGGCTCAGCTACACCTTCAGCTATGTTAGCAATCCATCCACCATCAGGAATACTATTTAGTTTAATAGTATAAGTATCAGAAATAGTAGCTGTGAAATCATCAGTTGTAGTAGAGTCTGCATCTATTACTACCTTGTGGATAGCGAAACCTTCAAAGTCCCATGTCCAAAAAGTATTAGCAGTTGAAGATTTAACAAAACCAGCTACACCTTTATCTAAGCCTGAAATAGACTCACTCTTTCTGAATTCATAATAAGGAGTACCTGTAGTGTTATAAATAAGCTGGAATACTTTATCTACACCAGCTACACCACATATTAACCTATAGGCTGTTCCAGCATCATCTTTAACCCAAACCATATGGTCAATATTAGCGAGGCCATTTTGAGAGGTAGGTGTAGAACAAGGACTTTCTACTAAATAACTTGCAACAGTACCTTGTTTATCTCTAGATTTATGTTGTAACATAGGAGGATTATGTGTATCTGAACCTATAAATAGTCCTCTATCTGATTCAGTAAAGTCTAAATCTTCTCCAAAATCTCCAAATAGATATTTTGCTCTACCCAGTTGTAATGTTGCAGGACCTTCCCATTCTACTGAGCCAGTATCACTGCCATCTTCTATTTTAATCTTAGATTGACCACCTTCAGCAAAGAATGTTTCTTTTATAGTGCTAGTATAAGAGTATGTTTTCTCAGTAGTTCCATCAAGAAACTTTAGAGGAACTTCTGTGTCTACATCTATTACTGTAAGCTTAGAAGGAGTAGCTATAGTGCCAGTTACTACATGAGCTACACTAAGTTCATATCCATATCCACGAGCTGTAGATATAGTTAATTCACCGCCTACCCAATTATCAGGGTTTTCCTCTAAAGTATTTGGAATAGGTACTCCCTCTCCATCTACTGAAGAAGTAAGTATTTGACCAACACCAGCTACCTTAACAAAGTCACCTAACATAGTATCACTTCTATAATCAGGAATAAGAATAAACAGACTTCCAATATTAACAGCGAGGTCTGCTTTATCTAAAGCAGCTCCATCACGAACAAGCATAGTTGTAATCTCAGGCACACCAGTCATAATTTCTTTATGAGAGAAGATTGTCTGGGCAGCACCTAACTTAGATGTAGGGCTGATATTGAGGGAGTCACTTGCTGCTCCATCAGGTATATCAGACCAGTCACCATTAGTTATAGTGCCTGCTGAGAAATCATGTATTTCGTGATTGTTCTTAGCCATTTATCCTTTAATTTCTTCACCCCAAACAGATGCTCTACCATCTACTATCTGTATAGGATGAACTGTAAACCTACCTTTGCTATAATAATCAACAATAGCAAATCCATGAGCCCATTTATGCTGTCTTCCACCAAGCCATGCATTATCCTCAGCACTCATATTCTTAAGACAACCAATACTCCAAGCAGACTTAGGCCCATCCATATGAGTAACTGAATCTTGCTGCATACTATGCCAATGTCCATACATTATATTACAACCCAGCTTTCGAAGGTGATTAGCGGTGTGATATTGGCCACCAAAGTGGTGACCATGGTAGAAATAGAGTTTTCCAACCTTAAGATATTCACCCATTGGGTGATACTTATAACCACGCTTTGCCAAGTCGCATGCATTAGGAAACTTATATTGTGGAAGATACGGGTGCTCTTCAACAAAGCCATTGAGCCACGCGTCATGATTCCCTTCGCACATATGTTTAACTTTGACATTTACTTTATCAAGGCTTTCATCAATTTCATCAAGCAAGTTATTCGCTGCATTTACATCCTTTTCTATCCTTGGCATCAGATATTCTAATGGTGGTTTCTTCTTTTTCTTCCACTGCCAGTGGGAAACAGAACCCCATTCTCCCAAATCACCTAAGTCAATATACCCATCCGGCTTTATTATCTCAATGCTTTGCCTAACCACTGAGATAGCTTTTCTATCATGAAGAGGTGCATGTTTATCGGGTGTTACCATATATCTCTTCACTACACCTTTATCTGCCATATAACTCCCTTATTAGTTCATATCATCCTTATGAGGCTGTTCCCAGTCTTCCGCATTCGTCCAAATACCATGAAGCTCCTCTATGCGTCCTTCAATCCAACTTCTTTTTTCACGACACCATAGAGACCCGCAACCTTCACATTCCCAGAATAACGGCTTGCTGGATACACCAATCAATTCTAACGTGGCCATGTGACTTGCATCACATATTGGGCAGTGTTCCGGTTGTTTCTTGAACACTTTATTACCACAGACACCTAGGCTGTCCAACACTTCCTTTGCTGTTGATAGTGACTCTATTATAGCAAAAATAGTGGCAGCCCTCGTTGTCATCCTTAACCCAATAATTTCTTGACCTTTAACCAAAGAGCGTCATCCTTCTTAGATTTTGTGACTTTAACAGCTATATCCCCCACCTTTATAAGGATAGCTTTTAAGCCATGTTTTTTTACAAATTTTGCAATTATTATTTTTAGCATTATTTCCCCACCACTTTATAGATAGCTTTTTTTATTGAAGTCCAAATTAAATCATCCCACTCAGTTGGACTAAGTGCAACAACCTTGTCAATTGAAAGTATAGCAATAAGGACATATTCCCAATTAGCTGTTAATAGTTCAATCATTTACCCAACTCCTTTTTAATTTTTATTATAAGATATACCAATGTAGCAATACCCACGAGTAACGATACTATTTGCGGTAACCAGCCCCATAAACTTAACCAGAAACCGCCCAAACCTACAATACTTATTTTAACTGTTTCTAAAGAATCTATCATTTTAGCTGTTTCTCCAATGCTTTAATACGTTGTTCTAGACCACTAGCTATACCTTTCCAAGTAGCTAATTCAGCGTCATCTTTCCAATCTGGTTTAGGAGGTGCGGCCACAGTATAGGTGATAACGGCCTTCTCATCTACCTTGTTTGACAACTCTTGAATTGCATTTATCATCATAGGTATAAACCTAATTAGAGATAAAGATTTTACATTATCTACTTCTACTCCATCAATAGAGCCATTGTTAATCTTAACATACTGGGGAGCTACAGACAATACTTCATCTGCAACAAATCCATATCTAACAACGTTATCTTCTCTGCCCATTTCCCCTTTACCATTAAGTTTATATGTTATTGGTCTTAACTGGTTAATAACAGAAAGCCCATCAGCTAAATCCTCAATATCCTTTTTTATTCTTACATCTGAAAGAGACTCGACATCACCGCCAATTGTAGAAAAATTATCAGCATCATCAAATCTGCCTACCTCAGTTGATGCAGCTGCGTGATGAGTAAATGTTATTTTCTCACCAGTATTATTACCATCAGAATCATACATAAACTGGAGATTATTCTTAGATTTCAGAGTTATATATCCAGATGCAGCTGTGTATCCTAAATAACCATAAGCACCAACGGATATACCATCAGTATCAACACCAGACTCACCAACTTGAAGGGGTGAATCTGGTATATCAGTCCCAATGCCAACTTTGCCAGAATTATCAATTCTCACAGCTTCATCAAGAGTAGTATCATCTTGAGATATATAGAAAGCAAGACCACATTCAGATGTACCATCATCCTCATTTTCCTTGATACCTGCAATAGCTGCACCAGTTATGGGATTTGTATCATCATCTGGTATTTCAAATTCTAATCTTGCCCCAGACCCAGCAACACCATCAGCTTCCGTGCTAGTATATGTTGTGCCTAATTTTAAAACTGTTTCTGGAGTAGATTGTGTATCACTAGCTAAAGTAGTTTGTATCTCAAGAGGAGAGTCTGGTGTAACAGTCCCAATACCGACTTTGCCAGTATGGTCAAATATGTGACTATAAGTACCTCCCTGCGTTGTAAATACTATATTAGCCTGCCCAGTGCCTGCAGTATTTCGAATCTGCGATGTTTTATTACA
>Ga0098040_1000512_pt1 | contig 17890 bp, 19 predicted proteins | sample 7_EtaG_FD_75065 | JGI IMG/M metagenome (GOLD analysis project Ga0098040, IMG submission 75065) | Marine viral communities from the Subarctic Pacific Ocean - 7_ETSP_OMZ_AT15161 metaG | ecosystem: Environmental > Aquatic > Marine > Oceanic | place: Pacific Ocean | collected 2015-01-08
AAATGAAAATCACAAAACAAGACTTAATAGAATTAATTAAAGAAGAATTAGACTCACAAGATATTAATAATATGATTGGTGGTGTTGAACAAGCTTTTTTACCATCCGAAGAATTATTAGCAAAAATTGCTAGTGGTGTTGAAGACCTAGATATTAGCATGGATTATTTAGCCAGCGTTATGACAGGAGAAGAAGGTCATATGATTAAAGCATTCCAAGCAGGCTTAGGACGCGGAGCAGCCAGAGGCGCAGCCCGAATGCCAGTTCCAGAGCTACCGTCGGGGGATCAATGAGAAATGAATTTAGGAGACTTGGTTAAATTTGTTGAAAATCACGGAAATGGAGCAAGTGAAGAGACAATCGGTCTCGTTATAGAAGAAAAAGGTAAAAATATAGGATCAATAGAAAAGCCAATTTACAGAGTTAGATGGTTTAAAAAAAACTCTCCAGATTCTTGGCATGTTAGCCCAATAGAAGAAAAAGGAAAAGCCAAGGATTTTTATATAATATCAAGCGTTGTCAAGCAAAAAAAATGAAACTTACGAAACAAAACCTAACCCACTTAATCAAAGAAGCAATATCTGATGATCCCGATATGGGAAATTGGATTGCTAGACTTACTCTTGGTATGAATGAGTTATACTCAAAATATTACGAACTTAATGCAGATATTGACGATTTAAGGGTTGACCTTAATAATTATATAGAATCGGGTGATAAACCAAAGGAATTACAACAACAAGTTATCCAGCCTGGTGATCCATCTAGATCTGCAGGAATTTCTGATGTTACAAATCCAGGTGGAAGAGCAGTAAGCGAGGTAAAAATGAAATTAACAAAACAAGATTTAGTTGAGATGATAAAAGAGGAACTAGGTAACCAACACCACCCATGGACGCCCATGGATCGAGAAGGAAATTTTCGCTTTGATTACGCGCACAGCCCGACCAGAAGACAATACAGTGAAACCGCGCCCAACTGGAATCCAAATGCTAAAGCGGTTAACCCTTTGTTTGACAGAGGTGGAAGGGCATACCCATGGACTGCAGCGTCCTGGGATAAAGCCTTGGAACTATCTCAGAAGGCTCGCGATATTGAAGCAGGTCGCGACTGGGGCGGCATCGTCGCAGATCATTATGGGCAAGAGACCTATCATTTCGACGCGCCGACAGGTCAATGGCAATATAACACGCCTCCTTTTCCGGACGACGATGACCTCAAATATTTTTTAAATGTTCCTCCGGCCGGCAAGTCAGGGCCTGGCCTAGACACTCCAGAAGACGAGGAATAATGAAATGAAATTAACAAAACAAGATTTAGTTGAGATGATAAAAGAGGAAATCCTTAGACTTGGACCGGATGATGTGCCATCTTATAGCACACCCATTTTTGAAGGTCTCAGTCAAATACTCGAAGAGGTTATGTATATTGCAAATCGTCTTTTAGAAGAGGGAGACACTAGAAACTATGAACGCCTCCTTGGAGTTGCAAATGCTTTGAGTGATCTGAGGAAGATAAAGTGAAATTAACAAAAGCACAATTAGTTCAAGCTATTAAAGTACGACTAGAAGAAGCGAACCCTCATAAGGTTGTCCAGACGCCATTGAGTACAAAACAGACATCTGATTATGGTAATGGCAGAGAGACATTCAAACAAACGGTTGAAAAATCGGGAGACAAGAAAAGATTAGCGAGATTTCGTGATATAACGATGCCACATGGTACAGAAGCCGAAATGGCAGAACTTGATCGGAGGAATGCTGCCGGCGAGGATGTATCAGATATAGCAAAAAGAATCTCGACACCACGTTTCGATCCGAAGGCTGGAGCGGCTTATGAGGGTGAAGTCTCAAGCGATTTGAAAACGTCTTTTGATAACAAAGGCGAAAAATTCAGTTCGACAGGCGCGGAGACGGGGCGATATATGTACGATCCTTCACGGATGAAAGATGAAAAAATGCGGGCAAAAGTTGCTAGCCAACTAGCAGGGGCAGGTTTCACAGCAGATCCAAAATCAGGCAAATATTACAGCCCTAGGTTTACTAGTAAAACTAGTGCTAGAAATGTAAAGGAATCATCCAATACAAAATTAACAAAAGCACAATTAGTTGATATAATTAAAGAACAACTTAATGAATTAGAAGATTCTATGGTTCACAGAACTGAGGATGATCTTTTTGTTCTTCAGCCACCTAACACTGACTGTCGACCTGTGCTTAATAGGCAACAGATATTTAGGTTAGTCAACGATATCAAAAAAGCCATTCAATAAAAATGTATTTTAATCATAATATAAACTAGTTATAGTTAAATCAAGGAGCTACCAATATGGAAATCACCATTTCAAGACTTAAAGAAATTATCAAAGAGGAAATCGGATCTCACAAGAACGATACTCTCTTAGAGACCCCTGCACACTTTTGTGCCTCACACGTACGTGAAAATACAACGGGCCGAACAGGCCGGTGCGTGGGCCACAATTGGAACGAGACTCTGCAAGAAGTAACGGCCTATGATGTTAATTTTGGTGATACGATTGTAAAGAACGTTCCCGTTTCTGAGTTGACAATCCTGGAAGCACATCTCCCTGAAAATCACGGTGGTCATATGGCAAAAAGAGATGAGGATGAGGTTCTTGATGAAGAAGTTGAAGAGCTTGAAGAAGGTGGTGCTGCTGATCGTCCTGAAAGCAAAGGCAAACATGTAGATGCCCCTGATCGTGGCAAGCGAGTTGACGAAGTTGATATTACTAAAAACCTCGATCCAGAAGATCGTGGACCAGTTGACCAAACAAAGAATCCAGAGTTAAGCAAAAAGGCCGGCCAAGAAGCCGCAAAGAAAGCTGCAGAGAAATCGATTGAAGAAGCCGTTGCTTCTCAGGTTGACAATCTTCTAATTGAAATGGGTCTTATGCAGCCTAGAAAACCTTTGACTCTTGAAGAACAGATTGCCAGTCTTGTTGATAACTTCATGCCAAAGTTAAATGAAAAAGAACTTGAGGACACAACCTTTGCTTATAAGCAAAAAGAAGAAGTTACCGAGACAAAGAATTTAGGTGATACTATCAGAGAAGCTGTTGAAGAGGCTGTTAAATCGGTCGTCGAAAGCAATCCGGTCGATCCAGTAGCAGTAGTTGAAGAAGAAGTTGAAGCTGTAACAGAAGATACTGAGGCTGTGACCGAGGAAGAAACAGTGACTGAAGAAACCCAAATTAAAATACCCATCAAAGAATGGTATAACAACAAGAAGTTTGAAGCCCTAAAGAAAAAATGGGCTAAATAGATGTTATGAAAATCATTCTAGAAAAATGGCAACATTTTTTGAATGAAGAGGTTGAAGAGGAACTTCCTTTTCGTGTCTATTGTGATATGGACGGAGTGTTAGTCGATTTACCAGGCGGTATTTTACAGACCCTTAACGTAGAAAATACAAGCAGGGAGTTCAAAAAAGCAACGTTGGAACTTATAGTACAATCTAAACGGGAAGGTAAATTGTGGCAACACTTCAAGAACAATGAACGGTATAATAAATCCGTGAAATATATCTTTCAGTTGCTTACAAACAATGAAGAGTTTTGGGCTAATTTGCCTCCGACGGAGGATGCTATGATATTATGGTCTGGATTACAAAAATACAATCCGTTTATATTGTCTGCCCCATGGAGATCCGGCGGAAAAGTTGATCAAGCTTGCGTTGCAGGAAAAAACGCTTGGCTTAAAAAACTTGACCCTTCACTTTTTAAAGGCGGCGAGCAGAGAGTTTTCTTGGAAAATAAAAAGGAAATTTATGCTTCAAATGATGGGGCCGCGGGCCCAAATATTTTAATTGATGATATGCCAAAATATAGGTTGCCATGGGAAACCAATGGTGGCATCGCAATTGCACACCAGGAAGGTCAGGCGGGTCAAACATTAGAGAAATTAGCCTCTTTAATTAATAAAATAAGTGTGGTATAATATTGTGCGTAATAGAGAATTAAAGATAATGATTGTTTTGTTGACCCTTGCTTGGGCTTTTATATTTGGATTTTGTTCTTCAGCAAAGGCCGCCAAGCCTAATGTGAAAGCTAAGTTTTATGACTTTTCAGAACAATTAATTGATGGAGAAATTAAAAGACCAACAGCACTATATATGGATGTGAGACAAAAGGTCCAATTTAAAAGACTCTTAAGACTCAAACGAAATTTTCTAGGACAAAATCTAATGGAAACCGCAAGGTTACCAGTTTTTAAATAAAAGGTATTAAAATGAACGAAGCTCCCAACTTAAATCAGTCTATTAAAGTAGATTTAGACGCAACCGAAAACGTTGCCTGTGAAGAATGTAGTGATATCTACTTCACACCTGTTTTTGTAATCAAGAAAGTAAGCGCATTAATGTCTCCAACAGGAGACGAGCGTCTTATTCCAATCCAAACTTTCAAGTGTTCCTCGTGTAGCCACGTAAACCAGAATTTTGGGTTAAATAAAAAAGACTAAACATCAAGAAGGAAATCACAATGATGGATTATTTTGTTATAAGCAAGGGCTGGACAGGTCTAGCCAATGAACTTAAAGATATTATGAAGAATAAAAACGTGGAGGTTATTGTTGATAGAAGAAACAAGCAATCTCCGGTCGGATATGACAGAAGAAAATCAAGAATTAGAAAAGTTACTTTAAATTAGCCATTTTTCATGTTAAAATAATATATGATAAAAATTCTATCGTTATGTGCGTCGCTTTTGGCTCCTGAATCTTCAGGGCTAGACCCTCACGGTAGGTCTCTGCACCTAAAATTACACGAAGATTTCAATACATCTTATGTTGCATGCATTACAACCGCTAAACAAGCCAGGAAATACGGACTAGATACGTTCGTATCTGTTGCATTAATGTATAAAGAGACCAAATTTTCACCAAAATTGGCAAAAAAGTCTAAACTTTTCCGTGATATACGTAAAATTTATGGTTGTGAAGACGGTTCCGACCGTTTTGTTAAAAGTTCTTGTAGTGCTTTTATGATTTACGCGCCACACTTGGCTACAAAATTAGAAAAAAATTACATTGATAGGCGATTTGGTTCAAATTATCGTAAGGCACTAAGAGAGTTCCTAGGAAATCAGCGCAAAAGTCATGCCAAAATCATAGAAAATATGGCAAAGAGGTACGCAGACGTCTATTCTAGAACTCATACTAGCTTTGTTTGGAACAGTCCGTTTAGAAATCCAGAAAGAATATACCCTCAAGAGCCGCAAGTCGCTCAGAGGCCTAGGCAACTGCCCCACAATAACCCACATTTAAACGATTTAATGACAGGTTTAAACAAAGTTCAACCATATGATTATAGAAACAGGCAAATGCAGCAGAAAATGGAGTATGATCTAGGTCTATTATACAGAATATTGGGTTCCGGATACAAAATTGAGGCAAAATCACGTAATTTTAAGGATCCTGAGTACTTTTTGTACATAAATGCCCGCGATTTAAGAGAAATTTTATATATGTCGGCCGCATCGACCTCATCTAGGTATAAACCACACACTTTTCAAGAATATGATGATGGAAAGATGGTTTTAATACTCAATGCACCACATAGAACCCTTGTTTTTACGCCACACAGTGAAAATCTCTTTATAATAACGATAAAATAGCAAAAATTTTCCTTTTTCTGCCTTGTACCCATAGTTACTTATAGGAGTATTAAGCTAATGAGCGTGAAATGGCCTTATTTTGATCCAAAAAATGATGAAAATAGGCTATTTTTGCGTTTAGAGGCCTATCTTGCCGAAGAATACGAACGTTATCTTCAAAATACTAAGGAAAAAGAAGAAGATCAGGGAAAAAGAGTCATTATCATTGATCTTTTAGAACCGGATGAGCGATAAAAACGTAATACGATGTCTATTTTTGTTATTTTTACTTAATTTAATAGACATCTGTGTTACCGCGACGCTCGTACCAGCCAATATTGCCAAAGAAATCAACCCGTTGATGGATTATGTGCTTAATATTGGTGTTTTTCCATTCATTTTAGTCAAATTGTGTACACTTTTCTTTGTAATATGTGTATTTTGGACACATAGACACCATATTTTGGCCAAAATAGGTATATTTTTGTCACTATTTGCCTATTCTTCGCTCATATTATACTTCTTGGTTAACATATTATAGGGGGTTTTCATGAATGTTTAAGAGATTAATTATACTATTTTTGCTAGTAACTGTGTCTTGCGGTACTGATGACCCGGGATATTCCTCAAATTTAGACGATAAAACACAAAATACTGATGTGAAAGTCGGTCCAGCCCCTATTCCGGAGGTTTTTGTTATACAAGACATACCGATCTATGATCCTTTATCGGAATATAGCGATGAATACAAAGAAGAGTGTATACGCCAGGTATATTTGAGATGTCCCCCATATGATGAGTACTGGATTGCAGAAGCTTGGATTGATATTTGTGATAATCACAATGTAATCTTGATTAAGAACTGTAGATGGCAGCATGAATGTGATCCTACAGATCCAATTATTGAACAAGACCAACCCTGTCAAATGAATGACGGTAGCCCTGGTATTCAAACAGTATATTGTGATAAAGGTAAAATAACCCTAACTGAATGTAGTCCTTGCACGGAAGAAATTTGCGATGGTAAAGATAATGACTGTGACGGAGAGATTGACGAAGGCGAGTATGAATGCGAGACAGAATGCGGGCCCGGGCCGGCCTATTGTGTTGATGGTCAATTAGTTTGCGAAGCAGAACAGCCAGAGGAAGAAGTTTGTGATTATATCGACAATGACTGCGACGGACTAATTGATGAAGGCCAAAGAAACGCTTGTGACACTTGTGGCGCTCTTCCTGCAGAGATGTGCAACGGCATTGATGACGATTGTAACGGTGAAACCGATGAAAACCTATTTCAGGATTGTACAACGGTTTGTGAACCAGGATATGAAACTTGTATTTTTGGTCAATGGGCTTTGTGCACCGCTCAACAGCCCGTACCAGAAGTATGCAATGGGGAAGACGATGATTGTAATGGGTTAGTCGATGATGGCATAAATTGTCAGTGTCAATTACAAGATATTGGAATGTTAGTACCATGTTTTGAACCTCCATTGATATGCGGACAAGGATATAAAAGTTGTGAGTGCGCAACTCCAGATTGTAGTGAGCTTTATATGTCAGAGTGTGCTGCAGCTTGTACTTTATTTGGTTTTACACCTTGCGATCCAGAAAAAGGCCAAATATTTCCAGAGATATGTAATAATTGGGATGACAACTGTAATTTCCTAATTGACGAAGATCTTTACAAAATGTGCTATTCTGGGCCGCCAGAGACCTTAGGGGTAGGGGAGTGCGTAGCAGGGCAATTAACGTGCGCAGCGGGGCAATGGGGGGCTTTTACGCCCTTTAATTTGTTCATTGAGGACTTCTGCTTGGGAGAAATCACACCAAAGCCAGAAATTTGCAATGGAAAAGACGATGATTGCGATGGAGTTGTTGAAGAACAATTAACTGAAACTGATATTGTATTTGTTATTGATTCTTCTGGTTCGATGGTCGACGAAATTGAAGCAGTTATCAACGCCCTAAGCGCATTCTCACTTTCGTATAGTGATGAGCCTAACATTAGTTGGTCTTTGATTATTGGACCATATAGAGAATATGGTGGCACAGGATATAAAGATTTTATCAAATTAAAAACAAACTTAGGTCCATTTAGTGCATTTTTAGCTTCTCTGCAAGATTTTTATAATAATAATTCTCTCAACGGAAGTTATGAACCACTTTATGATGCCGTATATTTAATTATTAGTAATTTGGTTGATTCGAGCGCGCTGCAATATTCAGAAAGCAGTTTAGTGTGGAAGTCAACAAACATGTCGGATCCGCCAATTACCTCATTTGACATTAATTGGAGAGAGGATTCACACAAGGTTGTTGTTGTTTTCACCGACGAGCCTGGTCAAAGCTATCTTCAGATTTCTGACGGCAATGGCGGGTATACAGGAGAAAAAATCCTCCAACAAACACTTGTTAATGCTATTAATGGTGTGGAAGACCTTAAGGTTTTTGTTTTTTCTCCAGAATCAACAAAAAATTCAACTGCAAACAACTGGTCAAATGGCACATCATCGCAAATACCCACCGGATGGGAACCTGTAACTTTAGCTGGTGAGGTTGGCGAATGGTTTGAATTAACCACAAATTCTACAGAAATGTTTAACAATCTTATGCAAGTGCTTGAAGATACGGCATGTTTTGTTCCGAGCGAATAATTAGGTTATTAAACAAAAGTGTAAATAATGGCAACTTTATTCTATGTAACACCAACTGGTAGTGATTCAAATATTGGTACAACTATCGGCGCTTTTCAAAACCCCTTTGTTGCGCCAGCAGGAGATTCTAGTTTAAACATCAATGTATTAGCTTCTACCTTTACAATGAATGGTGGCACCATAACAGTTAATTAAAATAAGGTCTTTATATTGATATAATAACTATTTATGATATCCATGGGTTGCAACATTGTAAATAAAACTCCTGATACCTTAACAGGGTTAACTCAAATGGCTGAGGACTTTTTTCCTTATGCCAAAGAACAAATGGGTTTTGACCAATCTGTTTGTGTTGTTTTACAGTCAGATTCAGAGAACGCAGGGAATATTCTTGGTAAAACGGCCCATTATGATCCAAACGAAATGGCAATTACTCTTTTTACTGATGGCCGACACCCAAAGGACATTTTGAGATCTCTCTCGCATGAGTTGGTACATCATTCACAAAATTGTCGTGGAGAATTTGATTCTGTTGGAGAACTAGGTCCAGGATATGCTCAAAAAGATGATCATATGAGGGAAATGGAACGAGAAGCCTATGAAAAAGGCAACTTGGTGTTTAGAGATTGGGAAGACCTATTTAAACAAAGGACATTGCAAGAAAATATGAACAAGAAAGTAAAAGTCACAAAAGAAGAGTTAAGTGAGATTATTAAAGAAGAACTTAATCAAGTTCCGTTAAATGAAATCGGGATCCCCTTTTGGGACATCCCAGAATCTTGGGATATTCCTTATATTGAGCCGACCAAATGGGCCGATAAAGCTGTAGGTGTTGTGGGAGATGTCCTAAGTAACAAAGGTGTGCAAATAGGGCTAGAAGTCGTGGGTTGCGCGGCGGCGGCGAACCCCTATTTGTGCACGCTGGCAGTATCAGAAATCGCCTCGGTCGCGACCGATGAAGAAAAATTTAGTCCTACATACTGGGCAATGAAAGCCGCAGAGAAGGGTGCCGAGGTATTTATGCCCAGTGAAGTGGCCCTGGATCAACATGAAAAGCCGGGCTATGACCCTAGCAAAACTAGACGAGGTGCGGCTAGCCGTGAAATGGAGAAGATCGTCGGGAAAACGGATATGAGAGGAGACAAACCAATATACGACAAAGACAGGTTATCTCAGGCTTTGGCGTCTAAGGCAAAACCGAAATCGGCTATGGCCTTAAAGAAGCAGCTGTCGCCGGCCGAAAGTTGGGAACAGGCAAAGGCTCGTGACCAAATACGTATAGCAAAAGAAACTGATCGGCCAGGTTTTACAGATTATGAAGTTTCGGGCCCTGGATCACGAGCCGCCAGGAGGGATGCTGCCCTAGGATGGGAAAGCGATGAGCGCCAGCAAAGCGTTTTCAAGCCAGGCGTTCTTCCAGATGAAGAAAGATGGCGAGAGGACGATATCAGAGATGTTCAAAATATTCTTAAGAGCCAAGATGCTCAAAACCGACCAATGAGCGAAGGAATAAAATCAGAAATGGATATGCAACAAATAATTAAAGAAGAGTTTGAAAAATTAATGCTCGATGAGGGCGCGTGGGATCGGCTTTTAAAACTTTTTAAAAAGAAGCCAAAGTTAGACCCTTCTGATGCCGCAAAAGCTCAAAAAGCTAAAGAGGCTGGCGATAAAGTCGCGACGGCTGCGCAGAAGGGTTCGGCCGGGGGTGCAGATCTCCGTAAGGCCCAAGACGAGTTTGAAGAGCTTGAATTTGGAACGAAACCCAAAGCTGAACCAACGGCACCAAAAGCGGAGCCGCCGGCGGAATTACGGGAGCCACCACCCTCAAAAAAACCCGACCCTGCGAAGACGGATGCTCCGGATGTACCATCTTCTGCGCCGGAACAGAAAATGGACCCGGAGGAGTGGGGCGAAAAATACGCGACGAGGGCCGAAGAGGACTATTTAAATAATGATTTTTATGATAAATTGAATCAGCGCGCCCAAGCCCCCATCCCGGGAATGCGGCCATATGCACAAAAGGCGCAGGTGCCGCCGGTAGAGCATACAGAGAATTTTGGTAAGCTGCAGGATCTTCGCGACGCGGCGGAGAGACATAAAACGCTCACCCCTGATGATCCACGATATGTAAGCAAAGCGGATTATCATAAAAAATTGCAGGATTTTCACACAACACAGAAAGCCATCAGGCGCGCGGACGTTGCGCGAACCGCGAAGATTGTGGGGGGAATCGGCGCGGCGGGCGCAGTAACTGTTGGGGGATATCTTTACGCTAAGGATTCGCCTGAACATAAGGAGGCCATAAGGTGTTCAGATGACACCAGCAGCGCTGAATGCAAGGCATTTCATGACGAGCAGGCCGAAAAAAAAGAGGAAGCAGACGAAAAAGCGCGCCGGGCAAAGGCGTACAAGAACGAGAACATGCTCAAAGAAACTATCAAAAAAATGGTTATCGAAGCCTTAAAAAACCAAAAGGTGAATGAACAACCTTTAACACCCCCCGGTCCTCCGCCAAAACCGGAAACGATGGATATTAAAGTTGATAGGGATCCGGATGTAGGCATGCCGCCGGCTCCCCCGGAAGAGCAACTAACACCTTCTGAAAAAGATGAATTAGATGTTCTACCAGAGGATCTTGAATTTGAATCCGCACAAGACTTAAAAGAGAAGATCGCAGAAGAGAAGTTTAATAAGCTAGTTAATGCAATTGCTAAAAAATAAGGAGTAATATTATGGCTACACGAAAAAAGAGACTTAAATTGAAGATGACTGCTGCAAGGAGACTTGATGAAGTTGAAAAAACTTTGGAAATTTCCGAGCCCGTAGTTGAAGAGGTTGTTGAAGAGACACCTGTTGAGCCTGATCCAGTCGTTGAACAGGTCGTAGAGCCTGCGCCAGTTGTTGAACAGGTCGTAGAGCCTGTGCCAGTTGTTGAAGCCCCAAAAGCTAAGACGCCTGCACGGCGCAGAGCAACAAGAAGAACCACTACTAAGAAAACTACAGGAGAGTAACTTATGGGCGGTGCAGCGGGACATATGCAACACCCGTTTGATCTTCCTCAAGTTGAAACTGGCAAGGATTTAATTGATTTTTTCAATGCTGCTGCACAAGAAGTTCAGCAAAATCCTGCGGCCGTTAAAATCGACGGTGTTAATGTTAGTTTTAAATTAGTGGAAGGTCCTCAATTTGCTGTTGATCGGGGTAGTTTAAAATCTGCCGACATCCAAGGGATTACTTTGGACAGAGTTGGTGAAAGAGGCTTAAAGTCGGGAATGGAAAATTCCGTTACAATGCTTCTCACAATTTTAAATGAAGCTCTCTCTACGGTATGGCCTGAATTAAAGGCCCTTGGCATGGACAGGGATTCAAGTCTTTTCCTTAACACTGAATATGTGGCTGAAACAACAAATGTTACTTCATATGAAGACAAGTTTATAGCAATTCATGGATTAAATCAGTTTTATGAAAAAACACCTCTAAGAGGTGCTGGACAAACTAGGCCTGGGGCTAAAAAGCCTGTTGATGTTCATCGTAGTGTTGCGAGTTATGAAATAAGATCTAGCGCAAACGATCCTGCAATGATGAAATTGGTTGAGAAACTTAAACCATTTGCTGAGAAATATAATTTCAAGGTTTATGGTACGGTTCCATCTTATACTGTTTCTGCACCGGATTTCAATAGCACTCTCAATAGTGAGTTTACAGTTAATCTTGGACGCGACGAGAATGGAGAAGTTGTGCCCAGAACTCAAACTTTGGGTCAATGGTTGGCAGAAGCTGTAAATCCTAGGGACAGTAAGATTAAATTGGCTGATGGCACAAAACCGGCAGCAATTGAGAAAAGAATATATGGCGCCATTTTAGAGGGCGCTATTTTGAGTGAACTTTTGACTGATGGACCTGAATGGTGGGCCAAAATGCAAAGCGGTGAAGAAGCTAACGAAGGAGGTGACATTAAGTTAGCTGTTGACGCCGCAGTAATTTATCATGCGACAAGACTTTTGGGTAATGATATTTTTGCAGTTTTGAAGACGGATGCAATGGGTGTTGATGGTCAAAGTGTAACCGAACATGAAGGTGTTGTATTAAGGAACCCAAAATTGTTCGGGCCCAAACCTGTTAAAATCACAGGAGAATTTCTGTGGAAGGGTTGGAAAGAAACCGGCTTTGGCGTACAGAGTGAGGCTCTAACGCGCTTAAACGAGCAGGTTGATGTCCAGGGCTGTCAGAGAGCAATTGCGGTCGTTCCAGGGGCATTTAAGCCCCCTCACAAGGGTCATTTGGCTATGATTAATACATATGCTCAACAGCTTGGCCCAAATGGCACGGTTTTTGTTTATATTTCGTCAATTCCAGCTAGCAAGAGAAAAGGGTTTAGCCCAGAAACTCAGGCAGAAGTTACACCACAACAGGCTTTTGATCTTTGGGAGGTTTATACAAAGAATTTACCAAATGTTAAAATTGCTATTACTCCATCTCAATATAAAACCCCTGTGCAGGCTGCATATGAATTTGTCGGACCACAAGGTCCTGTGCAAGCTGGAGACTGTGTGTTTATGGGCTCTAGCACAAAAGGCGGAGACGATAAAAGATTTCAGGCTGGATTGCAGAAACATGCAATTGAAGGCGTTGAAGTAAGATCGTTACCTGTTGAACCATTAGGTGATTTAAGTGCAACACAATTTAGAGAAGCAATTAAAGCTGGAGATATTGAAACTATTTCCAATGTCTTTTTGCCAACTGGAATTTTAACGCCACAAGAAGAGGTGATGATTTACAATACTCTAGGCATTGAAACTCAACCAAACCAGGCGCTGCAAGAATTGTTAGTCCAAATGATTAACGAAGCAGTTGAGCCAATGCAAGATCTAGAAGGTCAAACAATATTGCTTGTTGGTGATTCACAAATGGCCGGCCCTATGGGAAGAAACCTGGAAAAAAGCCTGGAATCTAGAGGGGCAAAGGTTAAAAGAGTTTCAAAAAGCGGCGCGACTGCAGGATGGTGGAATAATACTGGATTTGGTAAAAACAGAGAAGCGTTTGATAATCAAAAATATGACAGAGTTATTGTTTCAATGGGCGGAAACGACACATGGGTGGCGGGGAAAAACCCAAGGCAGCAAGAAATATGGAAAAACAACCAGCTTAAAAGGTTTATGCAAAAATTACAAACGGCATCCCCAGACGTTCAGTTTTTTGGACCACCTGAAATAAAAGGGCAAGCAGCGGGTGAGAAGCCTAACCGTGATTTCACAAACAATATATACAAAAACACTGCTGAAGAACTAGGAATTACATATTATGATATGTCAAAAGTAGTATCTAACAATCCTGGATTTGAAGAACATAATTGGCGCGGAGATGGTGTACATTTTACGCCAGAAGGTGGTAAAGTGTTTTCTGATGCTGTTTTGTCTAAGTTAGGCGGAGAAACAACTCCAACAACAGCTACAAAACCAAAGCCCGGGGATACAAGTTCAGTTGAAACCCCTGTCGCTCCAAGTGTAACTCCTGGTGAGATGAATAGAAGAGACAGAACATATTATCTTGCTAAGGAAACAGGTATTGATCCTAGGATGATTCATGCCCTTGAAACGGTTGAATCAGGGGCTCGTCCAAAAGCTTTTGCTTATAATGCTCATATCTCTAGAGCAAACCTTTTTAACAGATATAAAAACAATCCAGAAAAATTAAAGGAAATCGAAGCAGAACTTCATGAAGCTGGAATGGGCACATCGATGTCAGCAGAGGAGGCGATAGCGTACAATAAAAAGTACCCGAAGAAGAGAAACCCATGGAAGTCAGGCAGTGTAGGATCTACTTACGCCGGCGATGCGCAAAGGAGGTTTGATACTATGTACAAACTAGATCCTAAGGCAGCTATCAGGGGCGGGGCGTTTGGTAGATATCAAGTGTTGGGTGGTAACTTATTAAAGCTTCACGATAACGATCCAGAAAAAGCCATGGAAGCTTGGAAAAGCGACCCATCCACAACTGGTGTTGATATGAAAATACAATGGTGGAAATCGGCTAGGCAATCCACAAGGGATGCTGCTAATAATAAAGATTTTAAAGAAACAGGATCTAGGTATTATACTGGGGGATCCGCCTCAAAATATCCACACTTATTTAAAGATTGGAGCCCAGAACTGAGAAGAAAACCCGGGGAAAAGGGCAACGCCGCGACTTATGCGGCAGCACTAGCAAGAGCTTATGGCCAAGCAGAAAAAGATCTTCCAATGGCCGACGACTGGAAAGATAGGGTGGCCACTGTACCTGAAATAAAAAAGGGAGAATTTGTGCATGACCTAGCAAGAGACGATGCTAAAGTATGGGGATCTACGGCCGAATTTGAATTTGACAAATTTTATAAAGACCTCGATACCCACTTTGCAGATGAGGGCGGCTCAAAAGGGATATTATCAAAACATGGTGCCGATTATAAATTTGGACGAGAACACCAAGAAGCTCTTCAGGCTCTAAACAAGAGAAAAGAAGAAGCTGCCAAGGCCGATGAATATGTTAGGTTGACACAAAAAGGGTTTATGGACCCAGTGTCCGGGGAGCCAACGGATTTAGCAAAACAAGTTTCAGTACCATCAGTTGAATTGGGTGGTGAATTTTATGAGCTTCAGGATTCTCCTGCTGCTATAGCTCATGAATATTCTGATATTTTTGACACAGAAGACACGCCGGCTCCAACACCTATTGGATACCGCGATGTTGAAACACAACAAAGTGTACAGGGAGAACCAGTTTTTAAAATTGAGGATGAACCTGTCACTGAATTTGAACCTGAGGATCTTGTCGCAGAAGGTGAATTCCAGCGCAAAATGAAATCCAATCTTCACGGAGAGCACACATGGCTTCTAGATCAAGGTCCACAAGATCCTGGCTCTGCTTTTCCAACAAAAAGAGTTGGCGGAAAATCAAATGCGTTTTTAGCTAAAGAAGGAGTTAGCGATCCTGCAGGATTATTTCAACTTCGAAATATGTCTACAGAAGAGTGGAGAGACTGGCGTAAAAAACAAGCTGCAGGAGTAGAAGAACCGATTGATTCAGGGAGAGGGATCCCTACACCCACAACAACCATAGCTACGGATGAGCCTGAAGATTATATAGATTATCAGGTCGACAATGACGGGGAAGAATACTTAGAAAAAGATATTGAACGGCCGGCCCACGATGAAGCTTTCCGCGATGAAAATTGGGAAAAACACAGGTCCGGATGGGTCGGTGATGTACCCGATGTTGATACATTGCCATGGCAGGAAGATCTAAACCCTGTTATAAAAAAGACAAGAAGAGAAATGTATGACTCTTATACTAGTGGCCCAAACAGAGAAGTTTGGGAAAAAAAAGTAGGTCCGGATATATATGAAAAAGATATTTTGCCGCAAATACAGTATGTGGTTAAAAATGTACCGATAGAACATGGCGATCTGATCAATGCGCGTGGCGAGGCTCATGGTGACAAGATTGTCTTAGACCCCAGGACGAAACCAGCGGCCCGTACGGTGGCACATGAATTAGCACACATAGTTGATCAACATTTTGATCTTAAATTGTCTGGTAATCAAAAAGAGAAATTATTACAAGTAATCGATCAAAATAAAGCACAGGATTATGCTAAACGTTTTAGTCACTTGAAAGATAGAGATATGGGACAATGGGTTGCTGATCCTGTAGAAATAGAAGCAGAAGTGCACGCGTTACGTAACCGGCTAGGTAGGAGATTTACAGTAGATGATATTAAAAGTTTGTGCACGGGAAGACAAAGTGGCCACTTGGCGAGGTATATAAACTGCAATGATATACAAAAAACAACTGATATTTTAAACTCTATTGTGAAAGTTGACACACCAGAAACACGACAAAGGCAAATGGTTGCTGAAGAGCAAATGGATGAGATTTCGTCAATGGCTGGTGGCAGTGTTGAAGGCACAGCCGCATCTGGTGGCGGACCATGGCAACATATGGATGTTGAAGAGGAAAATGAAAAACAGAAACGAAATTCAAAAATTCCACATGGTACCCCATTAGTTGAAGAAGATGAGCTTGTTGAAGAAGTTCTGAACTATTTATTAAGGAAAATTGGAGAATAATAATGACAATCAACAGAAAACAGTTAGTCGAAGAGGCTTTGCTTAGAAAATCGATTAAAAATATTCTAGGTAAAATTCAAGAAAACAGGAAGTCTGTAAATAAACAAGAACAGACTTTAAGGAAACTTGTACGAAAAATGATTGTACAAGAACAGGCTACTGGTGAAGTTAAATCAACTGGTATTGCAGAATTAGAGGACGTACTATCTCAAATTGTTGATACGATCCAAGAGACCTACAATAAACTTAAAAGCGATCCGGAACAAAGAGGTTCTTTTAGAGAGAATCTTCTGGATGCTGTCGAGAATCTTTTCTTAGAACTTGATACAATGCACCAGGCTGGTCAAGCTCTTCAAGAAGCAATCGAGATCGATTTAGACGATGAAGACAAGTTTATTGAAGTTCGTCCGGACAAGAAAAAAGAAGAGGAAGAAGAAGGTGCAGACGCTAAAGAGCGCGAAGGTTTTGGTGTAGACGGCATGGATGAAACTGGTAAAGAATATGCCTTCCAAGTTTTCAAAAACAGAGGCGTACGCCAAAGCATTATCGACGGATATAAAAATCTGAAGAATGATAAAGACCGTAAATTATTCAAAGACTGGATGATGATTAATCTGAATCTGTATTTGAAGAAATTTGAAGAAGAAAACTTTGGGCAACCAGATTATGAAATTCCTGAGAATCCAGAAGTTCTAGGTGAAGAACCTCCAATGGGAGGCGGAGAAATGCCACCAGGACCTGATATGGGTGGTGAAATGATGCCTCCTGAAGAAGAGGAAGTAATTCCTCCTCCATCTTTTGAGTAATATTTATGAAACTAACAAAACAAGATTTAATTGAGATTATTAAAGAAGAACTAGAAGGTCTGATGGAAGGCGGTATACCAGGCGTTCGCCCGTCCAGAGGTATCGCACAAGGAGGCGCAGATTTACATAAAATTCTATATGAGATCTCTCAGGAGATGGAAGATAAAGGAATATATGAACCAAAAGCCGGCATTGAAGAATGGCTGAAGGATCCCGACAACACTGAAAGAGTTTCTGAAGAAGATATACAAGCTTTATATGAGATGTCTGATGAAATATATGATTATATGTAAGGGAATACAATAATGAAACTTACAAAACAAGAACTAGTTGAGATTATTAAGGAAGAGTTGGATAATATTTTATTAGAGGGAGAACCTTTACATTTACCGGCTAATCTTTCGCGTACAACTGGCCGGTATACTCCAGGATTATCTACTCCCACATTAGCTCGATTCGCTTCGCAACTAGCATCGGATGAGGCTGCAGAGAAAGGTGTACCTATGGCGCTGGCCCGAGCCGGCGGCGAAGGGGCCCTAGGGCGGTTGGCTAAGGGTGCCGCAGGAACAGCTGCGAGAGGGCTCGGTGTAGCCGCTGCGCCGATGTTGGCATATGATATAGGTCAGGGCTTTGAAGATTTACATAAACACAATTTGGAAACTGGTGAAACCGAGCCCACTGTCTTAGATTGGTTAAGAAGTGCTCCGA
>Ga0098040_1000513_pt1 | contig 17878 bp, 29 predicted proteins | sample 7_EtaG_FD_75065 | JGI IMG/M metagenome (GOLD analysis project Ga0098040, IMG submission 75065) | Marine viral communities from the Subarctic Pacific Ocean - 7_ETSP_OMZ_AT15161 metaG | ecosystem: Environmental > Aquatic > Marine > Oceanic | place: Pacific Ocean | collected 2015-01-08
AAAAAAGTGCTTGACTTTCATTTTATCTCAACTATATGGGATATTAGAACTAGCATTTATGTACGCAAGTATACTTGGTCAGTATGTATGGTTAAAAGCCCGTGCTAGTTGAATATTGGACTGTGCGGGGCTGTTGAAAATTGCTGAAATATGCAATCTATATGTCACAGACCACAGTTCAAATTACTGAACTAACTCCCCCCCGAAAACGTTTTCGGGGCGGGGGCTAATAAATGTCGCTTTTATTTATATATGCAGCCCACAGGCGGCCACGGCGCGCAGCTCAGGAACTTCTTGCATATGGGAAAAAATGGGAGTATACAGGGTATTGGATTGTAGTTGTAAGATATCAAAAGCGGGATAAAACTTAAAACAACACCCGCTTACAATCCATAACAGAAAGGAGAATATATATGTCTCATTTTTACGGAATGATTTCCAGGAGCGCCAGGAAGACGACGCCGACGGCGCGAGCTCACGCGAGCTCAGGACTGGAAACGGTGGCGGCGTCCTGGCAGGGCGCGGTGCAGGTTACCCTGAACCATAACGCCGAGACCGGCAAAGACTGGTACCGCGTGGAACTGATCCCGTGGCACGGCGCCGGCGTTTATAAGACTATAGCAACGGGCACGGTCAACGGCTCGTGATCAATGGCTAAATTACTGAACACACTCGGCCCCGATTCAGGGGCCGGGCTTTTTAAGGAGGATATCGATGTTATATTATTTAATGAGCTGGTTGGCCCGCGCCCTGGAGAAGCTGCAGGAATTACTGAGTCGCCCTCAATGAAATTACTGAGAGAACTCCGCCCGAAATTACTGAGTCACTGTCTTTCTCTAACCCCCGCCGCAGCTGCAAGCTGCAGAGTCTTCAGGCACGGGGATGCAGGTGGAATTTTTTTGGCTGGTTTTCTGGTAAAAATCAAAGGTAAAAAATAGCGTAATATATGTGGATAATATCCCATATTATCCCATAAATAATCCTTGCGATTGTGCATAAAATCGCTAATCTAAAATAATGATTAAAAATATCAAAGAAAAACTTGAAAAAATGACAGCCATTTTTGGTGTTGATTATTGGATAGTATTTTCTAGCAAGATGTTTAATTCGTTGATGTCAAACGTAGATAGTTTCTTGTTTGTTAGAGGGTATAAGAAATTTAGAAAACCCTACTGTGAATTAAATAGGGTACTAGAAAAACTTTAATATTTTTATTGTTGCTATTTAACATTGTGAATTAAGATTACTATTTTTTCAAGGCACTATCTTTATTTTTAGAAAGTTAGAAAGTAGAGGTAATTATGCCAAATGAAACTAATACTACAAACACAAATGAAACTTATTCTTGTGAAATTTGTCATCAAGGAAACTTTGCTCGTGGTGATATGTCAACAGAAAATACCTTTGAAGATTTTTCTGGTATTTCTGTTTGCGTAAATTGTCGTGATAATGATTTCCGATATTCTGATCGTACAGAGAGTTTTATTCATCAAGACGATTGGTGCGATGACGACCACGAGGATAGATTTTTTGAAGAAGAAGATAGACCAGAACACAGTGATTATATTGATAGCTATTATTCTGGTTCCTATCGTAATCATAACGCTTTAGTCAAACCCTATGAAAATTTTACTAATAACACTTTAATTCTAGGAATAGAAAACGAGGTGCAGGTAAGAGGGTCAAGTCGTTTAGGGCGTGATGATTTAGCGTATAATATAACTCAACACGATTTGAAAAACTTTGCAAAATGTAAAGAAGATAGTTCAATCGGTTATGGTTTTGAAATTGTTTCAAAACCTGCTACCTTTGAATATCATAAAACTGCTTGGGATATATTTTTTCAAAACTCAGCTAGATATTTACGTAGTTATAGGGATACGAGCACAGGTTTACATATTCACGTAAATCAAAGTTTTTTTTCTCGTATGGCTGTTGGTAAAATTTTAGAGTTTATTAATAGCGATATTAATAAAAATTTTGTTAACGATGTATCGGGTCGTGTTGCTACTCATTATTGTATGAGACATAATTCTTTAAAGATTAAGAATGAAAAAACATACAGAGACAGGGGGGCATTTCACATATATTGTGATGCTACCAAAACACACGAGTTCAGATGTTTTAGTGGCAATGTCAAAAAGGAAAGTTTTTTTAAAACTTTAGAATTTGCTGTTGCTATGTCGCATTACGCTATGAGTGACTGTCCTACCATTAATTTTAATTATAACGATTTTGTTTTATATGTAAGATCAAATCATTTTAATTATCCTTACTTGTTTAATTGGCTGATGAAAAAAGGTTATTTAAACAAAGGAAAATTAAAAGAAAAAACAAAATTTTATAATAAAAGGAAAGTGAGAAAATTATGTGTTTAATTGTAGTAGGAAACAAAGATAATGTTTCCAAACAAAAAACAATATTAGAAAATGCATTTAGAATAAACAACAATGGCTTTGGACTAATGTATTTTAAGAACGATGATGTTTTATCTAAAAAAACTTTATCAAAAAACTTTGTTGACGTAGAAAACTTAATCAAATCAGTTGTTGAAGATTGTTCTGATAAGTTAGCATTACATTTTAGATTTGCTACGCAGGGCGTGGTTGATAAAATCAACACACACCCCATTACTGTTTTAGATAAAGACAGTAATGGCAGGTCAATTAAGTTAATGCATAATTCACCTATGTTACCAACAGCGTTAATTGATAAAGATAGATCAGATACTCATCAATTTGTTAAATATTATTTGCGACCTGTTTTAAAATCTAACCCAGATTTATTATATAATCAAAAATGGTTAGAACAATTAAACGCTGATTGTGATAGTGCAAGGATGGTTTTTGCTGATGGTAAAACTAATAGTTTTATTTATGTAAATAAAAAACTGTGGGAGAAAAAAAATAAAATTTGGTTTTCCAATGATAATTGTTTTTCTTCTTATTCTTGGATGAGTAATATTTCTTCTGGTTTTGGTCGATCTTCTAACTATCATAATAGTTGGGATTATGCTGATCAAGAAAATATAAATTATTTAAAATCAGACGATGCAAAACAAAAACCTAAAGGCGATCAACAAAAACTTTTTGATTATCAAGAAAATGATCCTATGGATTTTTTAGATATGCCTTTGGATGACGAACTATTATGTCAAATGGATGAAAATCAAATTGCTGATTATGTAAAGAACAATAACGATGAGGTTATTAATTATTTACAGCAATTAAAAAATGACTTTTTTTATAATGAATAACCAATAGCCATTGGTTGTGATAGTGCCTTGAATAAATAGTAATCTTACAAACAATAAAAGGAAAGTGAGAAAATTATGTTAGATAAATTTGAAGAACAAGATTTATTTTCAACAGTTGAAAATTTAGAAAACTTAAAAGAAGATATAGATAAGATTATATCTTCAGTTAAGAATATTAAACCATCGTTGTTTAATAATCCTAGTGTTGCTAAATACAACACACCAGATGGGAGATACCCAACAACACCAATTATAAAGGATGAAGAATGAAAATATATATGCACCCTATTTTATTTAGATCTAAATTACTTATGTACTTATATATTTGGTACATAGTTTTAATTAAAATAAAACTTAAATATTATTTATTTAATAAATAATAAATCAATGGCAAGTTAAACTCTTTGATCCTGCAATTAAAATTGCAGGATCAATAATCACTGAATGATATACAGCGTCTAGGTACTTACGATTAATTGACAAACTGGAATAGTTATCAATTTTACCCCACCCACCTAAAGGGAGAAGAAGGTACTTACTATCGAGGTCTGTAGTCCTGATTGATATAAACGTAGAATATGGTAAAACATTCAATATGCAATTTAATCCGCAGAAACTGGAGCATTTATCCGATACGGATCTTAAAATTATCCTTAAAAAGCTTGAATTAGAGTATCAACAAAAGACTCAAAACGATTTTTTATTATTTGTAAAATCCGTATGGACGGATTTTATTCAGGGAAAGCACCACGTTAAGTACGCCGAGAAGCTTGAAAAAGTTGCCAATGGTACCTTAAAGCGCCTCATTGTGAATATGCCCCCCAGGCATACCAAGTCAGAGTTCGCGTCCTATCTCTTTCCTGCCTGGTTCATAGGAAAAAATCCTAAAGCCAAGCTGATGCAGACCACGCATAACGCGGAGCTCGCTTTTCGTTTCGGTCGTAAGATGAAAAATTTAATTGATTCCCCTGAATACAGGAAAAATTTTCCTGACGTGAAACTGGCTTTTGATTCAAAGGCCGCGGGCCGTTGGGAGACCAACCAGGGCGGCGAGTATTTCGCGGCCGGCGTGGGGGGAGCCATCACGGGCCGTGGCGCGGACTTATTGATCATTGATGATCCGCACTCCGAGCAGGACGCGCTCTCCGAGTCCGCTTTGGACAACGCGTATGAATGGTACACCTCGGGACCGAGGCAGAGGCTTCAGCCCGGAGGTTCCATCGTCATCGTGATGACCAGGTGGTCGACCAAGGATCTGACGGAGCGTCTGCTCCGCAACCAGTCCGAGCCGAGGGCGGACCAGTGGGATCTCATAGAGTTTCCAGCCATCCTGCCGAGCGGGAAGCCGCTGTGGCCGGGGTACTGGCAGAAACAGGTGCTGATGCAGACCAAGGCGTCATTGTCCGAGGCCAAGTGGCAGTCGCAGTACCAGCAGAATCCGACGTCCGAGGAGGGGGCCCTCATCAAGCGCGAATGGTGGCAGCGATGGGAGAAGGAGGACATTCCCGATCTCATTCACATCATCCAGAGCTATGACACAGCTTACAGCAAGAAGGAGTCCGCGGACTACAGCGCGATAACGACGTGGGGCGTCTTCAAGCCCGTGGAGCACGAACCGCCGGCCATGATTCTCCTGGACGCGCAGAAGGGACGGTGGGATTTTCCCGAATTGAAAAAAGTCGCCTACAAGCAGTACAAGTATTGGGAGCCGGAGACCACGATCATCGAGGCGAAGGCGAGCGGGATGCCCCTCACGCACGAGCTGCGCCAGATCGGCATACCCGTGATTAACTTTACACCGTCAAGAGGAAATGATAAGCATACAAGGGTTAACGCGTGTTCAACATTATTTGAATCAGGAAAAATATGGGCACCGAAGGAGAGATGGGCGGAAGAAGTTATTGAAGAATGTGCAGCTTTCCCTTATGGTGACCACGATGATTACGTGGATACCGTGACACAGGCGCTGATGCGTTTCAGACAGGGGGGACTGTTGGCGCTGCCCGATGACTACGAGGATGAACCCGTTGATCACGGGAGGAGAGAATATTACTGATGGCAAGAGAATTACCGATTAGACCCGAAGTGGAAGAGGACTTGGTCGTTGAGGAATCAGCGCAAGTTCAGATAAAAGCGCCGGGAGACCTGGTTCAGGAGGACGTGGAAATGATGGAGGATGGCTCAGCCATCGTCAATCCGGATCCTATATCCGCGGCCCAGGGTGACTTCGGCGTCAACCTGGCGGAAATCGTTCCCGAAGGGGAGCTCACGACACTGGCCAATGACTTATCCGGAAACTATGAGGAGGACAAGTCAAGCAGGGGAGATTGGGAAAAGGCCTACGTGGATGGATTGGATCTTCTGGGATTCAAGTACACCGACCGGACACAGCCCTTCACGGGCGCGAGTTCCGTCACCCATCCGCTCTTAGCGGAGACCGTTACCCAATTTCAAGCACAAGCGTATAAGGAATTACTCCCTGCCGACGGGCCGGTGAGAACACAGATTGTTGGCGAGATCACTCCTGAAGTCCAGGATCAGGCCAACAGAGTAAAAGACTTCATGAACTATCAGATCATGGATGTCATGGAAGAGTATGATCCCAATATGGATCAATTGCTCTTCTTCCTCCCGCTCGCTGGCAGTGCGTTCAAGAAGGTCTATTATTCAGATCTCAAACAACGCGCTGTCGCCGAGTTCATACCAGCGGAAGACATTGTTCTTCCCTATTTAACAACCGAGATTCAATCGTGCGAACGAATTTGTCACGTCGTGACGATGATGGATAATGAACTGCGCAAGAAGCAGGCTTCCGGATTCTTCCGTGACGTTGACGTTCAGCCGGCGCTGCCGACTGACAGCGACATTCAAAATAAATATAATGATTTAGAGGGAACGAATGAGGAAACGTTGATGGACACCTACAATCTTCTGGAGTTTCACGTGGACTTGGACCTGGCGGGATTTGAAGATCCAAGCGGCGTCAAGGTTCCCTACATTGTCACCATTGACAAGGACTCGCAAAAGGTGTTGGCCATTTATAGAAACTGGAAACCCGATGACCCCCTTAAAAAGAAAAATCAATATTTTGTCCATTACAAGTTTTTACCTGGCCTTGGCTTTTACGGCTTTGGCCTTATCCACATGCTCGGAGGTCTCTCAAGAACTGCGACAGCAGCCCTTAGACAGCTTATCGATGCAGGTACGCTGTCCAATCTCCCTGCTGGATTTAAGGCTCGGGGACTGCGAATTAGGGACGATGACAATCCACTCCAACCAGGAGAGTTCCGGGATGTAGACGCGCCAAGCGGCAATCTCCGGGAAGGATTAGTTCCTCTGCCCTACAAGGGACCCGATGCGGTCTTGTTCCAGCTTCTAGGATTTGTCGTCCAGGCGGGACAAAAGTTCGCGGCCATCGCTGATCAGAAGATAGGCGAGGGCTCACAGGCCAATCCTGTGGGAACGACGATGGCGCTGATTGAGCGCGGAACGAAAGTGATGAACGCGATTCACAAGCGTTTGCATTATTCACAAAAAATAGAATTCAAATTACTGGCTAAGGTATTTCAATTGTACCTGCCTCCGGAATATCCATTTATGGTCAAGGGGGGAAACAGGCAGATTAAAGTAGCTGATTTCGATGACAGGGTGGACATCATTCCTGTCTCTGATCCGAATATTTTCTCAATGGCGCAGCGTGTCACGCTGGCCCAAACCCAGATGCAGATGGCGCAGGCAGCTCCTGAGCTGCATAATATGTATGAAGCCTACAGGCGCATGTATATGGCGCTCGGGGTGAGGGACATTGACATTATTTTACCACAGCCACCGCAACCGGCACCGATTGATCCGGCGAAAGAAAATGCAACGGCTTTGCAGGGCCAAAAGCTTGAAGCGTTTGCACAACAAGAGCACGAAGCCCATATGGACACTCACAGGGCTTTTATGAGCTCCTTTCTTGTTCGTCAGAATCCACAAGTGATGGGACTTTTACAGGCTCATATTTCCGATCATATTTCCTTCTTGGCCAGTGAACAGGTTCAAGAAAAAATGCAGGAGAAGATTCAACAGGTGCAACAGATGATGATGCAGGCGCAACAGAATCCACAAATGGCGCAACAAGCCCAACAGGCTCAGCAAGTCCTCGATGTGGAGATGGCCAAGATGATTGCCATCATTGAAGCGGAGATCACGAACAAAATGCTGAAAGAAGAGGAAGAAATGCTCGAGCAGCGATCGCAGGATCCTCTGGTTGACTTGAAGCAACAGGAAATTGACCTGAGAGAAAAGGACATCCAGCGCAAAGCGATGGAGGAACAGCAAAAACTAGACTTCCAGGATAAGAAACTGGGACAGAACACGGACATGCAAAAAGAAAAGATACAAAGCCAGGAAGACATTGCGCAATTGAGAGCAAATGTTAATCTGGAGAAGATGGATAAAACCATAAAAGATAAAAAAACGGACTTGAAAGAGACGGAAATTCGTCGAGGGAGACAGTAATGACTAAATTAAGTATGCAGCAAATTAAAAACTTACAGAAGATGATAAAGTCACAAAAATTGAAGAAAAGACGCGATGCGGAGCTCATTGATCCATCAGGATTGAACAAGTTGATAATGGGGCGCCTGGCGAAAAGCAAGAAACTGAAACGGCCTAATGTTAACCCTTTGCAAATGGCAGCTAAAGGAGGTAGTATGAGCACGAAAGCTGCTTTTCGTGAAGTTAATCGTAACGAACCGAAGGCTGTGGCGAAAACAAGGAAAAAACATGGCAGAAAAAGAGCCCAAAAACAAAAAATTGCGATCGCTCTTAGTAAAGCGGGAAGAGGCAGACGTCGTGGTTGAGCAGCATCAAAAAGAAATAGATCTTATCTTGCACAAGTGCTATGACCTGGTACATCATTGTCTCAATGAAAAAGTTTCAAAAGATCCAATGATAATCGGTGCAGCATTCATCACCGCAGCTCGGCAAATGTACATGGACACAGTCGGGCCTCAACAAACCAGAGAACTGTTTCAGGTATTCACTGATCAAGTGGAAAATACTGAAAAATATACGGTACATTAAGGAGGTTAAAATGGGAACAGGTTATTTTAATAAAGACTCAATGTTGAGTCCTTCTGAATTGGAGGAAAAAGGAATTAAAGCGAAAAAAAACCATGTATATTTTGAAGATAACAACGGAAAAATAAGAACTTTTAAATATTCATCTAAACAAGATTGGTCGGACAAGCGAGACGAATATTCGGATGTGAAAAGAGTTTCTTCAAGTACTTTGGAAAAAATTGCGAATAGCACTGGGTTAACTATTAGTACAATAAAAAATAATATAGGTTCTATGATAAGACATTTTAAACAAGGAACCAAAGGCATTGAAAGAAAAAACAGAGGCGGCGTAATTAAAAAAGCAAAAGGTGGAATCGTTCAAAAATTTTCTAAGGGTGGAACGGTTGAAAGGCCAAGAGGCGTGGGTATCGCCAAAAGAGGCTACGGCCAGGTGATACGATGAAGAAGATAAAAAGATTAACACTGACAATCCCTCCGAAACGAGGTCCGATGCCCCAGGGCGTCAAGATAAACTATGCGAAACAAGGACCAAGGAGAGTAAAAAATGTCTGACAAAAAAATAGCAGATCAGGTTAAAGAAGCTGAAGCATTAAAACCTAAATTAGTTGGAGGAAGCACAACTTCAGTTCTACGGGCATGGAAGGAAGGACGTATTGGTGCAGGAAATGCAATGAAGTATTTAGCATCTAGATTATTGAAAAAGAAAAAAGGCGGAGCGGTAAAAAAATATGCGCAGGGCGGTGCTGTTTCAAGCGGCCATGCATTAACATACAAACGAAAATAAGGAGGTTGCAATGGGTAAAAACAATGTTACAAGTCTGACAGGTGTGAAACCAAGTAACGATTGGAAGCGGGGAAGCGGTAAGGCGGAACCGGGGAAGATCTTGAAAGGAAATTCATACGCCCGAAAAGGAACGGTCTCCACCACTAAGGCGGAGAAAATAACTGTTCCTCAGTTTCCCCTAAAAACCAAACTCACTAAAGGACAGATGGGCGCGGCGATTAAGGGCGGCAAGTATGAATGGACATAGGAGGCTAGTATGAAACTTTTAAAAGATATTTGGGCTTGGCTCAAGGAGTGGAATGACTGGGGAATGAAGGACTGGATTAAAGCTGGTATCATTGTCGTAGTTGTTCTCTTCGTTCTTTGGAAGATGTCAGGCGCGGGCGCTTAGATAAATGCTGAATCTTCTATCAGGATTATTAGGAGGTAAGAACGGCGCGCTGAAACAAATTTCCAGCGTGATCGACGACTTACATACCTCAGAAGAGGAAAAACTTGATAAGAAGATTTTAATGCAACGCATTCAGCAGAAGCTTGCGGAGAAACAGATTGACGTAAACATAAAAGAAGGCGCCCATAAATCGATTTTCGTGGCGGGCTGGCGCCCCATGATCGGCTGGACGGGGGCTTTTGCTCTAATTTTTGAGTTCATCGTCTCCCCAGGAATAGAATGGTACGCAAAGTTTTCAGGGTTGGAATTAACCGCTCCTGAGATTCAAACTGGCCCCTTGCTGGCCATCGTCACCTCAATGCTCGGAGTCGCCGGGCTCAGAAGTTTCGAGAAGAGCAAAGGACTAACCAAATAGGAGGTTATTATGGTTGGAAAAGTAACTACTAGAGGACAAGGCGTTATTATGCCTGGTCGTAAAACCGTTACTACCACTTATGCTAAAGGTGGAAAAGTAGGAAAGAAAAAACAAGGCTACAAAGCTCGAAAAGATGAATCGATTGCTATGCGTGTCAGAAAAAAACGTACTAAAAAACAACTGAAAGCAAGCAGAGACGAGTCTTACGGCAAATGGGGCCGTGGCAAAGGCAAAGGAAAGATTAACAAGTAATGAAAATCGTGGTCAATAATGGCTAGCACAATTTCAAATGTTACCTTAAACGTACAAGTGACGGAAGCGGTGGTACTCAACAATGAGGATCACGGCTCGACAAACTCTGTCGCCATCACGGGCGTTAATGAAGTGTCGAAGCGTATTATGAGTTTAACAGCGAACACTGATATTACGTTGGCCACATTTTCAACTGTTCCTGCCGCAGGGCAATTTGTCAGCGCGAATGTCAAGTATGTCCGCATTACGAATTTAGATGACGCGAACTCCTGTAATATTAATTTGGGAGGCGCGGCCGAGAATGTATGGATATACCTGGACTGGGGAAGATCTTTGATTCTTTCACAGCCGGCAAGCGCGATTGATGCTGTGGCGAGCGGAACCGTGGCGGCGGCTTCATTGGCTGACGTGACGACAATTACCGGTAATACCGCAAATGCTTCAAATATAATTGATGTGGAGGTTTTTGTTGCTTCTAGTTAATGGCCTATCCTAAAAAGCACAGGGGACGGCGCAAGATTGGGTCAAAAAAACGCCGAAACAAGAGACGCATTCGCTTAGGAATGCGCATTAGAAAGAGGAAAAAATAAAATGGATGGAATACATCTGGCAGAATTAATTTATAGAGCCATTAGAACTAAAAAAGAACATATCACTGAAATCACGATGCAAGGGGTTGAAGACTTTCCAAAATATAAATATATGATGGGACAACTTCATTCTCTAGAAGGTTTAGAACAAGATTTAAGGGATATTATGAAAAGGGAGGACGAAGATGAGTAAATTAATTGTGCCAGAACACGTTGCTATTGCACGTGAAAAGAAAAAACAGGAAGAGGAGATGGTAAAGGTTCCTAATCCCACAGGTTGGAGAATTGTCATTTTACCTCATAAAGGTGTTGAAAAAACCAAGGGAGGTGTGATACTGTCTGATCAGCTTATTCAAGAACAGCAATGGACCACAAATGTTGGATTAGTTCTAAAGTTAGGTCCACTGGCGTACAGGGATAAGAAAAAATTCCCAACAGGCCCTTGGTGCAAGGAGCAGGATTGGGTGATCTTCGCCAGGTATGCTGGTTCAAGATTAAAAATTGACGGCGGGGAACTTCGGATCCTTAATGATGATGAAATACTCGGCGTTGTGAACAGTCCAGAAGATGTGTTGAACGCGTCTCTGCACTCATAATCATAGAGGAGTATAACTATGCCAGAACCGCAACAAAAACTTGGTAATATTGACAAGCCTATTGTTGACATTGACACATCCGGCCCAGGCGTGGATGTTCAAATAGAGGAAAAAAAGGACGAAACAAACGTGGAAGTTCAAGAAAATACAGCAGAAAAAATTGTTGAAGCTCCACCGAAAAAAGATGAATTAGATGCTGTCAGTGACAGCGTTCAAAAAAGAATTGATCGCCTGACCTGGAAAGTGCGTGAGGCGGAGAGACGCGAAAAAGCGGCTACCGATTACGCTAGATCAGTTCAATCACAACTTAAAGACAGTAAAAGTAAAATTACCCAACTCGATGAGGGATATGTTAATGAATTTAAAACCCGCGTTGACTCTCAAATTGCAACAGCTAAAAATCATTTAAAATTAGCCATTGGTGCGGGAGACGCGGAAAAACAAACCGAAGCCCAGGCTATTTTAGCCCAGTTGGCTGCGGATCAAAATCGTTTAAAAGTTTTAGAAGCTCAGAAACCTAAGAAACCTGCAGAAGGAACACCGGTAGCGCAACCTGCCGCAGCTCCGCCTCTAGCACGGGCTCCAGCTCCGCCCGATCCAAAGGCGCAAGCGTGGGCGCAGAACAATGCGTGGTTCGGGAAAGATGATGCTATGACCTATACGGCTTATGCATTACATAAGAAGCTGACAGAGCAAGAAGGATTTGACCCGAGCAGCGATGAGTACTATAGTGAAATTGATAATCGAATAAAAAAAGAGTTTCCCCATAAATTTGGGGATAATACACTCAGCGGCGACAAACCCGTCCAGGCTGTCGCTTCTGCATCCCGAACATCAAGCAAATCTGGACGCAAAACCGTAAAGTTATCACCGAGCCAGGTCGCGATTGCGAAGAAACTCGGAGTGTCTTTACAAGAGTATGCCAAATACGTGAAGGAGTAGGCTATGACAAAAATTAAAAAAAAATCTCCTGCTAAAGCAACTTTAGCAGACATAGAGATCGAAGAAGATATTGTTGTTGACAAGGCTCCCCGCAATGCCAATCTACGTGAAAAGGAAACTAGAACCGTGGACTGGAGACCACCGAATAATTTGGAGGCACCTCCTGCGCCTGACGGATATAAACACCGTTGGTTAAGGGCTAGTGCCAGGGGATATGAAGATAACCAAAATATTATCGGTCGTTTACGACAGGGCTACGTGCTCGTTCGTGCCGACGAATATCCTGACTGGGACCTCCCAACTCAAGAAGATGGGAAACATGCAGGTGTTATTGGAATTGGTGGGTTATTGCTTGCTCGTGTTCCTTTGGAAGTTGTGACAGCGCGTAATAAATATTACACGCGGCAAACAACAGACCAAATGGACGCTGTGGATAGGGATCTATTCAAAGAAGAGCATAAAAGCATGCCGATCCATAAGGAGAGGCAAAGTCGTGTAACTTTTGGGGGAACTAGAGGAAAGAATGAGTCTAGAACCTAGGGAACTCAAAATTGTATAGGAGTAAATTATGGCTAATTTAGATGCCGTATTCGGGCTTCGTCCAGCGAAAACGCTTGGCTCAGCTTACAATACGTCAGGATTTAGCACCTATAAAATGCCGACCGGCGAAGCAAATAACATCTTTACAGGCAGTCTTGTGGTTTTGCAAGCGAACGGAATGATTACAATAGCAACGGATAATACCACTGCTAACATTCTAGGTGTTTGTGGAGGATTTTATTATGACAACGCTCAGGGTGAACCAACTTTTGGTTCATACTGGCCTACCGGTACTGCAACGTACAACTCAACTGATGTGCAAGTGAAAGTCTATGACGATCCTAACACATTGTTTGAAGTACAATCAGTAGCTGGGACAACCGGTCAAGCCGTTATAGGGGCAAACGCCAATACTTCGGGAAATGCAAACGGAAGTACGACTTCAGGACTAAGTTCATGCTATATTGATGCGCCAAACGCTGCAGCAACGGCTGAACAGTTGAGAATTGTGGATGTAACCGCTGATGTCGACAATAATGATTTATCGTCTAACAACGTAAATCTTGTTGTAAGAATCAACGAATCTGCGTACACAACCTTAACAGGAATATAGGAGTATAAGATATGGCTATATCAAGATCGCAGCTCGTCAAAGAGCTGGAGCCAGGTTTGAATGCCCTATTTGGCCTGGAGTACGAACGCTATGACCGTGAGCATGAAGAGATCTACTCAATTGAATCATCTGACCGTGCATTCGAAGAAGAAGTAATGCTCGTTGGCTTTGGTAGTGCTGGTGTGAAACCGGAAGGCAGCTCGATCGCTTATGATCAAGCGCAAGAGGCTTTCACCGCACGCTACGTCAACGAAACTATTGCTTTGGCATTCGCAATCACTGAAGAGGCAATTGAGGACAATTTGTATGATAGGCTTTCAGCCCGTTATACAAGAGCTCTTGCTCGATCAATGGCGAATACAAAACAAGTTAAAGGAGCAGCAACTTTAAACAACGCATTTAGCGGCAGTTATCTTGGTGGTGACGGTTCTATGCTTTGTACTACTAACCATGCGACAACGCAGGGTGGTACATGGGCAAACAGACCAACTACTGATGCTGACTTAAATGAATCATCTTTAGAAACGGGACTCATTGATGTCGCCGGGTTTATTGATGAAAGAGGTTTAAAAGTAGCCGCAAGAGGAAGAAAATTAGTAATTCCTGTCAATACGCAATTCATTGCGGACAGAGTTCTAAATTCCCCTCTGCGTAGCAGTACTGCCGATAACGATATCAATGCTATGAAAAACATGGGCATGATTCCGGAAGGATATGTGGTGAATCACTACATAACTGACACGGATGCGTGGTATCTGTTAACGGACGTTCCTAATGGGCTTAAAATGTTTAACAGAGCACCTATCGCAACCTCTATGGAAGGAGACTTCGATACAGGAAACGTTAGGTACAAAGCGAGAGAAAGATACAGTTTCGGCTGGTCTGACGCTCGAGGCATTTACGGCACTGATGGTGCTTAAGCTTTCGCTTAATTAACAGCTTAAAGGGCGCTTTACAGAGCGCCCTTTTTGATTTATAAATTTATTAACCTAGTAATTAATTTAGTTGCGCGGACTGGCTAGGCAGACGGTATAGAGACGGCGTAGCGATAATGGTCTATACGACCAAAGGAGAATAATATGGCTAGAACGACATTTGATGGCCCGGTAAGAACCCTAAAGGGGTTCATTGCAACTGGAAACGTAATGGGGCAAGCAATAGGTGCTGGCACTGTTAATGGTGCAACAGATATTGATAAATATCAAGGCAGAGCAGTAACAATTGGCAACACTACAACTGTTTTCAATTTACCTGAAATAGTTTCAGACACAAACACAACTCCAAATACGTTAAGTACAATTGGGCTGGAATATACATTTTTAATGACTGCAAATTTATCAGGTGAAACTTTTACTTTGAACGCTGGAACAGCGGCAGGTAGATCAACAGCGGATGTATTTCAAGGAACTGCTCAGTATGTTGATACTGGGGATAATTCTATGGAAGGATTCAATGCGGCAGGGGCTGATACTTTAACTTTAGACGGCAGTACACGAGGTGGACTAGGAGGTTCAATCGTTTATTGTAGAGCTGTTGGAGCTAACATTTGGCTTATCCAATGCGCTTTAAATGGTAACGGCACAATGGTTACACCGTGGAGTTAATATTTAATCTAAAAGGAAAAACATTATGACAACTTTAGTTCTAGCAAAAAATGCTACTGCTGGAGATAATAACACCGTAATTAGCGCAAAGCGTGGAAGGCTTCGGGGGTATGACGCGGCGGCATTGCCGACTGATTCAACAACCATCGCCTTTCACGATTGTGCAACCACTGGCGCTATCGCCGGTGGTAATAAAATTATGGATCTTGTTATTCCTGGTGGTGCTAATGCTAATACCTATATTCCAGCGGATGGAGTATTATTTAAAACGGGACTTACAGTAGATGCTGATGCGGAAACAGCAGGCTGCGTAGTCTTCTACACAGAATAAGGAGGCAATATGCCAGAATATTTTAACTCAACTGCTCAAACAAGGGCTGCGGTTCAATCTTCGAAAACTACGAAGTCTTACGGCACTCCTGTTGGACCACGAGGCGTGGTACAAGGCAAAGATACTTCTAAACCGCAAGGACACGTTCCGATGCATAAAAGACTTAAAATGGGTCAGCAACCATCTGAAGTTTTTAACGGAGTGAACGGAAAAACCGGTGGCAGATAAGAATTTGCCAAGATGAGAAGAAAACGAGGATGACATGCCGACTTCAGGGACTACAGAATTTAATCTTCAGATTGATGATATAATTGAAGAGGCCTTTGAGCGCTGTGGACTCCAGACGCGAAAGGGATATGACTTAGAAACCGCTCGCCGTTCATTGAACATCATGTTTGCTGAATGGGCTAACCGCGGATTGAACCTCTGGAAAATTACCGAGGGATCTAAAACATTAGTGGCGAGTCAGCCAAGTTACAATTTTTCTTCAAACGAGGAGCAGGGCATCATTGACATTCTCTCAGCAGTTGTCAACAATGGAACGAACGACTATGCGGTTGATCGCATCAGCCGTATGTCTTACCTGGACCTTCCCAAGAAAACAGAAACAGGACAACCATCGGAGTGGTATTTTGAAAGAACATTGGTGCCAACCTTGTATGTCTATACATCTCCCGATGACACGAAAACCTACACATTTAAATATTATGCCTTGCGTCGTATTGAAGACGCGGGAGCCTACAGCAACACTACTGATCTTCCTTTCCGTTTTATTCCAGCGATGGTGTGCGGATTAGCTTACTATATCGCTATGAAAAGAGCGCCTGATCGTATACAATTACTCAAACAAGTGTATGAAGAAGAATTCGCCCGAGCTGCAGCAGAGGATGCAACCAGGGCCAGTATTCATCTTGTTCCTGCACAAGGATATTTGGGAGGATTCTAATGGCTAGAAAAGATAGGGCAGCGCAACTCTTTCAACTTCTTGCTGATGCAAGAGCCAAGGATGATAACGATCAGATTCAAATCATTATCAGTGATATTTTTAAGGAACTGGGAATTGATTTAAGTAAATTTAAAGGCGGAGCAGTTAACTCCGTGGAAAAGGCGATTAGATAGTGGCATTTGCAAAAGGAAAACACGCACTGCGAATTTCAGACCGAAGTGGAGTAGCATTTCCGTATTTGGAAATGCGCAAGGAATGGAATGGATATATTGTTCATAAATCGGAATACGAACCGAAGCAACCACAGCTCGGTCCTTTTCGCATTGGCAATGATCCCATCGCCCTTCGTGATCCGAGGCCCGCGCGCGTAGCGCCCGCGGTACCCGTGATACTGCCGTTGAACCCTTTTAGAACCACAGCAAGTGATACGACCATTACAGTTTATTCTCCCGATCACGGGAGATCTACAGATGATGTTGTTAGATTCAGGAATTCCTCAACGGTTTTTGGAATTTTGGCATCGGAAATTGATTTAGCTGATGGATATACTATTACAAAGGTAGATGGTAATTTTTATACTTTTGTCTCTACAACGGCCCCAAGCATAACAGGTGAAGCTGGTGGAGGATCAATAAGCGCGGGACCAGTAACAATTACGGCGTAACATGGCAACATTAAGCGAAATTCAAACAGACATACGGAATTATACCGAAGTCACCAGCAATGTTCTGACTGATTCTATCATAGGGACGATGATAGATAATACTGAAAAACGTGTTTTTCGGACTATTGACCTGGATGTTTCCCGATCCCATCAAACAGGAAATTTAACAAAGGACAATCCTTTTCTTTCAATGCCAGGCAACATTTCCACTACTTTTATTAGTGTGGATTGGATTCAGGTTTTAGACAGTGCTGCGAATAGAAGCTATTTAATTCAAAAAGATTTGTCTTTTCTTACAGAATATAATAAGAATAGAAATACATCGGGCGTACCTAAGTATTATGGAAACTGGGATAATGATACTATTTACCTCGCTCCCACCCCAAGTTCGGGACTTACAGTAGAACTTGCTTTAAATAAGATGCCGGATAGCCTAAAGGACGCGGGAGCCTCAGGCTCAACTTGGTTGAGCACGAATGGCAATGATGTTCTTCTTTATGGATGCCTGGTGGAAGCTTATAAGTTTTTGAAAGGACCTGCTGAGATGTTGCAGATGTACCAACAATCTTTTCAAGAGGCGATGAAAGTATTTGCCCTTGAGCAACAGGGACGACGAAGACGAAGTGAATATTTTGATGGAGTCTTAAGAATACCTCTTGAGTCTGCACAACCATAACTTTTAAGGAGAAACTATGGCTATTGAACAATGTGTTGTTAAATCGTTTAAGACCGAAATATTAAAGGGCTTACAGGATTTTACCGCATCTACTGGCAATGCTTTCAAATTAGCGCTTTTTGATTCTGAGGCAACGTTGAATAATACAACAACGGCTTATGAATCAACAGATGAAGTGGGTAATTCTGGAACGTATACTGCCGGTGGT
>Ga0098040_1000514_pt1 | contig 17858 bp, 22 predicted proteins | sample 7_EtaG_FD_75065 | JGI IMG/M metagenome (GOLD analysis project Ga0098040, IMG submission 75065) | Marine viral communities from the Subarctic Pacific Ocean - 7_ETSP_OMZ_AT15161 metaG | ecosystem: Environmental > Aquatic > Marine > Oceanic | place: Pacific Ocean | collected 2015-01-08
AAGACCATCTTCGGTGTCTATTAGTTCAAACCCCTGTAAAATTTCAGTAATATCAATTTTCTCCAATAAGCCTTTTTGAAGTGCCATCATTAGTGACCCTACTGCTTGATTTGATAATTTATATGCCATTTTAATCTCCTTTTATAATCCTGTATGAGTCTTCGTCAAAGTGTTGGGTGGAAAATTCAAACAATTCCGTATCTTCTAACGCAATCATTTGATGTCGTAGTCCAGTATAAACATGAAAATTGTCACCAGGACCAAGAACAATCTCTTTAGCGTCATCGAGTTCATCTTGGTCTGAATACTTAACTATGATTTTTCCAGATTGAATATAAAACACCTCATCTTTAATCTTGTGATAATGCCAAGAACATCGTCGATCTTTTACAAAATATAAAAGCTTGCCACAATATTGTTCACAATTAACAATCCATTTTTCAAAGCCCCATCCTTTAGGGACAAATTTAATCGGTATAGAAATTTCCATCTTTTATTCCTTTATCGTCTATGTAAATATCGCCATTTGGCTTCCCCATAAACAAGTCGTGATATTTAACACCCCAACCATCAAGTTGCTGGGAAGTATAGTTATAGAATATTTGGTATGCTTTAATCACATTATTATTAGTTCTTCCCATTCCGCGAGCTGTCTGATAAATTATTGTGTTACCCTCATCGTATAGCTTATTATTTTTTTCAATCCTATCACGTAATGGTTCTGCATTGTCATAATCTCCATAGGTATTATTACATATTGTTCCATCTATATCAAAAACGTAAATCATAATTTAAAATATTTGTAGTTGAATACCCAGTTATCCTATCAAAAAATTTCACATTCTTGGAAAACTCTGCTCCAACTACCTTTTTTCCTCTCCAATCAGAACCTATAACCATTATATCAGGTTTAACACTTTTTATTAATTTTTCTAATCCTTCGGTATTTTCAAAAACACATACCTCATCAACATACTTTATTGCCTTCACAACTGCCAGTCTATCCGATAAGCAATTAAATGGACGATTGATTCCTTTATCTTTTTTTACTTTTTTGTCTGAATCTATTCCTACGATTAATTTATCTCCAAGGGAACTAGCATACTTGAACATTTCAATATGACCACGATGAATAATATCAAAACATCCATTTGTCCACACTGTAATCATATTGTATTGACGCCCCTTTTTTGAACAACTTTAGTAGCACATTCATTCGCAAATGCAATTGATTGATAAATATCTTTAGTCTCCACATATTTAAATGCCAAGCCAGATATAAAAGTATCGCCTGCACCGGAGGTATCTTTTATTTCAACCGATTTAACTGAATATAAAGTATCCTGAAATATACTTCCGAGTGGACCTTTTGTCCTTATCAGCTTAGACAAAATCTTTTCGTTTAACGTGTGTTGTGTGGCTTCATACTCTTTATTGTTTATCTTAATAAAAGTAAATTCTTCGCACCATTTTCCAAGGATTTTCTTTGTGTCTAAAAATGTTAAAGGATGAGATGTTGAAATTTTATAAAGTATTTCTTCGCTCAGGAATTTTTTATTATAATCTGACACTATAACAGCACTATATTCTTTAAAATTAATACTTTCTATTTTTTCTAAACTTAATGTAGAATATTTTGTATCATTTTTATCCACTCGTAAAAACATATGATTTGAATTTAATTCAATAAACCTTGTTTTGGTGATATTCTCCCAATTAGGATTTGTAATCAAATTAGTTTCTATATTTAATGACTCCAAATTGTTTTCTACATTTTTTGCCATCCCTCCATTTTTAACAACATTCAAAGAGTTAAAAACGGGAACAGGAGATTCAGGGCAAAGTCTCTTGCACTCACCATATTGAAAAACGTCTAAACAACTTTCGCCTATTACCAGGATCTTCATTTAACCGCCTCTACATTTAGACTAAGCAACGTACCGTTAGTCTTATCCATATGTGGCAAATATGCTTGGCTATAATCATCAACATAAAAGTGTTCAGTTTTTTTCCAATCATATCGACGCGCTTCCTTAAATCCAATTGCCAACAAATCCCTCTTTAAAGTATCAAAACTCCAACAATGATAATGAAAATCAAAATCGTACTTCTGACCTCCGTAAAAGAAAGCATATAAAGTATCTAAGTCGTCGGTACTCAAATAATACTCACAGACCTTTTTTATATCTGGGACTGCAATCCTCAATACTCCACCAGGTTTTAAAGAGTTGTACCAACTTGTAAGAGCTTCTTTCCAAGTTACTGGTTGAAATGTAGAAGGACGAAGCGGGAAATGCTCCAGAACATGACATGCATATATCAAATCAACATTTTTATAAACTTCGTGAATTTTAGTAACATTTGCTATAACATCAGGTTTAAGATCTTCTCGGACATCTACGTTTATAAATCCATGCATTTTGCGATGGCCACAGCCCAAATTTAATTTAACTTTTTCTTTTTTCATTTTTTCTCCATCAATAAATTATTTTTAATAAAATCAAACACCTTTTTAATATCGGGAGCATCAGGCTGAGAGATTTCTGGGAGTTGAGTGTCTAGACTTCCTTGAAAAGTAGAAGTTGAGCCGATCTGTTTTGCGATTTCTCCCAGTTCTATAAAGTTCTTTGCGCCTAGCTCTATAATCCCAACCTTATCTATTAAATCTACAACTTTGGCTGCATTATATTTCACATCTACAAAAGCGCATTTTGTTTTCTTGTCTGCATATACAATCCTGTTGTTGACAATATCGCTTAAAGCGCCTTTGGCGTTGCCTTGACCAAACATATTAGCCATTCGAATAATTAAATCTTTTTTTTCATCCAAAAGCAATTCACAAGCCCTTCTATGTCTTCCATAAGAAGTTTGTAGCTGAACTCTAGCTGAGATTGTACTTATTAAAATTATTTTCTTCTGATTTGCATAAGATATAATTTTTAGCATTTTTTCTAATGTATCAAAAAGGTCTTCTTCGCGGTTTTGATTGGCAAAATATCGTTTAGAGCTATTAGCAGAGTGGATAATCAAATCAGATTGTTGTATAAGTTTTTTCATATTATCTTTTCTGGTGATTTTTATTAATTTATATTGTGGCATTTTCTGTAATTGCCTACACAATGCCTTTCCAACAAAACCATTAGCTCCTATAATACAAATCGATTTCATTTTATTTTTTCCCTAATCTCTTCTGCTGAATATTTAAACCCTTCGCTTTCAGCATACTCTTTATATTCTGTGTCCTGCGATATCATTTCTTCTCTCAGAATTGGGTTCTCGCAATCATTCCAAGGTTTTGTTAAAAAGGAGACACATGTTGCATCAGAAGATGCTACTAAAGCGTGTGAAGTTCCTTTCGGCATATATAAACACATTCCTTTGGAGGCTATCATAGCAAGCTCTTTTTGAGTGGAGGGGTCTTTAGTGATAACACTAAATGTTCCATCAACTACAAGAATATATTCATTGAACTCAGGATGATAATGATTTCCTCTGATTTTTCCTTTAGAAAATTGGACTAAGTTAAATTCCCTAATGGGCTCTTTTGGCACCCATGTAAATATGCCCCCTCTGCCGTCTTTTATAGTAGACACATTACATTGTCCCATTAAAATTTCAATATTTCCCAATTTAAACATTTATAGTCTCACTTTTGGATAGTGGTGTATAAACCAGCTTATGGTTTCATTTAAAGAATCATTCAAATTCGTGAATGAAAAATTCGGTAGTAAATCCATTAAAATTTTTTTATTTGTAATTCTTTTTGGATTTCCATTAAAACTATTTCTTCCCCATTGAACCTGCTTGTGATCAAAAATATTACATATGTTATTGACCAACTGTCTAATTGTAATGGGATTGTCTCCAGAGGCTATTATCCTTTGTGGGAGTGGCTTATTTATCGCTAATACTTTAAGACAAATATTAGCCAAATCTTTAGAATAAATAAACTCCCTCCATGGCGTTCCGTCACCCCAAACTTTCAAAGGTAGATTGTCCTTCTTTGCAATATAGCACTTATGTATTAAAGAAGGAACTACGTGACCGTGCTCTGTATTAAACCCGTCATGTTTGCCAAAAATATTACCGCAGATAATAGAAGAAAAATTAGTTTTATATTGCTTGTTATAAGCGTCAATTTGTATATCCAACATTCTTTTTGTGTAAGCATAGGATTGAAAAGATTTGTGAGGCTGACCGTATTGTAACTTTTCTTCTGTTAATATTTCTAACTCTGGGTCAAAACACGCTACTGAAGAAAAAGCCAGCAATTTCTTTACTTTATATAAATAGGAATAGTGAGTAACATAAGTGTTTATAAGGATATTGTGATAATATTGCTCCGCTGGAGTTTTCAGATTTTTTTTCAACCCACCTGTTTTTGCTGCTGTGTGGATTACATAATCGGGTTTAAATTCCTCAAAAAGATTACGAACTTCTTTTTCTACAGTTAAATCATACTGAGATCGGTGTGAAAAAAGAAAATCATATTGAGGATAAAGAGAGCTAACCTCTTTAATCGATCTTCCAACAAGGCCGCCCCCTCCAGTAACCAGCACCCTTTCAAACACTTAAGTCCCCAAACCTTCTTTTCCATACTTCAGGAGATGATTTCCAGTTTTCATAATCTATCTTAATTGGTCTATCTGAATTAGGAGCGTAAGTATTCTGAAATAGTGGCAAATCATTTTTTTCATAAGCTTGGTGTACCGCGACATGATCACCCTCAATTGGATTCCAATCATGATTGCATACTATTTCATCTGATTCATGAATAATACCACCATCCCTTTGCACCCTGAAGGATAAATCATGGGTGTTCATATTTAGGTGCTCAAAGCGACAGTCCCAGCCTCCAAGCTCACGAAAATAATCTAACTTAAACATTCCAACACAAATTATTTTATAGTTTTCTTTTGTCACTCTCAAAGTAGGGTGATGGTGCGCTGTCCAATAGTCCGGGTGCATTGGTAAGCCACCATAGTTTCTACCCTCAGTATATTTCAGAGCAATCACATCTTTTCTATTTAAAACTTCATGCTTTTTAATACAATTTGCAATTGCACCTTTTACAAACAAACCATCGTCTGATCCCCACATCATTAATTCCCCATCAGCAAAAGAAGTGGCGATTTGCGCACATCGAGATGGCGAACCGAAATCTTTAAAAAACTTAAAATGTTTTTTGTTCTCAAAAAAAGGAGGAGGATCGTTGGGACCAACCATTATGAGTTCCCAACTATATTGGTCGCCAATTGAAAGGCAAATAGAATGATAAAAATTTTCCCACAAGGATATCCTATGAGCAGGTAAACAGATTGACAATTTATATTTATTCATGTTTCAGTCTCCAATCCTTTTAAACCTTCTGGTCCAAACAGATGGAAAGTTTTTCCAATTATTAATATCTATGTTTAGTTGTATTTTTTCTTTCCAATCCGGGTCATCTCTATATTTTGATAAATATAAAGGCTCATCAAAATCTAGTTGTGCCCTTTTAATTGGCTCATGGTCCGCCTGCAAGTGATCAGCATCGTACAGGACAACTTGTGTTAATTTAACATTCGCACCAGACATTTGCGCTCGGATAGCGAGATCCGAATCTCCAATGGCAACATGTTCAAAATTGCAATCTACACCACCAAGTTCTTCATAGAAGCTCCGATACATTATAGCAGAATTAAATATTAAATACTCTTCCGGTACGTGAGGAGAATATGTACAATGTCTTCGGCCTGGTATGCCATTAATTCTATAGTACCAGTCGCCATTGACTATCTTTCTAGTCCCATTTGGTCCCTCTAAATACTTTGTTATAACAACATTTTTATAACTGTCATCCATTTCATACAAAGCGTCAATGGCGCTGTCTAGTGCTTGGGGGATAAGCAGGCCGTCGTCGCAAGTCCAATGAATTAATTTGCCTTCAGCTATTAAAGATGCAATTGCAGTTGCCCTAGACGGGGAGCCAAAATCTTTTACATATTTAACATTGTTTAAAGCTTGTAATTTTTTAGTTAAGGGGAATGGACCACAAATTATTAATTCAAAATGTCTATTAGTTGACTTTACAATAGAATCATATAAAGCGTCCCACTTATCTCTACGAATGGCTGGTAATATAATGCTTATTTCTGGTTTCATGTCGGTTACATCCTTTTTAATATATATTGTTTTACAATCAACGCACTCGGTGCGTTGCGATTTAAACCTATAATTTTAACTCCCAAGCGTTTTTAACTTCTTTTGGGATTGAAAATCTTCTTTTCCATATAGGCGAAACATTTGTCCAATTAAATAAATCGATCTTCTTTCTTTCTGTTTGGTCTTTTGACATTTCCTTAGTAAACAAAGGCATATCATGCTGAATATGTGCCTCTGCTACTGGAACGTGGTCGCCTTGGTGTGGGTTCCAATCACAATTCAAAACAGTATCTTCAGAAAAATACATTTTGCTACCACACCTTTGGGCTCTAAAGGAGAAATCATGTAAATTCATATTATAATTCTCATATCTACAGTCTATGCCGCCTAAATCTCTAAAATATGATAATTTCATAACACCATTCATAATACAATAAAAATCTTCTGGGATTCCAGGGAGTCTCATTGTTGGGTGGTGCCACGCTTTCCAAAAGTTGTCGCCACCGTCATGTGGTTGTCCCGAATGGTTTGGACCCTCTACGTGACGCGCAATAACAATATCTTTTTCTCCCAAATTTTCGTGTTTTTCAATGCACTGTTTGAGTGAGTTTTTAGTATAAAACCCATCATCAGATGACCAAGTTATTAACTCGCCCTCGGCTAACAAGGTAGATATTTGAAAGCTGCGCGAGGGCGAACCATAATCTTTAAAAAATTTAAAGTTCCTTTTATCATCAAAAAAGGGGGGAGGATTATTTGGTCCAACCAAAACCAATTCCCAAGAATACTCGTCACCAACAGACGAAGCAATAGATTTATATAATCTTTCCCACAAATGAGTTCTGTGGGCTGGTAAACATATAGACAATTTATAATTCATTTTTTCTCCTTAAATTATTTCACAACCAATATCTTTATAAACAATATCATTGTTGTTTGTAAAAAATAATCTTTTTACAACATTTTTTAAATTTTGATCCAAAGCGAGACAATTATTATCATATTTATTTATATCATGAATCAAATGAACTCCATTCCAATCGAGTTCGTTGCAAGCCGCTAAACCCGGATAATATCCCAACCCAGACTCAATGGCTTCACGATCTTGTGAGATGTCACTCTTTTTTCTGCCCCAAAATAAATCTCTACAGGGATTATCGGAAGCACCTATAGGTGGACCATTAAATGTGTTTTTCATACGACCTGGTGACGAGAAATCATTATCAAGCTTTTGAAGGTGGACCAAACAAGAATCCCCTAAAAGTAAATATTGTTTTTTAATAGCAGCACAACAATAGGATAAGGTCGATTCCATACCACAAAATCCATGAATATCCGATACTGGCTTATCATAAAAATCTTTCATACTTTTGTGAACTGCTGCTACGTGAAAATTTGCATGATTTCCCGGAGGGATAACATAATCACACTTAAGGTTAATTTTTGTTTTCCAAGCTGTTGAACCGTAGCCCAGAAAATGATAACCGTGATCATCATTAACCTGAAGTTGGATTATTCCATATTTTTTAGTATGAAGTTTTTTAACTAAATTTTTTAAAATAAAAGCACTATCAGAGACACCAGCAAATCTCGACGCGGGGAACTGATGTACAAACATATCATTCCACTTTGGAGGTATCTTGTGATTAAAAAATACCCCTGAACTGAAATATAAATACCCTTCATACTCCTCATTAAAGCACTCAATAGATTTTAAAACTGTTTTATTGAAAGTTACTTGACAGGTATAACGTTCAGAGTATCTAAAAATAGATATTTTATCATTAAAATTTTTAATAGCATCTACACATTTATCAGAAACCATACAAGCCGATACCACAACCCTAAAAGAATATTCTGGTGTAGCGTCAATTTGAGCTTGGATGGTTGCCAATGAGGTCAGATAATTTTCAATTTGAAATTGTTCATTTATATGATCTCCAAAGATATTGAAAACTATTAATAAATCTTTCGCTTGCTTCATAATTTTTACCTCACTAAAAAGTTTCTATTTGTTTTAACCCTACCGCGCCAATAATTTAATAGATCAATCATGGTTTTTTCAAAAGAAATTTCAGGTTTCCAGCCGGTATGACTTGTGAATTTTGTAGTATCTGGGACTTGTAAATCGGCATCAATTGGGCGTAACCGAGATGGTTCTACTTGTACTGAAATATCGCGAGCAGTCGATAAATTAATTAAATGTTTTAGCATATCACCCACCGTACAATTAAATGTTCCGCCTATATTATAATATTCTCCTGGAATTGGGTCAACAGTTACAAGCATATGGTATGCCCTAACTGCATCTCTAACATCCGACCACGTTCTTAAAGAATCTAAATTACCCACCTTTATAATCGGTTCAATAATTCCTGCTTCGATCATAGCAATTTGTTTCGCAAAAGTAGATTCCGCAAAAACATCGCCCCTACGTGGACCAGTATGTGTAAACATTCTAGTGGTCATAATCTTCATTCCATAAGCTTCAGCGTAAAACCGTCCTACTAAATCTGTTCCAACTTTTGAAATAGCATATGGTGAAGCTGGATGGAATGGAGTGTCTTCTTTAATTGGGAGATATTTTTTGTCAACTCTTCCGAAAACTTCTGAAGATGCACAAACATGAACAATAGGGTTCAGTTCATTAATTCTTATTGCCTCCAAAAGTTTGGTTGTCCCTAAAATATTTGTCTCTAAGGTTTCTATTGGAGCCTCAAAACTGGTTTGAGGAAAGCTTTGTGCAGCCAAATGAAAAACATAATTTGGTTTTATTTTTTTTATAGTATTGACTAAAGACGCAAAATCATTTAAATCTCCATAAATTAATTTAATCCTATCTTCTTTGTTTATTTTCGGCAAAAGATGGTTAATGTTCATTAAATCATCATTCCATCGTGCAAAACCAACAATATCCCAATCGGTATTAGATAAAAGGTAATCCGCTAAATGAGATCCCACCATCCCAGTAATGCCAGTTATAAAAGCTCTCAAAATAAATTCTCCTTATACCAATTTACGGTTTCGGAAATGCCTTTTTCAAAAGAATATTGTTTTTTAAAACCCAATTCTTTTTCTAATCTTTCTGTATTTACCATACGAAAAGGTATGGTTGTTGGCTTTGTCTCATTGTAAAACACTTTTGGATCTTTATTGGTTGCTTTTAAGATTGCGTTAACAATATCTCCAACCGTTATAGCTTCGCCGGAGCCAATATTATAAGGTCGCATAGACTCACCTTTTTCCAAAACCAATAAAGACGCTGTAACTACGTCTTTTACGAAAAGGAAGTCTCTAACCACGTCTGGGCTCCCCCACACTTCAAAAGGGTTTTCTCCACTTAGAACTCTTTTGATTAAGGCAGGAACGACATGGCAAGTTTTTAAGTCAAAATTATCATAAGGTCCATAAATAGCAGTTCCCCTCGTTAAAGCTATCTTCATGTCTGTGAATCGAGAAACATGTTCCATTAATTTTTCCCGATACCTACGCATCCAACCATAACCATAATATTTCTCATGTGGCTCATTAGTCCAAAATTCATCTTCTTTCAGCGGTTTTCTAATATCTGGGTATCCGGTAGAACTATTTATATCCAAGAATCCCGTTATATTAGATTTATAAGAAGCTTCTAAAAGATTTCCTGTAACTTTAATATTTTGAGTCGAAACTTGTATATCTGTTGGCACACTTGATGGGTGACATATTTGACCACCTGAATGAATAACGTAATCTGCTCCTTCGACAAGTCTGTAGCAATCTTTTAAAGTTTCTAAATCTAAATTTTCAATAATCCTAATTCTTTCATCTTGAATTTGAAGCGGGCGGACATGCGTATGAGTTTGAACAAGAGCACCCCTTTTTAATAATTCGATTATATAATTTGTCCCGATAAAACCGCTTCCGCCAGCTAGAGCAACTTTCTTATTTTTATAAAAATTTGACATTTTCGCCTCTGTTCTTTGTAAAAGTATTATACCTCATATCAACTTCTTTTTGATGTTTAAAAAACCAAGCTATAGTATCTTCAATTCCTTGTTCAAGAGGCACGATAGTATTAAACCCATAAGAATTCGCCCGTGAAGCGTCTAAGATTCGGATTTTATCACCAGTCGGCTTGTCTGAGAGCCAAACAACATCCTTTTTCATCTTTTTAGAAATAATTTCTGCTATTTGTTTAATATTACATCCGGTTCCGGAACCTAAATTAAGAGGTTCTGTAATACTATTTTCTACAGCAAATACCATCCCCCTCGCAACATCTTGCGCATGAATAAAATCTCGAATTGGCGAACCATCGCCCCACACCTCTAATACATTATTTTCGAAAGCCTTCCTAATCAAAGACGGTATAACCATAGCGTTATTGGGATCAAAATTATCATAAGGTCCATACACGTTGGCTGGACGAACAATTGAAACTGCATTCCATCCATATTGAATACTGTAAGCTTGAGCTTGCAATTCTCCCATGCGCTTTGCCCATCCCGCAAACCAATCGTTTTTTGAAGGAAAAGTTTCCCACACGTCGTCTTCTTTTAAGATTTCAGCAGGTTGATAAACTCCCACGCTACTTGTATAAAGATACCATTTAACATTTGTTCTTCGCGCTGCTTCCATCAGGTTTGTATTAAATTGTAACATAGGAATCATAAAATCAGCGGGTTGTTCTTTACACATTTTTGGGGAGCCTTTAACTCCTGCCAAATTAAACACATAGTCCATTCCCTCACAAGCACTTATACAAGTTGAAAACTCTCGTAAATCGCAAAACTTATATTCTACATTATCTGGTAAGTTGTTGGGCTCGTCTAAAGAGACTATAAATACTTTTGCCCCCTTTTCAACTAAAATATTAACTAATTGTCTTCCAATCATGCCAGTACCGCCAGCAACCAACACTTTTTTGTTTTTAAACATTTTTCACCTTATTCAGTTCATTGCATAAATTTATAATTTGTTCTTTAGATAAATCTGTGTGATTACCCACATACAATCCAAATTCATGAATATGATTCGCGTTTGTTAAATCTCCATCTATTCTATAGTCATATTTTCCTTCACGTAAATATGGTTGGAGGGCTTGGTTTCCGCCGCCAGCGGTTCCAAGTCGATATTCAATCCCATTACTTTCCAGTGTTTCACAAACTGAATTTAAACTTTGTAAACTGGGAGAACGTAAGATAAGTGGTAGCGCAAAATTGCTGTTGCCCTCCACTTCATAATCTGTATAAAAAAATTCATCGTCCAAAGCTTCTATCCATGTGGAAAAATTTTCTACTCTTTTTTCAATATTAGAATCTAATCTCTTTAACTGTTCTAATCCAATGACCGCATTTATCTCAACATTCCGCATATTATATCCTGGTACAGCAAATGTAAATAAAGGATTTAAATTAGGATATTTATTTTTATATTTATCTTGCATTTCTTTTGAAGTTTCGCGTGTCATTCCATGAGAACGAAATAACTTAGCAAGATCATAAATCATATCATCATTCGTGCAAACAACACCACCTTCAACGGTTGTAATATGATGCCCAAAATAAAAAGAGAAATTGGACATTTTCCCAAATGTTCCAATCTTTTGTTTGTTAAAGGTAGCTCCATGAGATTCACAACAATCCTCAATAAGCATAAGATTATATTTTTTAGCAACTTCTAAAAGTCTATCGTTTAGTGCATTGAACCCTAGAGCGTGAACTAAATTAATTGCTACTGTTTTATCTGTAATAGCTTTTTCGATGTTTTCAACTGTCATCGAAAGATTATCCAAACCTACATCAACAAATACAGGGGTTAAATCATTTTTGATATAGGAGGCTACGTCTGATACCCATCCAATAGGAGGAACAATAACTTCTTTCTTGGAACCATATAATTCCCGAACGATAGAAGCCATTATATAATTTGCTGAAGCTCCGGAATTAACATATACAGTATGTTTTACGCCAAGCCATTCAGACCAAGCCTTTTCGAATTCCCGAACATACTTTGATTGAGTAAATCTAACATTTGGTTGATTTAAAAATTCAATGACTGTTTGTTTATCACTCTGAATGATGTTATCATTCATAAGCGACCATTTAAACCTATTTGGTTCCATAATATTCTCCATACTCAACTAACAATGTTGATTTTGAATCGTCGCGCTCATAAGCTTCTCTAAAAGCAGGAAAAATTTGTTCTGGTTCTTTGAGTTCAACCACGTTTACGTCCGTCAACATTCTTTTAATTGCTTCTGTATGATTTTGTGTATGTTGTGGTCCTGCATCAATGGGATGTTTGGAACCAATAGAAACTCTAATGATTACACGAGGACTCATTTCATCATTAGACATACACCGTATCTTATCTAAATGATTTACAAGTTGATTACATGATAAAATAAAAAAATCAAATCTAGGATACATTGTAATTGGAACAAATCCTTCTAATGCCATTCCAGTTGAAATTCCAAGTTGAGTTTCTTCAAAAACAGGAAGTTCAATTCTTTTTTCCATTGGAACATTCTCTAGTGTACTGGAAATAGAGTGTCCGCTTACTTTACATGCTTGTCCCAAGAATATAGTATCTTCTTTTTTCGAAAGCCACTCCATCGACTTTGTAAGTTCTTCTTTATATTTCATAATTAAAAATTTACCCATTTTCCTGTGCCATGATGTGGGTAGCTCATTTCATATTTGTAATAAATCACACCTGGAGGAATTTCTTGTTTTTTACCCCAAGCCATGTCGGTTGGTGTGTGAACACTCATATTATTATCTTCAACTACCCACTGTAGCGGAAGATCGAAATTTTGTGAATATTTATAAGCTTCATGGAATACTCCTGTTTCCATTGTCATATCACCGACAAAACACCACACCCGCTTGTTCACGCCTTTAGTTTTTAAAGCCAACGCAGTTCCAACTGCAATTGATAAAATTCCTCCCACAATGGAAGAAGCATAGAAATTTGGTGCAATATTATTTGTACCCATGCTTCGCCCCTCCACAATTGAATTAAATAATTTGTCTGAATCTACTCCGTGTAATAAAGCGTGGTAATGATTTCTCCACGGTACAAAAACCCAATCATCCTCACTAATATATTGAAAAATTTCAATCAGTTCTTCTTCGTTGTTTTTAGCAAGATGAATTGGTCCTTTTACCTTTCCAGCCTCGTAGGTATCTCGGACTTTTGATTCAAAGTCAATCAACTCTTGTGCAGTAATAGAAACCTCTCTTACTTTTTTTAAATGTTTTGGTATGCTTAAATTATTCATTTATCTCTCGCTTGTAATATAGGGTTGGAAATTGGCCAATCAATATTTAATGATGGATCGTTCCATTTAATAGTAAATTGTTGATCAACATCGGGATATTCTCCGTCATAAGACCACTTATAATGAAACACAGATTCTTCGCTTAAAACTAAAAAACCGTTACCAACACCAGGAGGTAACAAAACTTGTTTTTTGTTACTAGAATTTAAAATCGTCCAGTCCCATTTTTTGTAAGTATTTGAATGTTCACGATTGTCTACCATTACAAAATAAAGCTCTCCGTACAAACAAGTGACTAATTTCCACGATTTAGAATCACCGTGAATACCACGAAGAACGTGCTTGCGTGAAGTAGAAACTTTATCATGATTAAAATTTAAACCAAACTGATCGTCCTTCCATAATGTCCATAAATCACCTCTGTAATCTGTATAAGCATTTGGCTCCAATATCTCTATATCTTCAATCATGATCCCAACTTATATCCCAGTCTTTGAACTCCGCCGCGAGGCAATCAATTTTATAATCTTTCCGTCCGCCTGCAATTTCTTGAATTTTATTTTTAGCAGTATTCCTTATTCCATTTAATCCATGAGTAAGTTCAAGATCGTTGCCTTCTTTATTTCCTTTACGATAATTTGATTCATTGTGCCATATATGAAGATTCATTTGAGATAAAACCACAATAGCCCTAATAACAGAGGAGTCTATATTCTTCGTCGTTTGCAAACACAAATCTATATCATGACAAATATCTCTAATTTCTTGAGCATATTCTTCCTTGTGTTCTGAAATAAAAACTTCTTTAAGTTGAACTATTGATAACCTATCAACTAATTCTGATAATGTGGGTAGATATTTTCTATTCATCTATATTTCCTCGTAAGGCTATTAATTTCTTATTTGCTCTGCTTGGGTGGGTGATGCAACATTAGGAATTTGATCAAAATAGGTTTTATAAAGTTGAAAATTTCTTTCTCCTATTATATGGCGATATTTATAAAAAATCTTCCTTTCTTCTTCTCTTTTCTTTTTTTCGTGCTTCTTCGCAGTTGTAACTCCATTGGGATTAAAGTAATATAATCCGACTGGTGTATGGACTTTGAAAAAATTGGAACCACCGTCAACACAACGCAACCACAATTCCCAATCATTTGCGTGTTTATATTCTACATTAAAACCGCCATTTTTTTTAATCATCTTTTTCTTAAACATAGGCATTGGACCTGCGAGGCTTTTAATCATGTTTTGGTGAGAAAAATCGTTAAGTGAGTGCAAATATTTAATTTTATTTGAAGAATTTTTATTAAATGTTTCATTGGGGCGATGAGTTTGATAACAATCACCATAAACTAAATCAGTCTCAGAAAATGTTAAATATTTTCTAAGAATTTCGGCATAATGGGGTGCAGGTCTATCATCTAAAGATATCATAGAAACCAGCTCATTTGGAGAAGATTCTATCATTTTGTTGAAAGCTAAGGAGGAGCCTAATTTATTCTTATCGCGATAATAATGAATGTTATTATATTTTTGTGTATATCCTTCAATTATTTCTTGTTCATTGCCCGTTGAAGCTGCATCATAAATATAAAAATCGATCTCATCAAATATAGTTTGTTCTAAGCAAGAATTTAAAAATCCCCTTAAATATTCTTCTCCATCAGCAAATGTAGTGATTACTGATACTCTAGGGAGTTTATGTTCGTAAAAATTGGGTTGTGTTCCTTTGATCAATTCATGGAATGTCTTTAATATCTTTTTTGTTTGTTTCTCGACTTTCAACAATAAGTCATGACCGCTAGTGTCCAAAAAATTATCGGAGGCGCACCCAATTCTATTGTTGGTAATTATCCGACAACCGAGAATCCTGGCTTCTACCGAGACTCTATTAAAACTTTCGACCCAAGTTGGCAAAAAAACCAAAGCTTTTACTTTAGAAAGTTTTTCAATAAAATCTTCATAATTACAATTTGGAATTAATGTATATTCAATATTATTTTCATTACAGTAGTGAATAGAGCTGGACATTCCTTTATTTTTATTATTGGTTTGTAAAATCGCATATTCATCTCTTTTTTCAACACCAATATGGGATTTTAAATAATTAAGTTCCTCGTCGGTCCAAATATTACCTTTCAAATTAACAAGATTTTTTAATAAAGTATTTTTATACAAAATCTCAGTATGTAATGTGCTTTGACAAAATACAGCTAATGATTTTTTATAGAAATTTATATTTTGTAAATTTTCTTCATTTCCTAAATAATTATCATAATGAACTGGATTGTTGTTTATTAAATATTTATGGTCATGCTCAATTATTACATATTTTATATTTTGTGAAATATATTCCTTTACATCCTCTTTCAATTGAAAAAAATTAGCAATAATAAAAAATGAATTCGAGTTATTCCTTAATCTCTCAAGAGATAAGTTTGCGCTTTTTATCTTTTCAACTGCAAAATGATTTTCTAGATAAGATATTAGAACATTATTATATTTTTCTGCACCTCCTATTATTTCATCAAAAAAATAGTCAGCAACAAAAACAACTTTATCCATACTGAACCACATTAGATAAATCTTGATTTTCCGAAATGGCTTTTTCACCCATTAAAATAAAATCGCACATTTTCTTATATTGCTGTTGTTCGCTAAATTCTTCTCCTAAATATTTCTGTAATTTTTTTGCTTGGGATTTCAAAGGAACATGATTTTTTACAACTGATTTAATTGTTTTCTTAAAATCCCATTCTTTTGCGAAACACCACATTGAATCTTTTTGTAGAACACCTTCCCATACCGCTTCCGGCTGAACTGGTTTAATATCGTAAGATACAGTAGAAAACATTGGTTTGTTTTTCGTTTTGCCTTTTTTATCCTTGACTGGCATATAGAGAAAATCGCAATGACCACTCCAGGCGGGTGCAACAATGGGTAGGGCATTGTAAGCCGCTTCAAACAATGGCAAACCGAAGCCCTCACCATGAGACAAACTCACTAAAGATTTAACTTTTGGATGTTGGTATAAGGAAGTCATTTCTTCTTCTGACATGTCTCCGTGTAAAAGATAAACCTCGCAGGTTCTACCCTCATATTCTTTTAAAATTTCTTTCAAACGAAATTCTGTTACTTCTCGATCCTTTAAGCAATTTTTGGCTACTGAGGTTTTGACAATCAAACCAACCTCATCATCATAAAATTGCTCAACAAACCACTTTATAGTATTTTCCAAATTCTTTCTTGGTATAAACGTTCCAATAGTAAGAAAATTAAAATCATATTTTAAATCAAGTTTGATCTTCTTTTTTACTCTAATCTTTTTTACTGGATATCCAACAATTTCAATAGGACAAGTTGTCTTAGCTATGAAATTCTGGCCTGTTTGATTGTTTTGTGCTTCATATTCCGTCTTTTCAAGTGCATGTTTAGCGTGCTCAGAGATAGTAATGATTTTATCGACCTTTAAACACCCTTCCAACCATTGTGGAGACATTTTAGTAGACTCAATTCCAGCAGTAATTCCAATATTTGTTGGGGCTAAATTTTCCCATTCATTAGGGATTTGAACTTGTGCCGATATATCAAAAGTGCCTCCACTTTGACCGTATTGAATTGTCTTTGACAATAATTCATCAATCCATCGACGTTCTTCGTTGTCTTCCCAAATCCAACTGGTTTGTCCCCAGGGAAGATTTATTAAATAAATATCAAATAACGCAGAATAATTTCGAAGTGATCTCAAAACGAACCTGGTATGCTCACCATATCCGCTTTGTGATAACGCTGGTCCTCTTACAAGTATTTTTTTCATACTGCTTTCATCTCCCAAGATTTATATCCTTTTCTATTTTCCCACGAACCATATTTCTCATGTACATTTATCATAACTTCTTCCCATTTTTTTGCGAAATCTTCAAAATTATAATTATCTAAAACATGTTGGCGACCTGCTTTGCCTAATTCTGCTCTTTTTTCAGATCCATATTCATACATTTTCATCAAAGCATCCACAACTTGCCCCTCACTTAATCGATCTTCATAAATAAAAGGTACTTCTTGTGAACCGATAATGGCTTTAGACGCAGGTTCAAGACCTATGCCATGTGCATATTCTGTTACAGATTTTGCTTTAGAATTTCTCTTTAGCATTATCTCTTGAGAAACTGAATCTATTTTAGAAACCTGCTCTTGAAGTCCACCAGTCATGGTAACAATAATAGGGGTTTCACATGATAAAGATTCAAAAGTTGAAAGACCAAAGCCTTCGGCATCTGATATTCCTATTGTTAGATCAGCACAATTATATAACATAGCCAACACTGGTGGTTCTAGTTTTTGAGCCGAAATTTTAACCTGTCCGTTCTTTGTTTTAAAATCAGACCCCAAATCAAGTTCCTCAATAATTTTATATAAATCTTGTCCATTTGGATCTTTTGGTTCA
>Ga0098040_1000516_pt1 | contig 17826 bp, 32 predicted proteins | sample 7_EtaG_FD_75065 | JGI IMG/M metagenome (GOLD analysis project Ga0098040, IMG submission 75065) | Marine viral communities from the Subarctic Pacific Ocean - 7_ETSP_OMZ_AT15161 metaG | ecosystem: Environmental > Aquatic > Marine > Oceanic | place: Pacific Ocean | collected 2015-01-08
GGATAAATCCCGCCCGATTTTGTGCGGGGTGAATCTTACCGTTAAAAAAATTGACGGTGAATGGGCGTTACGATTGACGGCTACTGATTCATATAAATTAGGCGGGTACTTTTTAAAAGTTTCTGATCCTCTGAATTTGGATATGGTCACAGATTGTGAAAGGTCTAGCGAATATCTTTTAAAGGGTGAAGATGTTAAGAGTCTTCTAACGATCCTTAAAAAAGATCGAGCTGATCTAAATCAAATAGCCGTTTTTATCCATGAAGGAAAGGTTATTTTTTCTACTGTTGGTTATGTCGAATATCTAAATTTCAGCGATTTAATTACCATCGTGAATTTAGAAGAGGGAGAATTTCCTAATGTCGATGGTCTTATTCCTAACGAGTCAGATTTAAAAGGGGTAGATCTTAGGTTGCCTAATGGTATTAATTTTGGTAGCGATCATTTACAGAAATCTATTAACGCCTTTAAGAAAATAAAGGTAGTAACCGTGCTTCTAAGATTCCAGGATGATGTAAAACCTGTTTTTATTAGTCCACAGTCAAGAGAAGATTTTGAAGTGGAGTATCCGTTTGCCATTTTAATGCCGGTTAGGTGTTCATAATGACTAGAAAACATTTTAGGCAACTAGCAGAGATCGTCAAGAATGGTGATCCGTCTTATGCTCCGTATCTAGCTAACGAATTAGGCAAGGTATGTCAACGATCAAATCCTAATTTTGATTGGCGGGTTTTTTATGATGCTTGCGGGGTATCTCTTGACTACCTTTAAACTAATTTTATTTATCGTTACCGTTTTTTTATTGCTCGGTTTTTTCGACTCACCCCGTGAGTATGAAACTTACACGGGTTTTAATGGTGTAGAGATTCATAACGATTAAATAAGCACTAACTAGAAAACCCCCCCGATTCGGGGGGGTTTTTTAATGCCCGTTTTTATACTCCCCCATAGATCGATTCTAAGCGGGGGGTTTTTAGGATGATGTAACACCCCGCCGGCGTTCTATAAACCGCTTAGACGGCTAGTGTGGGGGTGTTTTTTCTCTAGTTCCTATGAATTGGCGGGTTTTCCCTATGTTTTAAAGGTTTTTTTTTATGTGTTAGCCAGGTAGATGCCAGCTTCTTTTCTTACAGCTCTTAAAAAATTTCAGGAAAAAATACCAGCTGAACACCAGCTAAGACAGAGCCATAGGCGATAGGCAATAGGCGATAGGGAACTTGTATCCGAGTTGATTTACGCCTAGAATTATTACGTCACATTAAAAACTAATAAGGAGGTTTAACTGTGGATGAAATAACTTACTCCGATTACTGGACAACAGTAACCGAAGTCGCCGACTATCTCGCTGAGATAGTTCAAACGTCAGAAGAAATAAAAGAAGACTTTTGTTTGTTCTATGACACGATACATGAAACTGTTGATGCCCACCAATGGGTTATCTACACGTTTTACAACGCTCAAATAATGAGTTATACGGATAGCCCTGATGCGATATTTGATATGGGAATTGGAGTACCTGAGGGTGCGGAATCTTGGACTGATATTGTTTTAGGTTTTGCTTTCTATGCCTTCTATCAAGACATTGAACAGAACTTTTGGAGAAGATACGATGAGTCCGGTATTGAAAAGATCGAACTTATTGATCCGTTGCCTGAAGATTTTGAACCTGATCCTGACTTAGCGCGTGAGGATAAAGAGTTAGAGATATATAACGACATGATGGAAAAGGCGGGTAACTAATGTCCTCTGATATAGCAGAAGAAATTGCGTCGGATGTGTGGGACATGACATTAGCAGAAGCATACGCAGAATTAAAGAACTGTGATACTACTCAAGCTGACTATCATCACGTTTCACTTGTTGTCATTCACACTTTTCTAAACAAGATAAAACTAGATAAGGCGGGCAACTAATGTCTGAATTGAAAATAGGTGACCGTGTAAAGGTGGTAGATCAAGATATATGGGGCGAGATTGTTTCGATTAATCACGCTTACGCATCCATCTTGGATGATGACAGGCATGAGTGGTGTGATTCATCGGAAGATGATGGGACTTTAGAGTATCGTCTGTCTGAACTGGAAAAGGTAAACAAGCTAGAAGATTGAGTTCTAGTCGCCGTAATGGTTTAAGCGTGGTTCGATTCCGGGCAACGGCACGGCAAAAGTAAACAACAGTAAAGGAGAAACTTATGCCTGATAAAGATTGGTCACCGATAGATAAATCTATTGTTGACATTAGAGAAATGACTGCCTCTGAGGCATCCATGCAAGGATGGGATGAAGGAGAATGGCAGTATGAGGATGGGATGGTAATAGAACTTAATGATGGTTCTTTGCTTTTCCCGTCTGCTGATTGGGAAGGAAACGGAGCTGGAGCTTTGTTTGGTTTCGTTCAAGAAGATTGTGTTTATATCCAACCGAGAAGAAACTAATGGGTTACTTTATTAAGTCAGTTCATAGTAATTGTAAAATCCCTAAGTCTAATATCGGTGAGGTTCATCGCAGACTCCGCACTAAGTATTGGGAGAAAGAAGACTTGAGGGTTTCTAGGTTTCCATCTTGTGAAGACAATGGTGATGCAAGCGTTACCGAAATTTTAGAACACAACTTTTTTGAGGTGACAGAGGATGAACTCGGACACCTTGAACTCTCATATCCGTTGAACAAATCAATCTGTGAGGAAGAAATTTTAAAAGGTATCGCCGACCTACTCACGGGTGCAATGGAATTTGCCGGTGAAGAATACGAGAGATGGTTGCTATCTTTTCACGGTGATGAAATGAAATTATATTTTCCTCATTCAGTAGTGTGGAGAACATCCCACCCTAGTAAAGAGGAGATCACTACCGAATATGTGAGTGTTGAAGAGGCATCTCTGTAATGGCTACCTTTAACCCTCGCACGGGTGAAGATGAATGGCGGGTGAGTGTGACGTTAGGTTCTCATAGAGCCACCGTTGCACTACCCGCTGATTCATTGACGGCAGAAGAAGCGTTTAATCTTGTGTTGTCCCGTGCGTTGATGGAGATAGAACCACCAACAGAAGATAACAAATGGAATCCATTTACAGTCTTAGGTATTGTCGAGCAATGTGAAGATTGTGGTCAACCTGTTATTCAAGATTCGGAAGATGGTTGGTTGCACGTTGAGAATTTCGACGAGTGCAACCCATGTTTTTTAGAATCGCAGAAAGATTGGAACGTAAAATGATAATGAGTATAAAGGAATACGGCAGAATTACATTTTGTGTAATTGGAAATTCCGAGAAGGAAAATATCAAAGCGATAAAAAAAGAATTTATTGAATGGGATATTGAACAGGATCGTGGGCATGGATTTGCATGGGATTCTGACGAGATTTGGCATAGAACAGTTCAAATCGGAAACGTAGAAATTATATGACAAGGCATAAACGAATCTGTTACGACGGGGATGGGCGCTTAGATTGCGTCTGTCCCCTCCGTAAAAACATTGATCCACCAGGTTCAGACCAGCTCCGCAGCTTCAGACCAGCTCCGCAGCTTCAGACCAGCAGGCAGTTAGAAAAAAATTATTAAACAGAACCATTGGCGACAGGCGACAGGCGACAGGCGACAGAAAGAGCAATAGCCCAGAGAAAACTCTGAGCTATCGCTTGTCACATAGCTAAGGAGGTTTACCTTAGTATGAAATCAGTATACCCTAAGCATTTAAGATTCTTACAACAAAGATGCAATGATCCTCGCCGTTCCACCTGTCGATAGCTTCTTGTTCAGTCATATAGTTAGGATCATGTGTGTCGCAACATATCTCTGAACAGTAACCTTTATCAATTCCTTCTTGTAACCAATCTTGAACAGTCATTCAATTCTTTCATTCATTTAAGACTTGTTCCCAACGTATTTTCGCTTCTGCTGGTCGTCTTTCATTGCCGAATATGTCTTGTTGGTATCTTGGGCGGCTTGTTCTGTCCCATGTTTTTGTAGCTGGTATTTCTGCGCTTTTTTTCCAATTAGATGCCTTTAATGAAGCGCCTGTTTCTTTTTGTAGTGTGTAGGTAATAACTTTTTTGAAACCTAAAGCCCGACAAGCTCTGACAGTAGCTCCGTAGAGCATCGAACAACCGTTGGAAACTCCGTCTGTGCAACATCGGGTGATTTCAGCTGTGTATCCGTCGTCTAGTTTTCGCGCAACTGGTCGCCCTACTATGGCTACGCCACGCGTTACGTTTTCTTTGTCAACAATTTTGCAAGCGAATAAGCCGCCTTGTGGGGGTAAATTGTGCCTGTGTTTTTCACCTACGAAACGCCTAGCTTCGCTTATAGTGCAAGGGCTTAATTTAAGGTCATTCATTCAATAACTCTAACGCTAGTAGGGCTTGTTGTGGCACGACACCATTGCCTAACATTTTAAGTTCAACTGTCCTGGGTAAACCTAGATCACACACCCATCCTTCAGGTAATCCCATCATCCATTCGACGAATGAGCTGGAAAGTTTTAAATCTTTAGCAGGTGGAGGTGGTGGTCTTCCTATTGTTTCTGACCATCTTCTAATTGCTCCGGTGTATTTACCCCAATCAATTTCACAGCTGTCACGTTCAGAGGTTCGGTGTCTCTCTTCCATTGTGATCGACCCGCATTGTTGTTGGAGTCTTGAACAGTCGGAGTCGGAAGCAGGTAAGTCACTTGATCCACCAAGTCGAACCGTGTCTCCACCATCCTGCCGTCTTTCTCTTTGAAATTGATCTTGTCCACCGCTCGTTCCTTGTACCGTTCCGGTCTGCCTTTCTGATGATCCCCTGTCGTTGGAGTTTTCAGGTAAGCTACTTGATCTGTCAGGTCGAACCTTGTTGATCTGTCGTTCATTATTCCCCTGCTCACGTACCGTTCCGGTCTGCCCACCTCCTTCTCTGTCGCTGTTGGGGTCACTAGCAACGCAAAACCACCTCGCCCGTTGGTGACATGCTCCGATATCGGAAGCTCGTATAATACCCCACCTACAGTCATACCCCATTTGGGTAAGGAGTCCAACAACGTCAAGTCCTCCCCCATTTCTTGTAGTAATGATCCCTGCGACATTCTCCAGGAACACGTATCGTGGTCGTAATACCCCGATGGACTCGGCAACGAGTGGGAAGATTGCTCTTTCATCTTTGTCTCCTTTTTTTGATCCGGCATCTGAGAATGGTTGGCATGGAAAACCTGCACAAATAATATCTACGGGTTCTACATCCTCCCAATTAACAGATGTCAGGTCACCTAAGTTTGGTTTGTTGAATCTTTTTTCTAGGAGTTTGTTGCAGTTGTTATCTATTTCAGAAACCCATGAGAGTTCAGCGTTATAGTATTGTTCTACTGCAAGGTCTAACCCTCCGTAGCCTGTGCAAAAACTTCCAACTTTCATTACTTACGCAGCTTCTTTCTGATCTCTGCAATCCTCTCAAGGTTCTCTTCCCTGGACAACCAATCCTTGCTCGACTCCAGCTCCTTAACAGGCTCAACAGAACCACGCTTAATAGAATCAATCATCTCTTTCATCTCTGCCCAAGAAGGAAAGAACTTATTAACATCAGCCAACCTATGAACAGCCTCTTCAGCCATGTGATACGGATACCTGGTTAGCTTGTCTCTCCAAATAATTAAAGTAGGATCGCTTACTTTCTGTGTCCATATAGACGACATTAAAAACAAAGTCTTAGCTGCCTCTTCTTCAGTCATCACAACAAACCCCGTATCTCTTCAAGAATAATTCTTGCACCCAACACAGGAACAGCCATACCTATCTGCTTTCTAACTGATTCTTTACCTCCAACAAAAGTAAACCAATCAGGAAAAGTTTGAAACCTTGCACGTTCTCTGTTAGTTAAAGCCCGATCCTCCCAATGGTAGCCATGAGTACCACCACCACCACTAGCAGTCACAGTATAAGCAGGTTTATTAGGATGAGTTTTCCTGTAACGATTAGACATAGCTTTATGTTGCTTCTGTTCTAATTGTTCTTTCAACATTAGATGTTCCGGCAGGTGGGTTTGCCAAACATTCTCACCAGGTTTTATATAAGACAATCGTTCAACAACTTTCGCAGGATGTTTAGCGAACTCATGGTTGTTAGCCCAAGAAGGTATGCAAGCTAATGCTTCTTCAGCTGTAACTATCTGACCGGATGGTTCAGGAACTTCAAACTTTAAACCAAGATCAGATCGCATACCAACGATTACGAATCTGTGACGTTTTTGTGGTATGCCGTACTCTTCAAACTTATATTTATGCACGGTTAATGTATAGCCATTGCCTGCTTCACCCAGGTCAGCCAAGATTTTCTTAAAAGCTTCACCTTCATTGACACTTGAAATGCCACCAACATTCTCAGCTACGAAAAACTTCGGTGAATGTAAATTTAAATACTCAACACCATAGGAATATAAACCACCGAAAGAACCTTCAAGTCCTTTGCTGTCACCGAGTATAGAAAAATCGTTACAAGGAAATCCGTACATGAACCCATCCACATACGGGAGTTCTTTAATGTCAACTTCTTTTATGTCAGCACATAAAACATTACGTGAAACATTTAATGAGAAAGAAGCAACAGCATCGAACTCATAATCAATAGCGAACTTATGCTCGAACCCTGCCTGTTTAGCACCTAACCCCATGCCTCCTGCGCCACAGAAAAACTCTCCAACAGTAGTCATTACTCCCCCCAACATTTCTTACTTGGATTCCAATGATGTTTACCTGATGTGTAAAACAAATGTGAAGCTACCCTTATATTATTTTCTAAATCGTAAGGTGAAGCATCAGCTGATAAGCCTGCTGACATGGCACGGCTTGACCAGTAACGCATAAGGTTTTGCATAGCTCCCACAGCAAGAGCAGATGAAACAGCAGTAGAACGAACATGATGTGGTAAGGCAGACGACTCACAGAAAGCGACGCGCGTTGCCCATAGACGATCTGATTCTGTTTTAAAATACTCATCTATTAGAACGCTTAAAGGTTTAGTGTTGTCTGTTAAAGGGGTGAACCCATACCATCTGTAAACAGCAGCTACTCCACCACCAACAGAAGCAATATGTTTCGCTCTAGTTTTCGGTCCATAAATACCATCAACCTGGACTCCACCTATTTCTTTTTGTAACTCCACGATATGAGAACCACGCTCATACATACGGTATTCTTGGTCTGCTATCTCAGGTACCACAACCATAGAGTTCACGGCAATAATTACGGCAAGCAAAAGAGAGGTCATCTTCTACGCTTCTCAGCTATCTTCAGTCTTTTATCTACAGCACGACACGCATCAGAACATATCCTGTGTTTATATGATTCAGCTATATAAGACGCACCGCAAATAACACAAGCTCTCTTATCTCCGAAACCTCCGAGCCTTATACGACGCAACCGGACACGATCTTTCTTCCCAAGACCACCCCAAATACCTTCCAGCTCATCATGCTCTAAGGCATACTCTAAACAATCCTGTTGGACAGGACAGTTCTCACATAGAGTAGTTATGACACGATTCGGTCTACCACTATTAGGGAAAAATATGTCAGGTTCAAGACCACGACAAACAGCTTCTTTAAACCAACCAGGTGCAGGAAGTATTTCAATCATAGCTTCCATACCCATTTGAAGAAGGGTCACTGTCTGAATCTAGGTTCGCTGCGATAAACAATAAGGCTTGAGATAAATCAATGGCGGTGTCACGATCTAAAACAACAGCTGTATCAATAGCCCAACCCACCGTATCTTCTGCATCTAAATGTTCATGTGCTGTGAAAAGGAGTAGCTCTTTATTATCAGGGTCATCTCCTCTTACAGCCAGGTAACGGGTTTCATGCCGTTTACATTTAACAATGAAAATGTTTTCAGGCAAAGATGTTAATGAGATCATGTTATTCTTCCAACCATCCGCGAGGGTACCCACCCCACACTCCGAACTTTTCTTTACGCCCTTGCTTCTGACAGTCCTGTCGGACAGGGCATCTTTGACAAATAGTTTTTGCAATATCCAAGTATTCTTTTTCATAGAACACTTCAATGGGTTCACCTCGGCAAGCTGCATCACTACTCCATTTACCTACCTTCAGGAAGTTCATAGTTGTCATCCCAAGAACGTAGCCGTAACACGGATTTCTGTGTCTCATTCAAAGTAGGTTTATTATTTTTGTCTATTTCTCCGTAAGCTATGTTTAATGCGACACCCCACGCTGGTCTTGAACTAAACTTCCAGCATTTATCTAAAGCCAAAGCTATTACAGGGTCAGTGAAACCTGCTTCCAAGGCTTCAACAATCCTGTTGACAATCGTAGAGTTGCGATGAGTTTGAAGTGAAGGCTTCTTGTAAGGATTGTTCTTCCACTCTTCCAATATCTGTTCAGCTTTAGCCTTAGCTTTTTCTTGAGGATCAAAAATTCTTAAATCAAAATCCTTCATGGCATCAGCTCAACAAACTTTTCTAAAGACATCACAACATACGAGCGTGAAGTATTACTGTTTCTTTTCTTAATAACAACAGCGCCGAAAGGGACACCGGCGTTACCCGCTTCTATCTCTGCTTCTTGAACGAAAGCGCCCAACTGTTTAGACCAGTCTTTTACATTCTTACATTCAAGAGCGAAGTCGGGTACGCCTATGATATCGCCCTTATCATTTGCCCCTGACAGCGCACGACGTTCCACATTATATGGTTTGTTCTCGTTAATAAAATTTACGACATCGGTTTCAAACCGTGTCCCCTTAGCTTTGTTACGTGACGACATTAGAAGAGTTCTTCTTCAACTTCCTGTGGTTTATCAGAATCTTTTTTATCATCAGCCCAAGGAGAGATTTGTTCACCTATATCCGAAGCAACAATTTTTATTTTGCTTCTCTTCTCACCCTCTTTGTTTTCCCAACTGTCTTCTTTAATCCTGCCTGTTATGACAACAGGTGAACCTTTCTTTAAAGTCGAGACACAATTCTTAGCCAGGTCATCCCAAGCTTCAACATCAACAAAAAGAGAAGACCCATCTTGCCCGCCTTTATTAGTAAAAGCTGCTCGCATCTTTGCGACATGCTTACCGGCTGATACTTCTTTCAATTCAGGGTCAGTTACCATCCGACCTGTTGCAGTTACTTGCATATAACCCATTTACTTTTTCTCCTTATTGTTGGATTCTTCAATGTCATCTAAAGCAGTATGAACTTTTTCTATATCTTCAATAGTTTTAATGTCAGATGCTTTAACGATTTTTCTATCAAGAGTTTTAGAAGCTATCTCTGTCAGCTGATCTAAAACATTAAGCTTTTTACCTCTGTCAGCTAACTCTTTCAACTCTACTTTAATGTCAATCGAAACGACGGTGGGATCAGGCTGGCTAGAGGGGTTGCCAGTAACGCCGTTAGGGTTTTTACCAGACCCCACCGTCTTTGACATTTCTTCACGACTAGGGCGTGGCTTGTTCTGATCTGAGAAACAAGCATTTGCTAAAACTCTGCCCAACGCTGACGTTTCACAGTTCTCCAGGTGGCTTGTCTTATTAACGAACCCATCGCCACGTACTTCTCTAGCCCAACCAGTAGCAAAAGGAGTGTCTTCCCCTTCTCTAAATAAACGGGCAACGAAAACAACTGTGCCTTTCTCTTCGTCGTATTCAACCATCTCGGTTTCCATACGACCATTCGGAAACTTTTCCCAAAACAACGGGATTCTGTCATGGACAGTTTCATAATCTTCAGGGTTAAAACCCATCTCATACCTCCAATGTTTGTTGATCTTCAGGTATGGGATCTAAAACTCTGTAAATCCACAACCCGCCTCCAACACGTTTACGCTCCACTTGGTATCCACCAAACTTAGCTTTACGTGCATCTCTTAATCTTGCACTAACACTTTGAACTTGACCACCAACTTGAAAAGCTATCTCATTCAACGTGCGCCAATGCCCATCTTTCATAAGCTCTAATACTTTATCGAATAAAGTCGTGAGCCTAACTTCATCTTTTTCTGTGTCGTATGTAAGGCCATCAAAAAGGTTTGTCACTTTTCTTCCTCCTCAGTTGCGTCATCTAATGATGTGTAAAAAGAAATGTGTTCATTGAACTCTGTCGCAGGTGGGTCCCAACTGTTCTGAATGTTAGGGGTACTAGCTTCAACAGGTGTAGCTTGCGTAGGTAAAGCTCTGCAATCAATGTTGAATACACAGTACCGGCAACGCCAGTAACCGCGAGAAGCTGCATATCTAGGAGGGTCTTCTATCCACCCCTCATCAGGCACGAACCTTGCAGGGATCATACCGGACTCAACTTCCTCAGCAATTATATTAAGCCTGCTTAGTTCTTGTTCAACTAATTCTCTAACAGTTATATTGACAGAAGGAACAACATCATCCATGTCGAAACGAAATTCTAAAGTCATACCAGGTTTAACACCATCTCTGTATGAAGCATCTTTAGAAATGTAAACGAGTTGGATGCCATCAGCTTCCAACCCGTAAGCATAAATACCTGCTTGAAGGATGTGTTCAATCTTAGGTGAGTCAGTGGTTGTGCCTTCACCTTTTAACGCCAGCTTGAAAGGGAAAGCTGTCATCGTTTTCAATTCTAAAACGTACTTCTTGTCACCTATTGTGAACAACCCATCAGCATGACCACTAATGTCATAACCAAAAGGTCGCAGATCAACAGGAGCTTCAGCTTCAAAATCTTCCCACATTCCTGCTAAAGATTCTTGTACCTTTTCGTGCATTGCTTGACCAAGATGAAAAGCAATCAAAGTTTCATAAGGAAACTCTTCGGATTCTCTGACTTGCGCCATTTCAAATCCGATCTTCCTCGCACAATTATACGCCTGGGAACCACGTAAAGCAGTACCGAAAGCAGTAGGTCTTTTACCTTCCTGCTCACGTTCATGGCGTAAATGTGCATCTACTGTGCTGGCAATAAGACCACTACCAGTGTTGGTTTCTTGTATCAAAAGAACCCCCTCTATTATTGGGTCACCTTTAGACCCTTAGACTATGCCTCTAATTATAGGAGTTATCATAGTTAGATGCAAGCAATTTATTAGCTAGGGAGGGGGAAGGAAAAACTGGCGGGTTTAACCCCCTCCCTAACCATTCAGTCAGTTAAGGAAGAAGTTCCTTTAGTTCCAATTTTCTGAGCGAGAGCGCCCTTAATAACGGACACAGCGGCAGCGACACCTGCACCTGCCATCATCTTCCATTGGTCAACACCTAGGTCAAACATGGAGTTTGACGACATGGCACCAATCGCAGCTTGGAAAAAAGTTGCTAGAACTCTTTCAATTAAATCTCTTGTAATCATGGTTATTACCATCCTTCTTTTTCTTTATCTTGTACGAATATCGGAGCTGTAAAAGTAAAACCGTTTGTCGGTGTTACTACAGCATACGCCTGCAACGGTGGACAGTCACGGAAATTCATAAGTCTTGAGAACTCATCAACTCCTTTACTGCTACCACAGGCAAAGACCCCGTTGCCAGGGTCAAGTATTTGCTGATGAAAATGACCGAAAGCCATCACATCAAAAGGCTGATGAAGTCTTTTCTTATCAACCATTCTTAGAACAGGAGCCATTAAGCCACCCACCCCGTTTCCTCCACCACGAATCTGATCTCCATGTGTTAAAAGAATACGAGTGTTATACACAGAAACCAAACAGTCAGCTGTGTCAGGTATGTCCCAAGTAATACGAGCATCTTTTTCCAAAAGGTTAGCGGTCATCGTTGCTAGTAGAAAATCTAAGTTATCTCTTACCCGACCTTTCATTCGGGGTTTCCTGGTCTGCCGACCATGATTACCTACAACGGAAGATATATGTACCTTACCAAAAAAATCTGCCAGCTTCGTGACACAAGCTGCAAGAATTGGTGACCAATAAACACACGTATCTAAACCAGAAACACCTTCATTGGTTTGAGCTAACTCTTCGTGAACATCACCTGAACACATATCTCCACCCCATAAAAGGCAAAGACCATCTATGCTCACACCATCTATATAAGAATCTGACAGCTCTATTGTCTTATCAACGAAACGTTTTAACCTCATCTCAGCTATGCAACGATCATATTTATTAGCCCCACCCATCTCATCCAGGTCAACGACTTCATCCAAATGAAGGTCAGACATCATAGCCACAACTGTTGCTGAACTTTTCTTAGGTTTCTTAGGAGTCAACCAGGTGGGAATAGTTTTCCTACGGCTGGCTTCATAAGCATCAAGAAGTTTATTGTTAGCTTCTACATCTTCTGAAAGTGCAGCTGATTGTTTACGAGCTATGCGTAGCTCTGACTTAGCTTTAGTGTGCGCTTTCTCTAACCGTGATAAACGATCTAAGAGAACACTTATCTCAGTGAACTCTTCTAAAGAATCACTCAGAAGCTCTTCTCCTTCGCTCGTCGAGTAGAGGTTCAACCTTTTTAGGGGTAGCGTCATCAAGCTTGTGAACTGTTTTCAACCAATCTGAAACAACTTTAGAGCCAGCATTAGAAGCAATGATCTCTTCTTTAAGTTCTTCAGGAAGAGTGTCGCACCATCTCCCTGAACCACCATTCCTGGTAGCTTCTGTGAAATCTTTAAGACTTATGGGACTGTTAGAAGTCGGCATGTAAGAGTTCCTTCCCAAAAAGAATCATTGTTGCTCATACGAATTGGAGACATTTCAATGTCTTCAACTGTGACTGTGAGCGATTGATCCCCTTCTTCAAAAGTAACCGCCTTTGATTGGTTAGCAAGGTTCCGCAAATGTAAATACTCTTCCTTACTATCATACCCTGCGAAAGCCCCCGCACCATGTATGGTCGCAACCTGCCCTTGTAATACTAATGGTGCAATGATTTCTTCTATGCGAACTGGTTGTGGTCTGCCATGAAAAGACCAGCGTTGGAATATCGGTCCAGCTGTAGTAGAACCAGCTTCCCTGGCTAAAGTTATTTTAATAACAAATGTTTCACTAGCAGGATCTACAGGAGAATACGCTACTTCTGTTCCTGTGCTTGTAACAGCCATAGCAGTTGAAATGTTATTTTCATCCGTGACAGTAATCGTTGCCGAACCAGTAACATTACCTTCAACTAAACCACGATAGTTATGTGAACCTGATCTGTAATCAACTCCTGCTAATCGGTAATCTAAATCACCTGAAGCAGAAACGCTTTGATCTTTAGAGAACCTAGCCGAACCAGCTCGACCAACCTTAGAAGCTGTAGTCCCGAAAGTAACTTCACCCACTGTTAGTTCAGCTGAAGTGGAAAGATCGCCAGTAGCATCTTCACCATATATTTCTCCATTGCTGTCAGTGAAAAATAATTTGCTATTGTATACTTCTAATGAAAGCACGTTCCCATAACTCGCAGAATCAAATGCTAGAAAACGGCAATATGCTGGAACGAGTGTCGAAGTGAAAATAGAAAGGTCAGCTTTATATGTATCCCCATTTTTTGTACCCCAATATCCGTACTTACCGGAGATACGAACACCATAAACTGCTCCACCTGAATCTATGACGGGTCCAAAAGTTACTGATTGTTGATCGTTAGAATTAACAACACCAAACCTGACCCCTGCGGAGGTGCCTACCATGACAAGCTCTCCAAACGTATCGATACTAAACGGCGTAGAGAATGTTTCCCCCACTGGTAGCACCGCCGCAGGAACCGGATAAGAGAGAGAACCGTCTGTTGCAGATATCCCTATAGCGTAGAGGATTCCCTGTCCATTTACATTATATGCCGCATAAATACAATTAGCCCCACCTTTAATAGCTTGGCAGGTTCCTGTAAGAGTTTTATCAAAAGTTAAAACCACACCTGAAGTATTCAGCTCTACTATTCTCCCGCCATCAGCTGATATAAGTCTTCCATTAGCGTACTCAATAACATCCCCCGCGAAACTTCCTATAGTAGAAGCTGTCGAAGTGCTAGAAACTGTTTCTTTTTTAACCGCTGAACCAGTCGTGGCATAAAGATCCGTGCCATCAGAAGTCCAATCAGTGATAGTTCCACCCATAGGAGTGGCACTAAAACTAATCTCACCGGACTGATCTGGGTTGCCGAATTTTAAATCAGAACCATCAGAGAAATAAAACACAGAACCATTAACAATCCTGGCATACATATTACTGCTAGAGCCAACAGCTTGTTTTCTTTCGATCTCTTTACACATGGTCAGCTGACCTTTAGTGAAAATGTCTATGTTCTTAGAAGTATGAAACCTTCTTCTATCAGAATCAGGAAGGTCATAATGTTCTTGACCAGCTCCGTATGACCAATCTGTTTGACTTCTAATCCATTGACCTACATTACTAAGAGTATTCTCACCAACATCTTCCGATGTATCCCTTTGTTCTTTTTGTGCGGGAACAGTTCTCCGACGATAGTTAGTGTAATCAACCTGGTATCCTCGACCATTTATAGAGATATCGTATTGAGGCGAAACCGCCATTACTACTCCCCGCTACGAAGCCATTGAGTAGGGTACATTCGCGCTAAACGCATCTTCTCAGCTTCCAGCCGTTGCTCACGACGGAAACGTAGATCACGCATAGACGCAGAAATAGCACCCGAAGGGACTTCCTCGGCTCGTCTGATAGGAGATTGAATCATCACACTTTCACGGGCTATCGGTTTGAAAGTCATCAAAGCTAAAGCTGCACCTAAAGGTGGCAGATCGTAAGCTTCTGAATGAAGACCAACAGTTGATAGAGCTGTCGAAGAAGCACTCAAAGTAGTGAAAGGTGCTTTGTATTCAACACGAACACCCTGACCTGACGTTGGTGTATCAGCTAAAACTAAAGCAGTTTCAGAAGCGAACGTAGAAGAAAGCCTGTTGCGACGCAACGACCATCTACGAACTTCCGGTTCTGACAAATCACCGGACTCATCACTGAAAGTAACACGATGAACACTAAGAACATCCGAAGCAAGATTGTACCCTTGAGTGGAAGCCGTGTAAGTAAACGTAGCTACTTTCATTTGGTATAAACCTTGAGCTGAAAGATCATTCAAATCATCATTCAAAGCATCCAAAATCATGTGAGCAGGGTATTGAGGTGAAATTCTAATAATAGAATCATCAGCATGAGTAGTGGCAGTAGAGCCACCATAGCCTCTGATGACACCTACATTAAGACCACTAACCGATGTCACATACATTAACTCTGTGCCAATTTCTACAACCGCACCAGGGGCAATAGGACCGGCAGCAAGTTCAATAGTAAAAGACCCTGCTGTAGTGCTGTTAATAACACCATTCAATCTGTTGATTGTTTCAACAGTCCCAGAGAGCAACAAATCCCTAGTTCTATCTATCCAGGTTTGTGCTGTCATGTTTCACTATCCTTTGATTCTTTAATAACTTTCTCTACCTGGTCACGGGTTGTTTTATCTTCAACAATCTGTCCCGACTCCACTTCCATCTTAGTCTCAGCGCGACTCTCTAAGTCGGCAGAACCACGAATAGAAGGCGGTTGTAAACCATCATCTCTTAAACGCTTGTAGGAATCCATGTCTGTTTCCAAATCATTCCAAGCTTCTTTCTCACCAGCTGCGCTACTACGAGAAGGCATAGCTGAAGGCGCAGTTTTAAAAGACCGAGCGTTCCGTCTGAAAGCTTCACGTTCTTCTGGTGTAGCGTCGCTAACAAAACGACCATTCTCTCTTCTTAATTTAGTACCCATCAGGCAGCCTCCTTAACAGTAACGTCATAACCTGCTGCTATTAAAAGGGTAGCTTCAGTTGAAGTTAAATCATTAGGACTTTCATGTGAGCCATACAAAGTCCTAGTTATATTAGCGACATCAGCTGGTGTGACAGGTTGATCTGTTGTAACAGTAGTGTTTGAAAGAATCCAAACATTAGAACCCCTGGATCTTGGACTATAGAAACGTGCAAGCCTGTTCATAGGCGCTAATGGTTGATAATCAGGTTCACCTTTAGCTTGTGTCGGTAAAGTGTTTTCGTATTTAGGTACATACCTCATCGCCATATCAGGGTCACCTACCGTAGCTGTGCCATTTAAAATGTTAGGCACAATTAAAGCAGTACCAGATATGGCACTAGGAGCAGGGATTGTTGCACTAGCAGCAACAGTCGCAGCGGAGACTTGAGCGTCACCTGTTACGACATGCGCTGGTACTGCACCAACACCTGCAACAGAAGCAGGAACAGCTTCAGTGAATAAAAGAACTGTTACATTTTGAGGAACACCTGTAGCTTCAACAGTCGTAGCTGAAATAGTTACGATACTTGCAGCGGTAACCGAAGGGACAGTAGCCCCTGGGCATGTTATCGACGCAGGAGAGACACTCGCATTTCCCGATACTGTTGACGCAGGAACCGCACCCACACCAGCAACCACGCTAATAGCAGGGTCAGCACCGATATTAACTTCAGCTGCGTTGTCCCCACGATATGTTGTCGCTGTTTGCCTGTAATCAATCCCTGATTCTCTGTAAGGGAGACTCCTTTGAACTTCAGGAAGTGTAGTTGTGCAAGCAATCGTCGAAGGGGTAACAGTGGCATGACCTTCACCATAGTAATTTCTGATTGAATCCCTGTAATCAATCCCTGATTGGCGGTAATCAATAGCCACTTCATTCTCCGAACATCTTGTTATAGGTTATCGAACCTACAATACCATCAGGTTTAAGACCGTTTTCTTTCTGCCAAGCTTTGACACGCTGAACTGTCAGCCATCCATAGTCTCCGTTTAGGGGCAATCCTAAGACCGCCTGAACCCATTTGACTAGGGGTGACCTATTCCTAGGCCAGCGAAGCTTCAGAGGCTTTGTAAACGCCGGAGGAACGAACTTAGGAACCACTACCGTTTCCGCATCAGGGCGCATTTCCTGTAACCGAGAATAAGCAGTATGACCAGGGCAATCTTTATTCTTCACATCACGATGCCCACGTATATTAAAATCAGGCAAAATGTAACCCAGCTTGATTCCTTCTTTAATCAAATTATGTATCGCCCGAACAGCCTCATCAGAAATAACTTGTTGAGTAGTATCACCAATAATACAAATAGCGTATGACCTGTGATTCCAATTCTTAGTAGCACCAGGTCTATTAAACCAGCCTCTAGCTTCATATATTCGACCAGATTTTAAACCAATAAGAAAACTGTAAGCTATGTCAGCCCAGGATTTACCGAAATGGTAACGCTGGTATGCCCTAGCTATAGCAGCTTCACCCTCTTGAGAGTGATCTTTTAAAAGAGTAGCGCCATGATGAATGAACACATGGTCAACTGGTCGTTTCTGATTGGTTGTCCAACGAGCTGGTTCCGCACCCCATTCTTCTCTTGGGATTATATCGGTCATTCGTTGTATTCGTAGAAGTCTTTACCCCATGTCTTACTTTGGATAGCTTCTTCGGCTAGATATATACGATCCCAGATCGTACTAAATTCTGAAGGAACCCAAGCCATAGAAGCAATGATCTCTTTCATCTCATCTACATCTTCAATAAGAACATTCATGTCAGAAGCTATAGCTTCAACAATTAAAGAAGGCGCGAACCTGTCCAAATCGTCAAGGCGAGTAGCCCTAACGCTGTCAATGGCAGAAGCATTTGCAACAATACCTTCCTCTATTTCATCTAACTTTGCTAGAACACTCGAATCTGTCCCAGTGTTCTGTTCTATTACAGCTACTTTCGCTTCCAAATCTGAGATTTGATTAGCGACTGAAGCGGCTTTCCAAACGACCACGCCTGAGATGGAGGCTACAGACATGATGAGTCCAAGCGTTAGTCTTGATACTCCTATCTTTTTTATGTCTGTAACGTCGTTCATTTACTCTGCTTCTTCACCTTCTGAAGGAGGCTCTGAAGTA
>Ga0098040_1000519_pt1 | contig 17791 bp, 15 predicted proteins | sample 7_EtaG_FD_75065 | JGI IMG/M metagenome (GOLD analysis project Ga0098040, IMG submission 75065) | Marine viral communities from the Subarctic Pacific Ocean - 7_ETSP_OMZ_AT15161 metaG | ecosystem: Environmental > Aquatic > Marine > Oceanic | place: Pacific Ocean | collected 2015-01-08
CTCGACCGCCTGGTTCATCTCGATGCGCACGCTGGCGGCCACCGCACGGGCGATGTCGGAACGGTCGGTGAAGTAATTATAGAAAGTGCCCTTGGCGACGCCCGCAAGATCGACAATCTCGTCGATGGTGGTGGCGTCTGTTCCCTGGCGGGCAAAGAGGCGCATGGCGGCCTCGACCAGCGCCGACCGCATACGCGCGCGACGCAGCGACCCGGCGCTGCCTGATGCTGTCGTATCCGCCTTCGATAAAACCGTGGTCTGGCTAACCATCTTCCGTTCCTCCCAACTGACGGTGACTAAATAGTCAGAAATGACTGTTTAGTCAAGTTAGAAGAATTCGAAGGCCTGAACATGGCCGGGAAACAGCTTGGGCCTGCCTAATATCACTTTGATTTTTATGGGTATTCTGCAGATGACGCCCCGACAGAGACCTGCGCAACAGGCTTAATCGTTTCTAAATCCCTGTGGAAATATCCTGCGAGAAACACGCAATAACCTGAGCAGGTGAGCCGCGATGTCCGACGTGAAGGGACATGCTGAAGTAATCGAAGAGGACACGCCAAACGATCTCTGGCGAACGCGGGAGAGCGAACTCTTCGAAGCCATGTGGCGGGCCCTGCCCCGTGAAGGACGCGTGCCCTATCGCTCAAGCTTTCATCCCGAACGCGCAGGCCGCCTGCTCGCCAATATCGTATTGCTCGAAATCAATCCCGGCACAGCGGCGGACGGCTCGGATATGACGACACATATTCGTCTGGTCGGTGGCGCGCTGCGCGATCTCGCCGATCTCAACATCACGGGCCTCGACTATCTCGACCTCGTGCCCGACCGCGAATATCAGGCGCGGCACCTGATGACCTGCCTCAAGCAACCCTGCGCAGCCTGGTCGCTCTCGCCTGTCGTCTATGACCGCGGGTACAGCAGCCTTGTCGAAGTCACCAATTTTCCGCTGATCGATGGCGCATCGGGAAAACATCTTGCGCTCGTGCTGATGATCGAAATCAGAAACGATCTGACGCTGCGCCAGAGCACGGGACGCCCCATTGAAATGCGGCCTGCGGTCACAAAAACCTTCATAGACATCGGCGCTGGCGTGCCGAACTGAAAAGCCTTTAACGACGGGCTTTTCCCGACTTCGCCGCCCCGGGCCGCGCCGGACTGTCATCGGGCAAGAGGCCATTCATCAGCATTTCGATCTGGGTCGTGATCAACTTGTCAGGTGACGTGATCATGGCGCGATGCGTGATGAGAAGCGTCACGATGCCGTGACCCGCCGCCCAGATCGCTTCCGCCGCAAGGCTCGGGTCCTGCTTGCGGATGAGGCCGGCCCCGATGAGATCGCTTACCCGCTCCAACAGCTGGCCATAGGAAATCTGCCCCTTGGTCAAACCTTCTTCGCCCGGCACCGGCAATGGAGACTTGGCCTGAAGCTCGGGCCATTCCGTCATGAAGACGAGCCGATAGACATCCGGACGCGCCAGACCGTTTTCGACATAGGAGCGCATGAAAAGCTTCATGCGTTCGATTGGATCCCTGGCGCGCACCGTGATCCGGTCATGCGCCTCGATCAGCTCGCCGAAATAGCTTTCGGTAATTTCAAACAGGATTTCATTCTTGTCCTGAAAATGCTGATAGATCGCCGCCTGGGTAATGCCCACTTCACGCGCGATGTTCCGCATGGAAACCTGCTCGAGCCCGCCCGCGGCAAAGAGCGCGCGCGCAGCGGCAATGATCTGTTCCCGGCGTTCTTCGGGCGGCAGTCGTCGGCGCACGGAGGGGCGCGGATCAATCGACTTTTTTGTCACACTCGCCACCTTTGATGCGGCCCCGACGGGGGAAGCGGTCTTTTTGCTCATTTCTTTACTTAACACCGTTCAGTTGCCCTTGACCAGTTCCCGAGGGGCACTAAATAAACACCGTTTGGTAATTAAGGGGTTGGGGTAAGTCATGGCGCAATGGCGAAAATTGGGGGCAGCAGTCCTGCTGGGACTGGGAGTGGCAAGCCTTGCCGCCTGCGGCCCCTCGGAAGAGAAAAAATCCGAAAGCCAGACGCCCGCGATCCCGGTCGTCGTCAGTGCCGTCATGGCAGCACCGGGCGCCAATGACGTAAGCGTCTATGGCATCGTCCGCTCCGACAAGGAGGCCATGCTCTCCTTCAAGATCGCCGGGCTGCTGAAAACCCTCAATGTGGACGTCGGAGACAAGGTCAAGAAGGGTGAGGTGCTTGCCCGCCTCGACATGCGCGAAATCGATGCCCAGGCAGCCCGCGCCGAGGCAGCATCCGCCAAGGCAAAGCGCGACCTCGCCCGCATCGAACCGCTGCTGAAAAACGGCTTCATCTCGCAGCAGAAGGTCGATGACGCCAGAAGCGCCCGCGACATCGCGCTCGCCGACCTGCGCCAGATCGCCTTCAACCGCAGCCTTGCGACCATTACCGCGCCGTCGGACGGCGTCGTGCTCGCCCGCCATGTCGACAAGAATGAGATCATCGCCGCAGGCAGCCCGATCCTCACCGTCAGCCAGGGCGGTGAAGGCTTCATCTTCAAGGCCGCGCTGTCCGACCGCAGCCTCGCCAAACTCAAGATCGGCGACAAGGCGGAAGTGACGCTCGACGCCTTCAAGTCGCAGCCGGTGAAAGGCCATGTGCGCCGCCTCTCCGCGATGAGCGATGCCCAGACCGGCACCTTCGCCGTCGAGATCGCGCTTGATGAAACACCCGCAGGCGTCGAAAGCGGCTTCATCGGCAAGGCGCGCATTACGCCGTCCAAGGCCGCCGACGATACGATCCTCGCCATTCCGGCGACCGCCATCCTCGAAGGTCATGGGCAAACCGCAACGGTCTATGTCGTCGACAAGGCGAAGATGAGCGCGAAGCTCACGCGCGTCACGCTCGGCGGGTTGCAGGACGACAAGGTGCTGGTGACCAAAGGTCTCGCGCTCGGTCAGGACGTGGTGAGTGCGGGCGCACCCTATCTGCGCGACGGCGCGACGGTAAAGATCGTCACCGACCTCAATGAACAGACGACGACGCCGGAGCCGCACTCATGATCCTCGGCAAGATCAGCGGTTTCTTCGTACGCAACTGGCAGTTCACCCTCGTCCTCTTCGGCCTTCTCGCCATGATGGGCGTGAACAGCTTTCAGACCATTCCCCGCGCCGAAGACCCCGACTTTCAGGCGCCCTATGCCATCGTCACCGTCTTCATGCCGGGGGCGAGCCCGACCGATATCGAAAAGCTCGTCATCCGCCCCATTGAAGACGCGGTGAACGGGCTCGAAAACCTCGACAATATTTTCAGCCAGGCCTCCGACGGCGTCGCCTCGATCAATGTCGAATTCAGCTGGTCGGTGCGCGACCCCGACAAATGCTATGACGACGTGGTGCGCGAAGTGAACGCGCTGCGCGCGAGCCTGCCTGCCGGCATCCAGCGTATTCAGATCGACAAGTTCCGCCCCTCGCTCACCAATATCATTCAGGTGGCGCTGGTGAGCGATACGGCCTCGGCGCGTGAAATGGAAGACGTGGCGAAAGACCTGCGCGACGAGATCGACCGCGCGCCGGGCGTGCGCGACACGAAATACTGGGGCCTGCCGAAATCGGAAGTGCGCGTCGCGGTCAACTTCGGTCGCCTCGCAAGCCTTGGCATTCCCGTCACCGCTGTCGCCAATGCCATCGGCGCGGAAAGCCCCGATGTGCCGGGCGGGCCTGTAGAAGCAGGCCTTCGCCGCTTCAACCTCAAGACCACCGGCGGCTACAAGAGCCTTGAAGAAATCCAGAACACGGTGATCGGCTCCTATGGCGGGCGCAATGTGGCGGTGAAAGACGTCGCCACGGTGAGCTGGGGACAGGAAGAGGCGGGACATCTTGCCTGGTACAACGGCAAACGCGCCGTCTTCATCACCGCCAACCAGAAGCCCGCACAGAATATTTTCGAAGTGCGCAACGGCATCTACAAGGTGCTGGACAAGTTTGAAGCGCGGCTACCCTCCGACATCAAGCTCTATCGCCCCTTCGACCAGTCGGTGGCCGTCGATGCGCGCCTGAGCCATCTCTATCGCGACTTCGCAATTGCCGTCGGCCTCGTCCTCATCACGCTGCTGCCGCTGGGACCGCGCGCCTCGATGATCGTCATGGTGTCGATCCCGCTGTCGCTCGCCATCGGCCTGTCGGTGATGAATTTCCTCGGCTTCTCACTGAACCAGCTTTCGATCACAGGATTCGTCATCGCACTGGGTCTGTTGGTGGACGACAGCATCGTCGTCGTGGAAAACATCGAGCGCCATATCCGCGAAGGCAAGGGCAGGCTCGAAGCCGCCATCGCCGCGACATCGCAAATCTCGATTGCCGTGGTGGGTTGCACGGCCGCTTTGCTCTTTGCCTTTCTGCCGCTACTCAATCTGCCGGGAGGCGCAGGCAAATTCATTCGCTCTCTGCCTGTCGCCGTGACGGTAACGATCTCGGCATCGCTTTTCGTCTCTCTCACCATCATCCCGTTTCTCGCGAGCCGTCTGCTGTCGCGCACCGAGCACCCGGACGGCAATATCTTCCTGCGCGTCGTCATGGGCGGCATTCACCGGATCTACCGCCCCCTGCTGCACCGGGCGCTTGCCTGGCCGAAGACATTCGTGCTGACGGCGCTTGCCATCTGTTTCGCCAGCCTGACACTCGTCCCTACCATCGGCTTCAGCCTGTTTCCGCCAGCCGACAGCCGGCAGTTCCTCGTGCAGATCGAAACGCCGGAAGGCTCGAGCCAGGACGACACCGAGCGCGCCATGCATTACGCCGAAGGCGTGTTGAGCAAGCACCCGGAATTCCAGTGGCAGATGTCGAACCTCGGTCATGCCAATCCGCAGATCTATTACAACGTGCGCTCCGAAGCGGTGAAACCCAACATCGCTGAAATCTTCGTCCAGATGAAAGAGTTCGACGAGGTCAAGTCACCCATTCTGATGGACGATCTGCGTGCCGATTTCGCCAAATATCCAGGCGCAAAGTTCATTGTCCGCATCTTCCAGAACGGCCCTCCGATACGCTCGCCCATTGAGGTGCGCGTCGTCGGACCCGACCTTGCTGTGCTGAAAGACATTTCCGCCCGCGTCACGACAATGATGGAAAACACGCCCGGCATCCGCGACGTAACGAACCCCATGCGGCTCGACCGGACCGACCTCAATCTCGGCGTCGATCTCGACAAAGCGGCGATGATCGGCATCGCGCCGGGCACCATCGACCGCATCGTGCGCATGGCGATTGCAGGCGAAAACGTCGGCGTCTGTCGCGAAGCCGACGGCGAACAATTCAACATCACGCTGCGCCTGCCGCTCGACAAGCATCACTCGATCGACGATCTGGAGAATATCTATATCCCGACGAACACCGGTCGCTCGGTGCCGCTGGGCCTTGTCGCAAGCCCCCATTTCGAGAGCGAGCCCGCCCGCATCGACCGCTACAATCGCGAGCGTCAGGTGACGATCTCGGCCTATACCAGCACGGGTTACAATACCGCGCTGATCACCGACGAACTCTTCAAGGAATTCGACAAGATTTCCATGCCGCCCGGCTATTACTTCTCCAAGGGTGGCGAAGCAGAAGCGGCGTCGGAAAGTTTCTCCGGCCTCAGCACCGCAATCCTTGTGGCGATCTTCGGCATTCTCGCGGTACTGATCCTCGAGTTTCGTTCGTTCCGCGCCTCGCTGGTCGTGGCGGGCGTCATCCCGCTCGGTATTTTCGGCGGGCTGCTGGCTTTGCTCTTCACCGGCTATACGCTGTCGTTCACCGCCGTCATCGGCTTCATCGCGCTCATCGGCATCGAGATCAAGAATTCGATCCTGCTGGTCGACTTCACCAACCAGTTGCGCCGCGCAGGCACGCCGCTGATGGAAGCGATCGAACGTGCGGGCGAAATCCGCTTCCTGCCGGTGCTGCTGACGTCGGCCACCGCCATCGGCGGATTGCTGCCACTGGCGCTCTCGGGCTCGGGCCTCTATTCGCCGCTTTCCTGGGTGCTGATCGGCGGGCTTGTTTCATCGACGCTCCTCTCGCGCCTCGTCACACCGGCCATGTATCTGCTGCTCGCCCCGACCAATCTGGCCGAGGAAGACGCCGAACACGCCGCCATTCCGGTTTCGATGGAAGACAGCCAGCTCGACTCCGGCGCGACCGAATAGGAATCCTCCGGTTCACGGGCTTCCCTCAAGTCCGCGAACCTGACAGGGCGGCGCTGCAAGGCGTCGCCCTTTTTTGCGAGCAGGCACAAAGACCCTCACCTTCCCACGCTTCGCGCGGGCCCCTTCCTCTCCCAGAGGGAGAGGCAATTAAGCCCTCTCCCTCCGGGAGAGGGTTGGGTGAGGGTCTGTCTTCTGCCACAAGCGACGCAAACAAGAAGGGCGGCCCGAGGGCCGCCCTTTTGCATTTCGTTTCGAGAAACTCTTAGTGAGCGCGGCTGATGGCGCGAGCTTCTTCTTCGGTGAGCGGCTTGCGCTTCAGCGGCCAGATCACTTCGAAGGCTGTCACCAGAGCGGGCAGGAGCGTCACCGCACCGATCATGTTCACGACGAACATGAAGGTCAGCAGCATGCCCATGTCGGCCTGGAACTTGAGCGCCGAGAAGGACCACGTGGACACACCAATGGCAAGCGTACCGCCGGTGAACATGGTGGCCGAACCAACGTCGTTCAGCGCCTGGAGGTAGGCCGCGTAAGGCGAGACGCCCATACGCATGTAGCGCTGAATTCGGTTGTACTCGTAAATTCCGTAGTCCACGCCGATACCCACCGCGATGGCCAGCACAGGCAGGGTGGAAATCTTCAGACCGATAGAAGCGGCCGTCAGGAACCAGTTGCCGATGATGGTCGAGAGGATGAGCGGGATAACGCAGCAGAGCGCACCACGCCATTCGCGATAGACGAGGATCACGAGCGCCATAACCACCGCATACACATAGAGCAGCATGGGCAGTTCGGAGTGCTCGACAACCGTATTGGTCGCCGATGTGATCGTCACGTTACCCGTGCCGATACGCATCTTGAGATCGTCGCGCGGATGAGTGGCAATCCAGTGCTCGACCGCTTCCGTCACGGTCTTGACTGTCTTCGCCTTGGTGTCGGCCACGAAGATCTGGACACCCAGCGTCATGCAGCGCGTATCGACGAGAAGCGTCGAGGACGAAACGCTGGAGGTCGCCTGGGCAAGCGCGGTCGGATCACGCGGCAGAGCCTGCCACTTCGGATTGCCTTCCTGCCACATGGAGTTGATCTTCTTGGCAACGAAAGGAAGGCTCACCACCGTCTGCACACCCGGCACATTCTGCATGTCCCAGCTGAACTTATCGATGTAGTGAAGCTTGCCGTAATCGATACAGGCCACATCCTTGGACTCGACGATGACGTTCATCACGTTGAGACCGAGCTTGAAGTGTTCGGCGATATATTCGCTGTCCGTGTTGTAGCGCGCGTTCGGCCAGAGTTCGCCGGCACCCGCATGCACGTCACCGATCTGACGGTCACGGCTTTCATAGAGAGCCACACCACCCAGAACCACGCAGAAGCCGATGAAGACGAAGGCAAAGCGCGGGCTCGCGAACTTGGCGATATAGGGCCAGTACTTCTCACGGGCCTTCATCGATTTGCGGACCTTGGCGCCATAGACATCGCTGGGCGGGGCCAGATAGGAAATCATCAGCGGCAGCATGAGAAGGTCGGAGACGAGCTTGAACGCCACACCGATGGAGGCGGTGACGGCCAGTTCCTTGATCATGCCGATGGGGATGATGTAGAGCGTCGCAAAACCGGCCATAGCGGTCAGCAGCGCCACGGTGCCGGGCTTCAACAGGAAGGTGAAGGTCGCGCGCGCGGCCTGCTCCTTGTTGAGACCCGCCGCCATTTCAGCAGCCGCCATATTCACCTGCTGCACGCCGTGGCTGACGCCGATGGCGAAGACGAGGAAGGGCACCAGAACCGCCAAAGGATCCAGCCCGTATCCCATCAAATGCAGAACGCCGAATTGCCAGACGAGCGAGGAAAGCGAACAGCCGACCGTCACGATGGTCAATATCCAGGACCGGCAATAGAGCCAGAGCATGAGGCAGGTCAGCACGAAGGCAACGGCAAAGAACACGACCACCGACTTGGCGCCATCGGCGATATCGCCGACGAGCTTGGCGAAACCGACGATCTTCACGTCGACGTCATCGGAGACATATTTATCGCGGATGTTCTTTTCGAGAAGCTTGGCGACCTTGAAGTAATCGAGCGGCTTCTGCGTTTCAGGATTGAAGTCGAGAAGTTCGGTCGCAATCATCGCCGAGTGGAAGTCGGTGGAAACGAGGCGGCCTACGAGATTGGCGCGCAGCACGTTCTGCATCACCGTTCTGATGCTTGCCTCATCAGGCTTGAAGTTCGCTGGAATAACGTCACCGGCTTCAAGACCCTGTTCGGTCACAGCGATATAGCGCGTGTTCGGCGTCCACAGCGAGGTCACGCGATGACGCGCGACACCGGGGATGTAGAAGACGTCGTCGGTAGCGTGCTTCAAGGTTTCAAGAAACTTGGGGTTGAAAATGTCCCCTTTCTTGTTCTCGAGCACCACAATGACGCGGTTACCGCCGCCGAAGTTAGGCGCATACTCAAAATACGTCTTGATGAAAGAGTTCCCGATCGGGAGCATCTTTTCGAAGCCGGCAGTCATCTGCAGCCGGGAGGCATAAAAGCCCATTACGATCGTCACAATACCCAGAATAATCAGAATGGGGGCTCGAAAGCCAAAGACGAAATTTTCAATACGCTGCAAGGTAACCTCCCCTAGGGACGTGCAGTCTTCACGCCGCGGACTGCATCGGCAATCTCATAATCTCTAAACAGACGGAGCTTAGGCTCTCTTGTTTATTGTATCCTTGGACCACGACCACTCTGCCCAAAGGGGCTGAGACGCCAAAGTTCAAATGTTCTTACCGAAAATCAGGTCGTGTCGCAGAACTCTTGACCCGGATTCTCGGCCCTCAAAGGCTTTTCGCGCGCCCTCTATACCTGTCTCTTGTGGGATGCCACAAGGTCATCCTGCGACGAATGCGCGTTTTACCTAATTTTTAGAGGTCGAAACGGGGCGGCGCTCGCCCCAGACCCTCATTAACCAAGGCCTGACAGGCGCCGCATTTCGTTACGTTCCTGACAGGATTCTCAGTGGATTCCGCCGGTTTCCAGACCACCGGTACAATCGCCAGGTCGTGGCGCTGTGAGGGGCGCCAGAGGCTGCGTCCGCCCATGCGACGGATTGCCTCAATTTTACTCCGGACATCCGTTGAAACAGGTTCGCTCGCACCAAGAGCATCGATTTTGCCAGCATCGAACATATCGAGCGCAAAAACCGAAGGGGCCTGAAGACCGTGATCAGACGCGGCATGAGCCGAAGCGTCGCCCGGGATAAGGGGCGACAGGAGAATTGCGACAACCAGAAAGAATCCGGACAGGCCGAAAACCCGATCCCGATGCGACGCCGGAGCAGAAGCAAGTCTTTCTGAAGCGGGCCGAAAACCCATTACGCAGAACCCTAAGATTGGCGCGGACGAAAAGGCCCGCAAAGGAAGAAATTTTCTACCACGGTGGCTCGGATTGGCACAGGAATTATTACGCGCCGGAATGCGATAAATGCTTGCAATAGAAGCGTTTTGCCATTTGTAGCCTGCTTTTTCCCGGCGCTGAAACATATGGGCCACCCCTCGCGGCAGAACGGGGAGTGAAGCTACGCAATTCACGTCATGCGTTAACCTTGTTTCGGTGCGAAAGTTTTTTGATCGATCAGGTGAAGTCGCTGCGTAAAGGAGGAAAGAGACCTTGATCACGACTTCACAACCGGGAGACAGACATGCGCCATTTCCTGCGCCTTACCTTCGCAAGCCTGCTGGCGGCAGCGACATTCGCCATCGCGCCGGCGATTGCCGCCGACAAGACAGAGATCGCCACTTTCGCCGGCGGCTGCTTCTGGAGCATGCAGCGGCACTTCGATCCCGTGCCGGGCGTGGTCTCGACGCGCGTGGGCTATACCGGGGGCAAGGAGGTCAATCCGTCCTATGAAGAGGTGAGCGCGGAAAAGACCGGCCACGCCGAAGCGGTGGAAGTGACCTACGACCCGACGAAAACGACATACGCGAAGCTCCTCGACGTCTATTGGCACTATATCGACCCGACGACGCTGAACGGACAGTTCTGCGATTTCGGCGAGAGCTATCGCACCGCCATCTTCACACATGGGCCCGAGCAGATGAAGGAGGCGGAAGCCTCGAAGGAAGCGATTGAAAAATCGGGCGTGCTGAAAGGCGCGAAGATCGTCACCCAGATCGTGCCCGCCAGTCCCTTCTATGCGGCCGAGACCTATCACCAGGAATTCTACAAGAAGAACCCCTTGCGCTACATGACCTATAACATCGGCTGTGGGCGCGAAGCCGTGCTGAAGCACATCTGGGGCGATAAGGCGGGAAAGTGAAACGAGTACGTGGCTTCATCCTTCGAGACGCGGCTTTGCCGCTCCTCAGGATGAGGTTCCAATTTGAAAAACCCTCATCCTGAGGAGGCAGCTGAGCTGCCGTCTCGAAGGACCCAACGAGGATACGAACATGACCAGACGCAAATTTCTCGGCAGCACGGCGCTCGCAAGCATCGCCGGCCTCTTCGCCCCGTCGCGCCTCAATGGCGCGGAAGCGGAAACGGCGGAAACATTCGAGGTGACGAAAACCGATGCCGAATGGAAAGCTGAACTGAGCCCCGAAGCCTATAACGTGCTGCGCCACGAAGGCACGGAACGGCCCTTCTCCAGCCCGCTCAACGACGAACACCGCCACGGTATCTTCGACTGCGCGGGCTGCGCCCTGCCGCTCTTTTCGTCCGCCACGAAATTCGACAGCGGCACCGGCTGGCCGAGCTTCTACAAGCCACTGGACAATGCAGTGGCGACGCGCAAGGACACGTCGTTTTTCATGACACGGACAGAAGTCCATTGCCGCCGTTGTGGCGGACACTTGGGTCATGTCTTCAACGACGGCCCGCCGCCGACAGGTCTGCGCTACTGCATGAACGGCGCGGCGCTGAAATTTCGGGCGACGTAAATCTGATTGCAAAAACAAACTGTCGTCCCGGGGCTTGACCCCGGGGGTATAGACAACTCTGCCCAAAAAAACACAAATTGTACTGGAGTAAATTTTAAGGGAAGTTTCCTACTAATCCTGACGACTATGGGGGGTAGAAAATGAAGAACGATTACAGCTACTTCTTAGATCAAGTTCGGAAAGATAGTGAGATTGCCAAGGCAAAAGACGATTATCGTCAATGGCGGAAAGTAGCTCAGAATCGAGGATGGATCTTGCCAGAGGTGGCAGCACTGGAAGATTATCGAAACTTCTTGGAGGGAATGCCTCGTGTAGGCAGCCGCTTCCTGCGTCGATCGCCCTTGGTAATTCTATCCGCGTGCGGCCTACTTAGCTTAGCTCAAAATTTTATTCAGTTTCCGGAAAACCTCCATCAGATTTTGGCCGTGTGGCTCAGTTTTGTTCGCCCTCTAATGGCAATATCTTTCGGCTGGATCCCGACCTATTTCAATTTGCCATTCCCTGACTACGCTAAAGATTATATCTCGTTTGGGTTAATTTGCTCGGGCGCCTTTCTACGTTCCCAAATGTTTTTAAAAGAAGTCGAGATAAACTATCCAATTAAATATTACACAAAGAAGATTGAAGAAAATAAAAACAATGGGCTCGAGGCAGAGAATTTAGATGACGTAGAAGTTTCCAAAATAAAGAATAAAATTGAGCGTTACAAAAAAGAAAAGAGCGATTTCAATAATAGTTCATACTATAACTTCATTAAGTTCTTAATTTCTGCTATTTTTTGGCCTTTATTTTTTGTAACATCCTTACATTACATGATCTTTTATTATATCAAAAAAATCAAAGAGCAAGTAATGTTTTACCTTAGAAAAGAGAGTGAAAAACCCGAGTCGATAGAAGAGAAAATAATTTCTCTGTATCAAAAGTCCTCAACCTATTTCGAGGTAAATGATGAGGATGCGGCGATTATAGAATGGGCGAAAGCAAACAACCCATCTCTACTGCCTCATTTTTTTAAAATGCTTAAAGATCGGCGAAGTCCCGTCTTCTACCCTCAGCTCATTCGTGAAGAAAAAATATTGTATAATATAGAATCTGGACTTGTTTTCGCGGAAAGTTTTTTTGTTGCAGCTAGCGCCGCTAGCGTCTTTTATAGCATATACTATTGGTTCTAAAAAATAATGGGGTGATGATTTGGTGTGATTTTTCACTCCCATTCGGCGTAGTAAAAATTCATCCCTTATCGGTTCACCATGTCGGAGAACGGGCAATTGCCAAGCGCTCGGTCATCTTCAGACTATTAGCGGCATCCGCGCCCCGTCCCATTGCATCACCGATCCTATCAGGCTCAAATAATCAAAGGACTCTGCTCTCAGCTGGATGAAACTTGGGGCTCAGATCACTAGCTTCTACCTCTTCAGTAGACGCGCCACTGACCTCTTTTATTTTTTTGTAGACCGGATGGAACGACGCATACCAAACCGCAAACCAGTCAAAAATAGTGTTGTCCAAGTCGATAATTAGTGTATCCGTAATTTTTCGCATTAATTTGCCTAGAGTGTTTTCTGCATACACATAGTGAAGCCGATTCGATGAAACTAGCGTAATTAAATTTGCTACACTAGATTCCTCGCTAATTCGGGATTTAAACGACAAATCCCCTTTGCATTTATCGTGAAGTCGATTGGTGAAAATTCATTTTCGACAATTAATTCCAATATCGTTCGATCAACAATTGGGCGGTCTGGCTCCATTAAATCGAGTGCATAAGAAGGCGTGCGACCAAAATCTTTCCGTCTTCGGTCATGCACAATTCCGTATGTTGGGTCGTAACCCTCGGAAATAGCCTCTATTTGCTTTCGTGCACAAAGGACCCCGTAAGCGTAATTCAGCATCGCATTAATTGGATGCGTCGCATTTCGATTTCTGGGGTCTTCGTCTCTCAAGGCAGTGCGGGAAATATATTGCCGCCAATCGTCGGGAATTGGATTTCGGGCTGTATTTTTCCAGCGAATTTCTAAGCCTCGCCACGCCCGGAAATAATCATTTGCGATGCCACCTTCGACGCCCAGCATATCTCCCAATGTCGCGGGCGGATTTTCCTGCAACCGAATTAAATGCGCTTCGATATTTTTTTGGGATTTCTCCCAATAGGCGGAATGCGGTACATAATTTTCTAATGTCGCCAGCGTATTTTTTGCTTTTTCCATGGTGAGTTTATGCGCGAAGGCAACCCGGGCTTTCGGGTCTTTTCGCGTCTCGCGCTGCCAAAGCACTTTCTCCGGATCGAATGCGTGGCCGCTTGCGGTGATAATCGAGGAAAAGGCCCCATTCCATTTTATGCGAATAAGGCTGATATCCTGCTCGTTGAGCCAATCAATTGCGTCCAGGGTAATTTCCCCGGAGCCGTCAATTAAAATAATGCGCGGTGGATTATTTATGCCGCCCCGGAAAAAGCGGAAGGTCCGACTTTTTGCCGGGTAATGCGTATTTCCGTCTCGGATTAATAGCGTTCCTTTTTCGACACGGATGGAAAGCCCGTGGCCAGTAAGAATAAGGGGGGATTTTTCCTGTTCGCGTCTTTTCCGGATTGGCGTCGCAGCATCGAATTGTGCGAGCCAACCGGTGGATTGCGTCGCCCAGTCATCGGCAATTTTCTGAATATCCTCCACCGATTTCAGCCCTTGTTTTTGGTGGGTTTTCTTCAAGAATCCTGACTGTTTTTGCGTATTAACGCTACAAGAGTTTCAGGCTCTTTTTGTCCATCTATTGCACAGGCTAGCCGGATGAGTTGGGACTTCAGACCTGTCTTTCTGAAGGCCTGGATTAACAGCAAGATAACGACTGCCTCAACGTCCGGGTTGCGGCTACAGAAAAGGCCTTGGAGACGGGTAACCAGAGCTTTTAGTAAATACATTTGGGCGTTTTGCGCGCCCTGTTCGAATGCGAGCACCACCACACGCGAGATAATGAGTCCGGCGCGAGCTTCGAGTATTTCTTCCTTTGAAGCTTCCTCCCATGTGTTGGACCAATCGACACCTGCGATTGCGTCAGAAAGTTCTCGAAACACGACTTCAATATCAGGGCTAAAGAGAGATTTCCCAGCGACAGTAGCCTTTAAGGCTTTGCTGGTGAGGAGCCCGATTTTCGCGACCACCTCTGCCGCCTTTTGGTCCGGATCGTCTGCGTAAGGCTTGCTTGTTAGGCCCGTAAATTCTCCAAGCAATATCTCCAGCGGCCAACGAATAAACTCGGCAAATCGATTCTTTTCGTTCTGGTTGAGAGAACGACGTATGACGCCCAAAGGCGAGGACAGCTTCGGCATCTCATCCAAAATTCGGGCTGTGCCGAATAAATCTGCCTCGTTGTCATCCTGTTCATCTGCTGCAAGTAACTCTCCCTTGCGCTGGTCTAAGGTTTTGGCCCATGCCTCCATGCGCGGTCGCCAGTAGCACTCAGCAACAAGAAATCCCAACAGCCACAAATGCCACCCTGTTGCTCGCGAAGTCATATTCGCGTTCATGCATTGCGTTACAGCCAATGCTTGCTGACAGGCCTGGGCTGGATAGCGGGTCTCGCTTCCCTTTCCCTGTCCCAAAGCATGCTGTTCTCCAGGTGGAAGCAAGCCTTTGGCGCTCCAACGTTGCAATTGAGTCTTTGAGATTTCGAGCCCGTGTAGGCTCGTAAATTCAATGACTTGGTCTGATGTAACGGTCTTGTTCATGATCCCTCGTATTTAGAGCCTACGCGAGAACAGCATTTTGGTGTGAATCGACCGAGTCAGCCTCTCCACAGCAATTTTGTTGGAGAGATAACGTCATGGCTCGCTTGCGAGACTACGCCGCCGAATACCGCCGCCGCCTGGCGAGAGCAAACCGCCTAGCCAAAGAGCGGGGTCTGATTTTTTCGAAGTCCCAGGCGCGCGGACATCCTCGCAAGGGCGAGCCGAAGCTATCTGCCGTAGTGCAAAACAAGCTTCCCCAGCCAACCGTCGAGCTAGAACAAGGCCTGAAGTACCTTCGACAAGGTCAGAACCTTCGTGCTTCTGCCAAGTCGGCAGGTGTCTCTGAGAAGCGGCTCCGGCACTTCATCAAATCCCGCAACCTTGCAGAGCGTAAAGGCCAGAAGTGGCAAGTCCATGACCGTCGCGCACGTCGTGTCCTGATCCACTCTCAAAGTGAACTTCGCAACATCATCGTCCCGGGCGTCAAAGAAGCCGAAAGAGTCGGTGATGCTTGGAACCGGCAAGGCCAATTCGTCAGAACCAACGATATTTCCGTCCTAGCTCCGCTAGAGGGCAAAGGCGTGAAAGACATTTACGGCAAATTCCACCCCTTCGAAACCAATCCCAACACATTGCACCGCCTCGCTGCCGTGAACGAGGAGGCGTTCCACGAAATCTATGAAATCCAAACCTGAGGAGGAAAACCACATGGATGAGAAAGAGAAGAAAGCGCAAGCGCGGCTCCACAAGGGCTATCGCCGATTGGGAACCGATCATCCAGTCTGCGTGATCTGTGGCTATCGTGGGCATCCCGATGCATTCGAACGCGCCCATATAGCTCCGAACAAGTTTCATGACGAGTGGGCCATTCTGTGCCGCAACTGCCATCGCGAGCAGAGCGAGTGCGAGAAGGACAAGCCCTATAAGCCTGAAACTCAGAATCCGCAGATGGAGACCATCGCTCACTATCTGCTCGGGCTTGCGAAGTTCCTCGAACTGATCTCCCAAACTCTCCTCAAGTTCGGTGAATGGCTACTTGAGCAAGCGGCCCATGCGGTTCCTTACACCCCCGATCTGACAAAGGAGACGGACTGATGACCTACGCATCTCCCGAAACGATTGCCCTGCGAGGCTATACGGAAAAGCCTGGCCAAAAACCTATCGGCGCGAAGCCAGCCTCATTCGGCCTGGACAAGCCTTTGGGGCCGACGCTCATTTTCGATTGCGAAACGACTACGGATTCCGCTCAAACCCTGCGGTTTGGCTTCTATCAAGTTCGCCAAGGACAAGACCTCGATGAAGAAGGTATTTTCTACAATCGCGATACCTTGACTAACGCTGAACTAATTATCCTGTCCGCCTACGCGAAGAGACATGCTTTGAAGCTTCGAACCGTCGAAGCATTCAATGTCGAAGTCTTTCTAGAGGTTGGCTATGCATTGGGCGGTGCGGTTGTAGGCTTCAATCTACCGTTTGATATTTCTCGCATCGCCTTGGACTACGGAGCCGCACGCGACAAAATGAGGGGCGGCTTTTCCTTCCTACTATCGATGAACCCTACCCATGCGCGCGTGCGCATCAAACATCTCAACGCTAGGGCAAGCCTTATCGAATTCGCCCGACCTGGCATCCAGGAAACTGGACGCGGCAGCCGTAAGAGGGGGCAGAAAATACCACGGCATCGTGGCTATTTCATTGACCTCAAGGCGCTGAGCGCAACGCTAACGTCGCGATCTTTCTCGCTTGCAAGTCTCGCGGAATATCTGCGTGTCCCTACCCAGAAGCTCGAAACCGATGAGCATGGTGCGGCCCTGGGTGATACTTATCTCGAATACGCCCGTGCCGACGTCCAATGCACCTGGGAATGCTACCAGGCCTTAGAGGTTCAACTTGCAAAGCACGGCCTCAATAAAGGCTCGCATCGCCTTTTAAGTGAGGCGAGCTTGGGAAAGGCCTATCTGAGTGAAATGGGTATCAAGCCACTTCTCGCTTGCCAGGATGTGCCCCACCGGATGTTTGCAATTGCCATGGAGAGCTATTACGGCGGCCGGGCAGAAGTGCGGATCAGGCGGGAGGTTCGCGAGGTTGTCTATACCGACTTCAAATCCATGTATCCGACCGTCAACACGTTAATGGGGCTGTGGCGATTTGTGATCGGGAACGGCTATTCGTGGAGCGATGCGACGTACGACACCAGAGCCTTCCTAGTGGGCGTCTCTCTGTGGGATTTCCAGTCTCGCGAAACTTGGCGTCAGCTCACAACCTTGGTGAAAGTTCGCTCGGATAGTGACCTGTTTCCAGTGCGCACCAAGTACGATGGTAAAATCAATACGATTGGGCTCAACTACCTCTCCTATGATGGCGGTATCTGGTACACGCTACCCGATGTCGTGGCGTCCAAGCTTTTGAGCGGCAAAACGCCTGAAATCCTGGAGGCCTTACGCTTTGAGCCTGGCGAACCTCAGGAAAGGCTCCAACCCATCGACCTCTTTGGCGATCCCGACTTCCGGATCGACCCGGAGATAGACGACGCCTTTAAGCGGTTCATCGATTTGCGAGACAAGGCAAAGGCGGACGGGAACCCGGTTGAGAAAGCAATCAAGATTCTCGCCAACTCCACCTCTTATGGCATCTTTATCGAAATCCTCCGAGACAATGCGCCGAAGCCTGAAGAGCTGACGCTATTTGAAAGTAACGGCTCAGAAACCGTCATTAAGACGACGGCGCTTGAGGAGCCGGGACGGTTTTTCCATCCACTTCTTGGGACGCTGATAACGGGAGCAGCCAGGCTGATGCTGGCGCTAGCTCAGCGTGCTGTGACGGATGAAGGCCTTGAGTGGGTATTTTGCGATACGGACAGCCTGGCGATAGCCCGGCCCCTGGGTGTTCGACGTCAGCGCCTATGGCCCAGATTTGAGGTTATAGCTTAAGGAGTATTTAGTTCTCGTCGTAGTGACGAAGGAACGAAGATGAGA
>Ga0098040_1000521_pt1 | contig 17757 bp, 25 predicted proteins | sample 7_EtaG_FD_75065 | JGI IMG/M metagenome (GOLD analysis project Ga0098040, IMG submission 75065) | Marine viral communities from the Subarctic Pacific Ocean - 7_ETSP_OMZ_AT15161 metaG | ecosystem: Environmental > Aquatic > Marine > Oceanic | place: Pacific Ocean | collected 2015-01-08
ACAATATGAAAGTTGTTTCCGAGTTCACTTCTGGATTAAAAGATGCAGAAGGTAATGAGGTAACGAATGACTTTTCTATTAGAGCAAGTTATTCATTCTAATTAACAAATAAATCGGAGAAAATAAGATGAATATAAAATCAATTTTCGGAAGTATAGGTGAAGTATTAAGTGGTATTGGTGGAGTGTTAGTTTCATTAGTATCAGTTTCAATACTATCAACTGTAATCTTTGGTTCTGGTTGGTTAGGTATCGATGTGATAACTAACATATCAGCAATCGTTAACTCTTTCTTAGGTGGTGGAGTTACTGGATTATTAGTACTTATTATTCTTTTGTCTTTATGGGACAATAAGTAAATAAGTAAGTGATTTGAATCACAATAAAAAAGGGACTTGAAATATAGTCCCTTTTTTTTATATTTAATTTAGAATAAACCTTTATATATATGATATTTATTACTGATAACGAAAATTACCTATAATTCAAATAGGAGGTGTTTTATGTCAAAAGTAAGAAGTTCACAAAAAAAGGTTACCCTTTCCGAATTAAATAATCATACCGTATCTAATAAACGACAGGCTCTCAAAGATTTAAAGATGTTAAATTTTGATGATATACAATATAAGAATCCAGCTCAAAAGAGATTCTATAATACTGTATCAAATAAGGATATAACATTCGCTATAGGACCAGCTGGGTGTGGTAAAACCTATTTATCAGTTCATAGAGCTTTAAGAGAGTTAGGTGATAAGGAATCCAAGATAGATGGAATCGTTATTGTTAAACCTCTTGTAGAAGCCGCTGGTGAAAAGATAGGTTATCTACCAGGTGATGTTGAAGAAAAGACAGCACCATTTATGATGTCGTTTTATTACAATATGGAACAAATTATTGGTAAACAAAGATTAACTGTTCTTAAAGAGAATAATGTCATACAAGTAATACCATTAGCATTTATGAGAGGTATTACTCTTTCTGATAAATTTGTTATATTAGATGAAGCACAAAATGCTACACCTGAACAAATAAAAATGTTTGTAACAAGAATCGGTGAAAATAGTAAATATATTATTGCTGGTGATTTGGAACAATCTGATATTAAGAAACATTCAAGTGGATTAGAAGATGCAATTAAAAGATTCGCTGGTATTCACGGTGTAGGTTTAGCATCATTCAAAGAAAAAGATGTTGTTAGACATTCATTAGTAAGACGACTACTTAAAAGATATAGAGAATCATTTAATATAATGGATGATATATCAGCTGAAAAAACCATATCAATGTGGATACAAGAACAAGGATTAGATTCAGCTAATGATGGTTCAATTAATATAGATGACACTTTTTATAAATTTAAAAAATAAAGCTTGACTCATATAGTATAAAGGTTGTATATTGTAATTAATACATAGGAGAATCTTTATGGATAAGCAATTATCGTATTTAGCTATATTTTTTACTTTGTGTATGTTTTCATTAACACTATATTTTGAAAGTGTTATGGATAATACTTGGGAAGAAAATAGCTATTTAAGAAACAGAGTTAGTGAATTAGAAAACGAATGTAGTTTTGATTACACTAATAGAATATCGTATAAAGTTACAGTAACTACATACAATCCAACAATACATCAATGTGATGATACACCTCATATCACAGCTGATGGTACGCACTTCAAAACTTGGAAAGCATCTTCATATAGATATGTTGCTTTATCAAGAGACTTGTTATCTCGTTGGGGAGGACCGTTTGATTACGGAGATTATATCATAATCGAAGGAACTGGTGATAGAGATGGTGTATATCAAGTAAGAGATACAATGAATCCAAAATGGACAAATAGAGTTGATATACTTACTACAAATAGTAGATTCAGATATGATGATGTTGTGATGTATAAGTATGTAGAAGAATTAACAGTTGATAATAATAGTTAGGGGAATATATGAAATGTATGATGAGTTCGGATGGTGCTCGTATTGTGAGAGTATCAGAAGATGAAGCGTCAGAGTTATATCACAATGAGAATTACAAATATGTAGCTAAATCAGTATGGAAAGAAAAGGTTCGTGATATAAATAGAGAACCTGAATTAAACGAAGATACTGGTGAAGTAGAAATGGTTACAACTAAATCCAATAAGATGTCAAAGGCACAAAAAAGACATATGAGGAAATCTAAATGAAATCACATTATATTTTAATAACAATATTAATATTTTTTGTAAATAATATATTAATATGGTTTCAACTTAATGGTCAACTTGTTTGGGATTTTTGGAAGAGTTGGAAAGGTATTGGAACTTCTTTATTAATGGCTATTCCAATTACAGCTATGTTTTGGTGGGCTACTAAATTAGGTTATCAAGGATTTGGTAATTTGTGGGCAGTTAGATTTATGGGATTTGCAACATCAATGATTTCATTTCCAATTATGACCTGGTTATATCTTGGAGAAGTAATTACATTGAAAACAATTTTAAGTTTAGGATTAGCAGTTATTATAATGTTATTACAGTTATTATAACTGTATTACTGTTTATTATTTATTAACTGTTTACTGTTTATACAGTATATAACTAGTATGAAAAAAATTAAAACAATAAAAAAAACTTGCTTTTTAATAAAAAAATTCGTATATTGTTATTGAACGAAATAAAATTATATAATAATAATAGAATTTAGAAAGTTTGAGGAATAAATATAATCTTATCAATAGTAAAGTGTTGTGTAGATATATCCAAAAAATAAATATAAATTCATAAACTAGGAGAAGTAAAATGGCAAGTAAAACAAATTCAACCTACCTTACAATGAAAAATTGTAAATTTGAACCAGAACAAAATATGATGATTCAAACAATACTAATTGATTTTGGTATAAAAATTGAATATGATGATGAGTATAAAATATGGAAATATACAGATGGTCATGATAAAGCATTAAATGATACTCCAATATATCAAAGAGAAGATAAAGCTGATTTAAGTTGGAGAAGAAGTATAATTAATTCTATATTACAAGATATTCCTATTCCTGATTTATATTATAGAATAGTTAACGATGTAATTTATGTATATGAATTAGTTGATGGAGGCCACAGAGTAAGAACAGTTGGTATGTTTGTTCTAGATGAATTTTCTTTACCAAAAAATTACAAAGTTAAAGTAGAAGGTAAAGTTTATGATTGTAGTAATAGATATTTTTCAGAGTGTGATGAAAAAGTACAACAAAAAATATTAAGAAGTAATTGGACAATTCAAAAATTTACAAGTGATACTTGGACAGCTGCTAAAATGTTTAAACTTATAAATGATGGTAATGAAACATCAGCCCAAGAAGATAGGCAAGCTATCCATACTGAATTAGCTAAAGTTATTAGAGAGTTAGCTAGAGGCTTGGAAGACCCTACTAATCAACACGAAATATTTAAAAATGAATTAGTTGACTTTAAAAGAGGTAATATGGATTGGGATGATGCATTAGCTAAATGTGCATTATTTGAATCTAAACAAGAATGTAAAAGTATAATTAAAAAAGAACTTGATAGTTTTTATGTTAATCCTAATTATTTTGATGAAGTATCTTTTAAAGAAACTTTTGTTAACAACCTTGATGATATAGCTAAATTGTTGAAACACAAAGGTGATAATAAAATATTAAAAAATGATTTTATTAATTTATATTTCTTTGTTGCAACAATTAAAAGAGATGGTTGTGATATAGATAATTATAAAAAGTTTACTAAACAATGGTTTGAAGATGAAAAAGATAGAAAAAAAGCAAAGGTAACAATGGATATAGGTAATGGAAAGACTATGAGTTTTTGTACTTATCAATATCTTACTGCGAAAATAGGTGGTACAAAAATAGATGAAAGAGTTGCTTTAATTATAGATTATTGGAACATCGATAAATATGGTTGTTTGGAAAGTGGGGCATTACATGTATAGATACCCAATCACAGACAGGCAGGAATTTTTTATGAAACGATTAATAAGTACATTTAAGGAATATGCAGAAGATAAGTATTATGAGAAACATAGAACTTATTGGAATACAATAGGTAAGAATATGTTATATAATATTTCAACAGGTGTCGGTTGTGATACAGGACTTATATCAGAAAAAGCTTTGAAAACTGGTAGTGTTACTGATGAACATGTTTATAGTAATGTAAAAATGTTTAATAGGTTGTTTGAATTATATAAAGAAGGTAAAGTCGATTTAGAATATTTAAAACAAAATGTTCAACATATAGTTCCAACAATAAAGACTACCCCTGAAGAAAATCAATTATTGAAAAAAGCTACATCAAAGATGACAATAGACCAAATAAGAAATATGGAACATTATAAAAAATGTATAACTGGATTAAAATGGAATCCAAGTTCAACTAAAAAATATAGTAATGTTACAGAAGCTATGAAGAAATTAATAATAACAACTAACTTATTTTTTTAAAGAAAAAAGACTTGCTTTATATAGGAAAGATTTAGTATATTAATATATGAAATTTAAAATGAGGTTAAAGATATGCAATACATAACAAGGTCAGGAACATTTGATTCAGGACATAGAGTAATGAATGAGAAGATGAAATGTTTCAATTTACACGGACATACATATCTTTTTGATTTAACATTCTCTTTTGATTCAATGAAAGAAATCGGTTATGCTATTGACTTTAAAGAAATTAAAAGAGTAGCTTGTCAATGGATAGATGATGTATTAGACCATGGGTTTATAGCTAATCCTCACGATATAGTTTATATTCAAGCTGCTCGAGCTGAAGGTAGTAAGATATGGGAAATGTCTTTAGAGGGTAAAGATAATTATTGTAATCCTTCAGTTGAGAATTTAGCTCGTGAGATATTTTTAGCTATGGAAATATTATTTGAGGAGTATAAAGATTTAAGGATTCATGAAATCAAATTAAATGAAACACCTAAATGTTATACTATTTGTAATTCAGAATCTATTTCAGATAGAGAACGAATTAATTTTAGAGATACTAAAGGTAGAGAAATTAAACAATACGCTGATGATAAAGGTATCATTGAATACGATGATAGACTATAATAAAAATCAACCATTAGGAGAAACTTATACTTGTTTACAAGGTGAAGGTAAGTATATGGGAATACCTCATATATTAATTCGTGTTACGGGTTGTAGATTGAGATGTCAATTCGCTAATTCATTTTGTGATACACCCTATGCTTCTTGGAAACCTGAAGCTGGTAAATATACATTAAATGATATTGTAAATTTTTATCGAAGAAATCCTCATATTAAATATACAATGATTACAGGTGGTGGTCCTACAATACATCATAAGTTATTACAAGAGTTATGTATAATAGCTGCTGATTATGGTCATACTACTACAATAGAAACAGAAGGTTCAGAATTTGTTCAGACAATAGCTGATAATATTTCTTTATCACCGAAATTATCAAATTCAACACCTCGTCCTGGTACTTGGATGCCATTTGCTAATCGTGAAGTTACTGAAGCTGATAAAAAGAAACACGAAAAGTGGAGATGTAATTATGATGCTATGAAAGATTTAATTACAAAACATCCTGACTATCAATTAAAACCTGTTATATCAAGTAAAGAAGATTTAGAAGAAGTCAAAGAACTACAGAAGATATTAGATATACCTAATAATAAAGTTTGGTTAATGCCGGAAGGATTAACAGAAGAACAATTAAAAACAAGAAGAGTTTGGTTAATGGAATTATGTACTGAACTCGGATATAATTACACAGAAAGATTACATATAATAGCTTATGGTGATACAAGAGGAGTATAAATGGATAAATTTCAAACAAGACAAGGTAGAAAATCTAAAGAAGATAAAATATTACTTTATTATGGTAATCCAGTTTCATTTAAAGATGTTGCTAAAATGATGATTTTTTTTATGATGAATGAAGACAGAGTTTATAATAAGCCTTGGCATAAGGGTGCAGAAATGATTATAGAATATTTCAAAGAAGTTTTAAATACAAGAAAAATTCCAAATGATAAAGATTATCAGTTGGGTAAGGAGTTAGTTATAAATGAATAATAAATTGAAACAAGCTAATGGAAATATTCCATTATTCGAAACAGAAAAAATAAACATGATTGAAAAAGCAGCGGAACATTATGGTAAGTATATGGATGCTCTTAAAATAGATTGGAGAAACGACCCTAATAGTGAAGACACACCAATGAGAGTTGCTAAATCTTTTGTTAATGATTTAGCTTCAGGTTGTTATTCAGATAGTCCAAAAATCACAGCGTTTGATAATCTTGATAGTTATGATGGAATGGTATTTCAGGGAAACATAAAAGTAAATTCATTTTGTTCTCATCATCACTTACCTTTTATCGGAGTGGCTCATACAGCTTACATTCCAAGTAAAGACGGTAAGATTATTGGATTGAGTAAATTAAATAGAATTGTTGAGTTCTATTCTCGTAGACCTCAAGTACAAGAAAATTTAACAATGCAAATACACGACCATATCAATAAAGTATGTGAGAACAACTTGGGTGTGGCTGTTATGATTTCTGCAAATCATATGTGTGCTTGTGTTCGTGGAGTTAAACACGATGCTACAATGAAGACAAGTAAATTAAGTGGAGTGTTTATGGATAATAATAATTTAGCTCGTGAAGAATTTTATAATTTTGTTGGAGATTTAAAATGAAAACATATGTAAGTTATAAACAATATGAAGAAATGGTTGATAAGATTAGTGTATGGGTAAAACATATGAGTAATGAAATAGATAACATAGGAGCTGTGTATGGACTACCAAGAGGTGGACTACCAATAGCTGTTGAGTTATCACATAGATTAAATTTACCTTTACTTATGAATTATTATGATAGGAAAGTAGTAACAGATAAAAAAGTATTAGTTGTTGATGACATAGCTGATACAGGACATACATTAAAAGATTTTGAAAATAAAAATAATGTTATTTGTACTCTTCACTATCATCAACAATCAATAGTTAAACCAGATTATTATGTTGAAGAGAAAGGTGATAGATGGATTGTGTATCCCTGGGAAGAAAGAGATAGTGAAGAAGTTCAAGATTATTTAAAGACGGAGGAAGAATAAATGATAGGTTGGATTGGTTTAGGTTTATTAATGTTAGCATATTTAGCATTGGTAACAAAGTGGAGTAAATTTTTTATTCCTATTGATGCTGTAGCAAGTGGCTTATTAACAATACACGCAAGTATGATTGGTGATATAGTTTTTGTTATCGTCAATGGTTGGATTACAATAATATTAAGTATAAAGTGGTATAAGAATGAATTATTCTAACACTAATAGTTTTTTATATTTTCCAAGTTTTTCTACGGCAGGTGTCGCACCTGAATTAAAACAAGATTTTAAATTTAGTAATGGAACACCTGTTAGATTTTATTCATCTGAAATGGGAGATTTGAGATATCCTTATTTTCTATTATCAGCTGGAGCTAACTATAGAAATATGGAAGCAAGAAAAAGTTTCGGATTATCAGATGATGTATTGGTAGTTGGAGATAGTGGTGGATTCCAAATTAAAACAGGTAACCTTGAATGGAAACCAGAATTAAGAGAAACTATATTAAGATGGTTAGAAAACAATTCTGATATAGCTATGAACTTAGACATACCACCAGGTGGTAAAATATTTAAAGAATACGATGAGTGTTTAAATATGTCAATTAAAAATTTTGAATACTTTGCTAAACATAGAGTTGAAGGTAAAGTTGATTTTATAAATATACTACAAGCTGGATTTGATAATAGAACATTGGATTGGTATAATGGAGTAAAAGATTTTCAATTTGAAGGTTGGTCAATTGGTGGTTGTCAAGGACAGAAATTAAGTAGTATGTTATATGCTATAGCTATTTTATTAGAAGGTAAAGAACATTTAAAATTAAATAATAAATGGTTACACATTTTGGGAACAGCGAAAGTTTTTGATTTCTTTATGTTAGAACAATTACAAAAATCTTTAAATGAAGTTGGTAGTAATATGAGAGTTACTACTGATAGTTCTTCACCAGATTATGCAGTTGTGTTTGGTGGTTACTATATGAATCATTCACTTAAAAAAATGTCAATAGAAAGTGTTAATCTTCCAAAACGAGAAGACATCTTTAATAATGATTTACCATTACCTCGTGTTACAAAGTTTGATGAAGTCACAAGAGGTTGTATAAAATATAATGACATTTTTGAATATAACAGAACAGGATTTGCTGGTATGTCAACACATAATTTATATGTGTTAATAGATTGTATAGATAGAATAAAAGAAATTATGAATAGTCACGATGATTTAATTAGTCAAGTAGTAAAAGGTGATTCTTTTAAATTACTTAACTCAATTGATGAAATGGTTAAATCAGATTCACCAATGGGAGTATATAAAAAATATGAACCATTGTATTTGAAGATGAGTAATCCAAGACAAGAAGAAAAAGTATTAACAAACAAATTTTTTTAATGGGAGAAAATATGAAAAAAGCAGTAATATCATTATCAGGTGGAATGGACTCAACAGGATTGTTAGTTCATTTATTAGCTAAAGGATATGAAGTCTATTGTTTGTCATTTTATTATGGACAAAAACATAGAGTTGAGTTATCAAGAGCAAACGCTAATGTAGAATACTTGAAGATGCAAGGTTTTAAAGTTCATCAAATGGTTTCTGATATATCAGGTGCAATGTCAGTATTTGATTCAGCCTTAACAACTGATGATGTAGAAGTTCCAGAAGGACATTACGAACAAGATAATATGAAGGCGACAGTAGTTCCGAATAGGAATGCTATCTTCGCTTCTGTTATTTATGGATATGCTTTATCATTAGCTAATAAGTATAATGAATTAATAAATATTGGATTAGGAGTTCATTCAGGTGACCACGCTATCTATCCAGATTGTCGTCCAGAATTTTATGAAGCTATTGAGAACGCATTTAAGATTGGTAATTGGGATAGTGATAGAGTAAATTTTTATCTACCTTATTTAGATGGAGATAAATATACAATACTTAAAGACGCTGAAAAATCAATTGAGAAACTTGATGGTGTAGATTTTAATACTATATTTAGAAATACAAATACATCATACAATCCTGATGAACAAGGAAGGTCAAGTGGTACTTCAGGAGCTGATGTGGAAAGAATATTAGCGTTCCATCAATTAGGTAAGAAAGACCCTGTTGAATATGTTGACACTTGGGAAAATGTTTTAGAGGGTGCTTTACAATTAGAAAAAGAATATCAAGAGGGAATACAATAATGAATTTTACACCAGAACAATTAGAACAAAATTGGAATAAGTTAATACGACTTATAGAAGATACATTTGAAGGTGAACGAAAAGAAAAACTTTTAAAAATGTATAATGACTTCAAGGATAGAATGATGTTTGCACCAGCTAGTGGTCAAGAACATTTTCATCTTTGTACACCGGGTGGTTATGTTCAACATATTTTAAACATAGTTAAATATTCTTTAGCTTTCTATAAAATATGGAAAGACAACGGAGCTTATGTTGATGATTATACAATTGAAGAATTAATCTTCGCAGCATTACATCACGACTTAGGTAAGGTTGGTGATTTAGAACAAGACCATTATATACCTAATCCATCAGAGTGGCATAGAAAAAATCAAGGAAAGATTTATACAAATAATCCTGATTTAAAATTTATGACACCACCTGATAGAGGTATTTGGATTTTAGGTCAATATGGAATACCAATGACACAGAATGAATTTATTGGAATTAAATTAACAGATGGAATGTATGATGAAGGTAATATTCAATATCTTAAATCATATGCTCCTGAAAAGAAATTAAAATCTAATATGCAACATATTCTTCACCAAGCTGATATGACAACAACTCGTATTGAATACGAAGATTGGTTACACGCTAATGAAGAAGTTGTTAATACAAAAGTTCCAAAAAACAAACAAGAACAAAAGCAAGTAGATAATCTCAAACAAAAGTTTGACGAATTGTTTGCTTAGGAGAGATATTAATGAAAAGTAAAATGTTTAAAACAATAATGAAAAGTTTCAAACAACTTAATGATTTACTAATTACACTATTTGTATTTGCAATAGTGAGTGGATTATTATTTAGAGACCCATTTGGAGTAATAGAATCTATTGGAAATATGATTTCTAACATCGGTGATAATGGAATATCAGGGTTGATTGCTTTGTTAGTTGTAGTCCTGTGGTATAGGGGGAACTAATATGTGGTGGTTATTTTTTATATTATTTATATTGATTAGTATAGTTACATCTATATTATTATTTTTTTCGTTACGAAGAATAAATCAATATGAAGAATTTATTTTACAAATACAACAAGTAATAACATTTGCAACTAATAAAATGAAACAAGTTGACTCTCGTGGACATTATGAAGCGGACGATGAGACAGGTTTCTTTTTTGAACAATTAAAACAAATTCAACTATCTTTAGATGATATATTTGAACAGGAGACAACTAATGCCAAAAAAGAAAATAAATGATGTAAAAGCAGAAATCAAAAAAATAGTAAAAAAGAAAAAGCGTAAAGTTTATTTTGGTCAAGAGGTTCAAGATGCGGTTGTTGAATATAATACTTCAACCAATGATATTGAAAGAAATAAAATTTATGGAACAAGAATACATGCAGCTTTTGATAAACTATCAGAAAATATAATCAATACATTTAAGTTTACTTACTTTGATATGCCTTTTGAAGATGTAAAACATGAAGTAGTTGCCTTTATGGTAATGAATATGCATAAATATGACCATACAAAAGGTTCAAAAGCATTTAGTTATTTTTCAGTTGTTGCTAAAAATTATTTAATTCTTCATAATAATAACAACTATAAAAAATTAAAAAGTCATAGTGGAGTTGAAGTTTTAGATAGAGAAAAAAATATGGGTAATGATAGAGATAATGATTTGCGACAATTTACATTAGAGGTAGTGGATTACTTTGAAAATAACTTACATAATATTTTTAAAAAACAGAGAGATTTAAATATCGCTTTTTCTATATTAGATTTAATGAAATCGATAGATGAAATAGAAAACTTTAATAAAAAATCTCTTTATATTCTAATCAGAGAGATGACGAATGTTAATACCGCACATATAACATCAGTTGTTAATGTATTAAAAAAGCATTACAAAAAATTAAGTAACACTTTCCATAGAGATGGAACTATTTTTGATTTCAAAAAGAGTCCATTTTTCTAAATAAATTAAAATATCTTGATTTTTAAACCCATCTTTATTAGATGGGTTTTTTTTATTTTAATCAATTTCCTACAAATTTAATATTTATATATGAATAAATACATCTAATAGGAGATGATATGACAGACAATAAAGAAATATTTGAGGGAAAAACTTTCCAAGACTTAACAAGAGACATCTATGAGAACACCACAAAGCGTAAAGTTCAAATAGATTTGTTAATATCAGAGATACATGGATTCATTACAACCATAGATGATGTGGTTATGGTAGCACCTATTATAAAAGAATATATGGATACTGCTGTTAGAAATGATGAACATCTGGTTAAATTAGCTGGTGTATTACAAAGAATTATATCTAAATCACAAGGTGATTCTGATGAATCAATGTTATTAAGTGATGAGGAAAAAGAAGAATTAATGGGAACACTTCAAGATACAGTTAATGATTTACAAAATGAAAGTGATAGACTTGAAGGTATAAAAAATAAAACAATAAATATAAAGGAGTCTTAGATGGGGTCTCTATTTATAGATGGAAAAGAAGGAAAAAATCTTATAAAAAATCCAGTAGCTCCTAGTTTACCGGATATTAAAGTCCCTTTTTATTTACAATTTGTACCAGGTCAAGTACTTGAAGTAGCTACTTCAGATAAAAGTATGGGTGCATATAATGAGATAGGTTTTATTAATTCTATATTAGCTCTACCTCATGTCACAACAGGTATTAAAAAAAGAAGAGGACAAGTGGGAAATGGAGATAGATATTTTCCTTTAATGAGAGGTATAGTAGATGTCCCTGCAAAGGGTGACCCTGTTCTACTTTGTGATATCGGTGGTAAGAAATATTATTTAGGTCCATTAAATACAGATAACAATCCCAATTGGAATAATGATAATTTATTTAGACCTGAAGGAACTCCATCAAAAGCTAAATTATCGACTCCTCCAACAACTGGACCAGCTGCTAAGGGTCAATCAAATAATTTTAAAAAAGTACTTCATAATAGAATGATGAAACCTGAAAGGGAAGAGTTAGATGATATGAAATCAGTACATGAAAATCATGGTGATTTATTATTAGAAGGTAGACACGGAAATAGTTTAAGGATAGGGAGTAGAAGTACAAATCCATATATGATTATGTCTAATGGTAGATATTTTCAAAATAAAAGTGAAGGTATAACTGATGGTTCTTTAATTAGTATAACACAAAAGGGTAGTATAAGACAACATTTTGGTAATTATAATAAAGTAATTAGCAGGGATGTAGAAAATCCAGGAGATACATCAAAGTGGGTTACTGAAGAAAAACCTGGTTTTTTATTAGCATCTGATGACCTTGAAGAAGCTGAAAGAACGATGGCAAAATTAATAGGTTCAATAAATCAGTCTGAAGATGTTTCAAAGTTGATATATGATTATGAAAAAAATCAGGTATTAATTCAGTCAGATAGAATTACTTTTAATTCAACATTAGATGATATTTATTTATCATCAAAGAAAGATATTCATATTGGAACTGCTAGACATATGACAATATCTACAAATAAAAATTTAGTTATAGAGTCAGATAATACATATCTTGGAGACCCAAAGGATAGAGAGGATGTAATGGAGCCTATGATATTAGGAAATGAACTTAAATTATTATTAGAAGAATTATTAGCTATCGTAAAAGATTTAAATTCTTTATTTTACGGTTCACCTATACCATTAACAGATAGTAAAATGGTACCTGTAAAAGGATTAATAGTTCCAATAGAACAAAAATTACAAAAAATATTAAGTAAACATCATTATATAGAACCAAATAGATAAGAGGTAGTTATGAAAAAGAAAACAAATATAAAAAATGTAATTAGACAAATCGTTAGAGAAGAAGTTGCGGTGGCAATCAAGGAAGTGATAACTGAATTAAGACAACCATCACTATCATCAGAACCAACTAAAAAACCAACTAAAGTTGTTAAGAAAAAATCATATACAAATAATTCTGTATTGAATGATGTATTGAATGAAACAGCTCAAGGTGGTGAATGGAAAACATTGGGTGGTAAAGAATTTACAACTGAACGAATGAATGAATTAGTTGGTGGACAATATGGTGATATGATGAAAGATACACCACAACAAAGCGTAAGTCCAAGTGACCCAATGGCACAATTTGTCAATAAAGATTATAGAGAAGTTTTGAAAAAAACTGAAGAAAAACAAAAACAAAAACACGGGAGGTAATAATGGGATTAAAAAAAGATTTAGTTGCTGCTAAAAAAGCTGGACTTATGGCGGCGGGAACTCTACCAGCGAATATAAATACTAGACCTGGCTCACCAATAGATGTTGAGATGACAATGATGGCTGCAGCCATCGCGAAGATGTTAGTATTAGCTGAATGGAGAGTGACAAAATTTAATGCACCTGTTGTTTTAGAGAATCTAAAAACTCCTCCTCAACCTGTTGATGTTAAAGCGAAAACTTTATTAGGTGAGTATGGACCATTGCTTGATACATTGAGAAAAATAGCTGCTCCAATTCCAGGTGGACCTGAAATAATAGATAGACTTGAATTGGAAATAGAAAGAGCAGTTAGACCTTTACTTGAAAGTGGTTGTATTTTGCGTAGATTAGATTTACATAAAGACACAGATGGGTTAGAAGCTGATGGTTATGTTTTTATCGGAGAAGACCCTGAAATTCAGGATAGATTTGATGTGGAAGATAGATTTGGTCAGAGAATATTTACCACTGTTAAATTATTTCCAGAAGATATAGTGAGATTGGTATAAGATGGCTATAAAAGATACAACAAGAAAACCATATATAGTTGATAATGATAGCAATGTATTTGTTGGCATAGATTTACCATTTAGAAGGTCATTAAACAAAGAAGGATGGTTTGCATCAACATCTACAACTATTGAATCTGTAAAAAATAATATAAGAAATTTATTAAATACTCATCAAGGTGAAAGACTGATGCAACCAACTCTTGGATTGAATTTAAGACGATATTTATTCGAACAAATAACAGAAGACACATATATCTCAATACAAGATGAAATATTTAATTCATTTAAATTTTGGTTACCTTTTGTAGAAATAAAAGATATAGAAATAATAACAAACGAAATGGATTCTACAGTAGAACCAAATAAATTAGTAATTAAGATTTTATTTAATATACTGCAAGACCCAAATACATTAACATCAGTTCAGGTAGTAATATCTGATACTGGAACTGGAGATTAATAATGCCATCATATAATCAAAAAGAATTTAAAGAATCAAATGTAAATTATTTAAATAAAGATTTTACATCATTTAAAAAATCATTAATTGATTATGCAAAAGCATATTTTCCAGATACATATAGAGATTTTAATGAAACATCTCCGGGTATGATGTTATTGGAAATGACTTCTTATGTGGGTGATGTAATGTCATTTTACATAGACCAACAATATCGTGAGATGATGTTACCATTAGCTGAAGAAAGAAGAAACATTATTAATTTAGCTAAGATGTTTGGTTACAAAGTAAAACCAATTGTTCCGGCTTATGTTGATTTAACATTTCAAATGGATGTAGATTCTGTTACTGGAGATGAAGGTAAGGTTGAATATTCTACTGCAAATGCATATGGTGAAGGCATCCGTGTAACATCTAATGCTGATAAAAGTGTACAATTTGAAACATTAGAAGTTGTTGATTTTACTGTATCACAATCAAATGATACAAATGATATCGCATCTCAGGATGAGTCAACAGGTTTAATATCATCATATACTTTGTCAAGAAAAACAAGAGCAGTAAGTGGTAAAACTGTAACCAAAACTTTTAATATAAAAACACCAAGTAAATTTTTAAAGTTAACAATACCAGATGTTAATGTAATTGATATCATGTCAGTTATTGATTCAAATGGAAATAACTGGTATGAAGTTGAATTTCTGGCACAAGATAAAGTTCCAATTACAACCCATTATAGTCAAGACCCTTTTAGAGATAATGCATATTATAATCTTAATGGAGAACCATTTGTAAGTGAAGTAGCAGTACCTTATGCATTAACATATATTGAAACAAACAAAAGATTTGTTCGTGAAACTAATGATGATAATACAACATCAATAGTATTTGGTAACGGTATTTTGAAAGATGGTAAAACAATTGATGAAGGATTTTTGGATTTAGAACAATTGGGAATTATAATACCCGGTCAATCTGGTGATTTAGATACATCCATTGACCCATTGTTGGGTGACGAATATTCAACTCTCGGTGAAACACCTCTACATACAACTTTAACTGTTACTTATAGAGTAGGAGGTGGTATTAGTTCAAATGTTAGTGCGGGTGATTTAACTGAAATAGTATCTTCAACCGTCTCTACAGTAGGAGGCTCGACGGTAACGGATTTAACAGTATCAAATAAAACCGCGGCTATTGGTGGTAGAGATGAAGAAACAACTGAAGAAATAAAAGAAAAAACTAAGGCTTTCTTTACAACACAAAACAGATGTGTAACTAAAGAAGACTACGAGGCGAGAGTATTAAATATACCATCTAAGTTTGGAAGTATAGCGAAAGTGTATGTTACTAGAAATACATTACCAACTGCTGGTGAGGTATTAGAAATATATCAAAATTTATTTGATGAAAATTTTAACCCTGTAATTCACGATTTTGATAATATAGTGACCAGCTTTAGTGGTGTCCAATCAAATGTTCAGAATAACTACCAAAATCTTATAAATGCTCGTGAAGCTTTGAATAATCACATTGAAACACTGGTGGCTAACTTTCTGGCTGGAGATGGTATGGATGTATATGATTTTACAACATTAGCCCAATTATCTGGAAATCTTGGAAATGTTGTAGAAGAAACTGGAACTTCTGTAGATGGTGTAGTTGAGATAGGTAATAATATAAATCAAGGAGTTGATGACTTAGTAAACTTAGGTGGATTACAAATACAAAATTTAGATTTAAATTTTGGAAGTATATCTGTTTATATATTAGCTAATAATAGAATTAAAAATTTAGTTGGTAATCCTAATGCAGGTCTTGTAGGTGTAGATGACAATGTTCCTTTGATTCTTAAACATAATGTTCAAAATTATTTAAATAATTATAGATTACTTACAGATGATGTAATGTTTTTAGATGGATATATAATTAATTTTGGAGTTTTCTTTGATGTAGTTGCTCAAAAACATGCTAATAAGTCTGAAGTTAATTTATTATGTATACAGAAGATAATAGACTTTTTCAGAGTAGAAAAAATGCAATTCAGTCAACCAATATTTATAAGTCAACTTGAATTTGAATTAATGGGAATAGATGGAGTTAGGTCAGTTAATTATGTAACTATTACTCAAGAAGAAAATTATAACAGTGACGGCCTTGAACTTTTAGATAATAAAACATTTACATATTCCATTAATTCAGATGGTACATTAAATACAGATGGTACTTCAGGGTATGGATATGCATATGATTTCCAAGCCGCAACAGTTAATAAAGTTATATTACCACCGAGTCCTACAAATCCAGGAGTATTTGAACTTAAAAATCCAAAAACAAATATAAAGGGGGTAGTGAGATAATGCATCATTTTATTTTTTCAACACAAGACACTTGGATTTCAAGTGGTAGTAGTACAATAGATGGGACATCATTTAAAGACCAAAATTTTGGTAGAGACCAAATATTAGAAGTTAAAAAAGAATTTTATAATAATTCTTTTAATTATCAAACTAGAGCATTAATTAATTTTAGTGGAACTGAATTTACAGAGTTATCTAAATCGTTTGCTGATGGGACTATATCTCCACTTAGAAATGCTGGTTCTTTGAGTGGTACACAAGTTTATTTAAGACTTTATGAAGCTGAAGGTAATGCCGAAATGACTGAAGAATACACTTTAGCTATTCAACCAATATCACAATCTTGGACTGGGGGTACGGGTAAGTTTGGTGATAATCCTAAAAATACAAATGGTTGTAGTTGGAAAAATCGTAGTAACCCAATTGGTGGTACAGCTGTTACTTGGGCTAACGCTGGTGTTACTGTTTTAAGTGTTAGTTCATCAACGCAAACTTTTTCAAATCAATCACCTGATGTTAATGTAGATATAACAAATATGTTTCGTATGTGGTACACTGGTCAAGAAGAAAACTATGGAATGTTAATTAATTTTAGTGGTAGTCAAGAAACCGATAGTGAAACATTTGGTCATCTAAAATTCTTTTCAAGACATACTCATACTATTTATTCACCTAAACTTGAAGTTCGTTGGGATGACCATTTACCTTGTACGGGTTCAAACACTGGTTCATTAACTCAAATAACTTCAAGTGGATTATCTGATAATTATTTGTATATGAAAGGTTTAAGAGAAAGTTATAAGGTGGGTGAGAAAGTCAAGTTTAGAGTTGGTGCTAGAAAAAGATATATACAAAAA
>Ga0098040_1000523_pt1 | contig 17704 bp, 35 predicted proteins | sample 7_EtaG_FD_75065 | JGI IMG/M metagenome (GOLD analysis project Ga0098040, IMG submission 75065) | Marine viral communities from the Subarctic Pacific Ocean - 7_ETSP_OMZ_AT15161 metaG | ecosystem: Environmental > Aquatic > Marine > Oceanic | place: Pacific Ocean | collected 2015-01-08
AGTAAATCAATATATTGAAGAAGAACAAAAAAATACTACAATTGATTTGAGTAAGAAGATTCATTCAGATCACATTGAACCAAAGAATGATATAGTGGTTAGATTTGATGCAGACAAATTAAATGCAAATCATTTTCAAATTATAGTTAAATTATCAGATATTTTAAGAGATAGTGGAGAGGTTGGTGAAATGGAATTGGAAATATTTAAGTTTCACGTGAAATCACTTGATAGTTATGAAAGAGAATTGATATGAAAATATTAGTAACAGGTGGGGTAGGTTTTATAGGTACTAATTTGATAAAGAGGTTATTAAAAGATGGACATAAGGTAGTTTCTTTAGATAATTATTCTACAGGTAAAAAAGAAAATGAACAAAAGGGTTGTAAATATTTTGATGTAGATTTAAGACTAACAAAAGATTATTCATTCTTTATGGATAACCCAGATGTGATATTTCATATTGCCGCATTACCAAGAATTCAACCATCATTTGAAGCCCCAAGTATTACATTTAATTCAAATGTGGTCAGTACTCAAAATATATGTGAGTGGGCAAGGACTAATGGAAATATTCCAGTAGTATATGCAGGGTCATCTTCAATACACGGAGATAAATACGCTAACCCATATACCTTTACCAAATGGTTAGGTGAAGAGGTTTGTAAGATGTATTCTAATATATTTGAGTTACCAGTTACGATATGTAGATTTTATAATGTATATGGACATCACCAGGCTTCAGATGGGGCGTATTGTAATGTATTGGGAATTTTTGAGAGACAGTTTAAAAATGGAGAACCTTTAACTATTACAGGAGATGGAGAACAACGAAGAGATTTTACTAATGTGGAAGATATAGTAGATGGGTTGATAAGAGTAAGTAATCGTTTAACTTTATTTAAAGGGGGACATATTGCAGGTGAAGAGTTTGAATTTGGTAATGGGAAAAATTATTCTATTAATGAGTTAGCTGATGGATTTGGTAAAGACTATCCCAAAAAATACTTACCAGAAAGAGATGGTGAAGTAAGAGAAAGTTTGTGTGTTGATAAGAAAGCTATGAAAGAAATTGGTTGGAAACCTACAAGAGATATAATAAAGTTTATTAGAGAAAATTACATAATTTAGAGTTATGACTTACTATTTATTACTGGAAGATGATTCCGAAAAAGATGTTTATTTTGATTCAAACGTTTTAGGAGAAGAAAGTTTTGGAAAGTTTTATCCTGAAAATGGATTTAAGGCTCTTATGAATATAAAGGATAGGAATCCTAAATTATTAGAAAAAATAACTGTTAAGAAAGAAACAGGCGAAGTTATACAATTAGATGAGTTTATAGAAGTGATTTCTAATTTAAAAATACAAAAAAATGCTTGACTTGTATAGCGATTTGTGCTTATATTATAGTGTTAAATTGAGGTAGGTGTAGGTATAATGAATACTAGACATTGGTTGGATATCGCTGACGATTTGGAAGAAGAATCAGTTAAAGATAAATTAAAGAGTAAAATCCAACATAGGGAAAAAACACATAACAAAAAGGAATGGAAAGGTATAAAGAAAGACCTTGAAAAGAAAAATAACAAAAAGACTTGGAATAAAAAAAGGAGAAAGAGTAAGAATGTTAAAAAAAGTAGTTAGTTTAGGGATACTGTTATTCACATTTGGTTGTGAAGATGTATATTTCACACAACCAGATTATGGTACAGGTGACCCAACTTATCCAGAGGTTAAATTACAATTGGATCCACGATTGGAACAAGATGATAATGGATTTTATCATTTACCTATAAATACAGGTACTTGGCAAACTATTCATAGAATAAATGGTATTGTAATTGATGTTGATACTACAGCATATATTGAAGGATTAAGAGTAGAATGGGAATCTTCTCATTATTGGTATCTTGGTGATACACTCGGATATATAGTTAAAAGAACTATTAATTCGGAAGGACAATATGTATCTTTGGATACTTCTTATATGGTAGGGTTTGAAGGAATGGAAGTTCCTACTACAAATAAAGTTAGTATAAGTAATTATGATGGAGTAGTTAATAATATGATTGCACCAGTTAGGTCAATGGTAGGTGATACTATGAAAATATGGGCATATTATACCAGTGACCCAAATTGGGAAACATTAACTTGGGATACATTGGAGATACCAATTGTATTAGATTAGGAGAATAAAATGGATGTAGGGGTGTTAAATAGTCTTGGATACATTGAAGTAATTGAAATATCCATTTGGTTAGGTATAATGTATTTTGGAAAGAAATGGATAGATAGTAAAGTTAAATAGTAGATTGAATTGCATAGTCATAGTGATATAATACCTCTACCACATATGGGATCAAATCGGTTCCATAAACGCATTCCAATGCCAGAAAATTGTTTAGAGTGTAAAGAAGGAATACTACATACAGATCCAGGTAGAAATAACTCAAACTGTAGAATTTGTGATGAGGAATTGGAGGACACTTATAAGCTTCATTCTTGGAAAGGTGCAGGGAAATTCCCCCATGTACAAAATGAGTATTCATTTAGAATACATGATCATCTTGAAAGTGAACACCATTTACCAATACGAAGATTATTTAGAAAACACAATGGGGAATATGTGTGGGACAATACAGGAGAATATGTAATATCTGATGTAAATAGTTTCCCACTAGAAGAAACACCTGAAGAATCTTTTAAAAGATTTACAGAAACGAATTTAGATTATGGTGGAGAAAACTGTAAATGTCCGTATTGTGTTGGTGGTGAATTATTAGATATTTATGAACATACCATAAATGAATATTATTCTAACACGGATGCATTCGATGAATGGCCTAACTTAACATAGGAGATATAACATGAAATATCGTCTTGTTGATAGACGCACGAAGGAAATTATCACATCAGTTGAACTTGGTAGTAATGTAGGGATTAGTGGAGCTAGAACATATTTTATGGGGGTTAAAAAATTAAGTGGTGAAAAATTTGATGAGTTATGGGAAGTAAAGGGAATAACATATAAACAATATGACTGGTGGAAAGAGGATAAATCAATAACAGATGAAGAACTTAAGTTATTTTAAATTAGTGATATGATGGATGACAACGCTTGGATATGGTTTATAATTTATCTAATGCCAATAACCGTAGTTATGTGGTTATTAGGTATGTGGGCAAACCACGAAGATTACAAAAAAGAACACAACATTAAAGGATGGAGTGATAGGGAAATGAATGTAAAACAATTAATAGTAGGTACATTAGTAAGTACCATAGTAGGATTCTCAGGGTATATGGTTGGAACTTACTATGGTTCAATTAGTATGTTAGATAACATATATGGTAATGTAGAAAGTGAATTAGATATATTGGAATCTAAATTAAAAGATGTTAATACTAGAGAGGTTGAGAAGAAGTTAGAACAGGTCAAACAACAGGTATTAAATAAAGTACCATCGAAAGAATCTATAACAGATCTCAACGAACAAATAAATGGATTGAATGAAAGACTTGTAATGTTATCAAAAGAGTTGATGGAAGTTCATATGGAACTTGAAATGGAATTATCAGATTTGGAAGATAACGCAAAGATTTATGTGAATGATAAATTTACCAAAAGTGAAGCAGAAATAAAGAAACAGTTTGGGGTTATGTATGATAGAGTAGATGTAATACATAAAGAATTAGAAGAAGTTTCTACTATGATAGATAAGGCGAAAGAAACATTTTTTGGTAAATCAGTTTTTAAAATTAAAGAAAAGTAAACCATATAGGAGAATAGTTATGCCAAGAGCAAAGAAAGCTACACCTAAAAAGAAAAAATCAACAAAGAAAGCTACAGATAGAAGAAAGAAAACTGTAGTAAGGAAACCCGATAGAAGGGGTACTCCTGGAGATGTTTTTTGGAATAAGGTTATTAGTGGTATGAAAAAGTTTTTAGAATCACCATTTAAATAAATTATATAGGAGAATATAATGCAGGATGCATTGTGGGTCTTAGTAGGTGTTTTTATAGGAGCACCTCTAGGATTGGTTATAGGTGGAATGTTATGTAGTGGTAAGGTTTCAGATATGGAAACAGAGATTTTGAATCTCAGATTTCAAAGAAAAGCGTTACGAGATGAAATAGATAAACACACTTCCCCAAAACCAAAACCCAGAAAGAAAAGGACTAAGAATGCCCCTAGGAGAACCAAAAGGTAGAAATCCCTATAAGGGGACTCAAATTCCAAAAGGTAGGATTCAATGGGCGATAGACAATAGTTTATCACTCAAGGGAGCCGCACGAGTTTTAGGTGTTAGTTATAACACATTCAAAAAGTATGCTATTATGTATGACTTGTTTGAACAGAATAAAAATATAGGTGGTGCGGGAGTTCCTAAAGGTGGGTCTACTGGATTTGGAGTAACTATTAATGATATATTTGGTGGTAAACATCCTAACTATCCACATTGGAAATTACAAGAGTTATTAATTAGGTCTGGACATTTTGTACAGAGATGTTCAAATTGTGGTTATGATGAAACTAGAGATATAGATGGTAAAGGTCCATTCATTATAGATTTTTTAGATGGGGATGGTTTAAATCATATTCCAGAAAATATAAGGTTGTTGTGTTATTGTTGTTTCTTTATAATTAAACCAGTTGGTAAGATGATAAAGACACCAAAGGATGTAATGTATTTAAGACGGAATATGTGGAAAGTATTTAAACAAACAGATAGAGAAAAAGAGATGGAAAAGGAACATGATGAAAAGATTCCAGAACCAACTATGGAACATAAGAAAGAAGATAAGATAGATACAACGGTAGATACGGAAACTTTTGGTGATTTATCAGATGTGAATATTACACTTGACGACCTATTTAAAGATGAAGATTAAATTAAAGGAAATATTAATGAGAACTTTATGTACAATTATTTTGTTCTTTTCATTGTTGAAAGGACAAGTAGTTAATCCAGAAATTACTGAGAAGGTCAGTTTTGTTGTATTACCATCAAGTATTGAAGAACGAATAGACCCAACTTCTATTGGTTATCAAGTAGTTGAACTTGTGGCGGGTGAAGCTTCTAAAATAGATAGATATAAAATTTATAATCGCCAAGATTTACAAAAGGTTTTACAAGAACAAGCTTTATATCAATCAGGTTTAGTATCAGATGATCAGATGATAGAGTTTGGTAAGATAGTTCAAGTTAAAGAGGTTATGGCAGTAACAGTAACGGAATTTATAGATAGAGAAATAGTTGTACATGAAGAATTTAATAGTAAATTGGGGGTTTTCAGTCCTTTTGATAAAGATGGTAATATCAAAGAATTTATGGATCATTCTCCAGAAGAAAGACAGAAAAGTTTGGAAGAATTTAAAAAAGAAGTTGGGAGAAAAAGTGATTTAAAAGAAAAATCAATGGAAGAATTAAAGTTGATTTACAATCTTAATAGAATGTCTAATGAGGAAGATTTTAAAGATTTCACAGAAATAGAAAAACAAAAATTTATAAGACAAGAATTACAACACATAATTGATGCGAGTAATCCAAATAGGTGGGTAACTAATCTTTATTTTACAGTTAAGATATTCAATGTAGAAACTTCAGAAATATTAAATACATTTGATGTAGAGGCGATGGGATATGACCCAAACAAGGAAATTGCCAGACAGAACGCGTTTGACAATGCGAGAGAGTTAGTTTCATCTGATTTACGTAGTTTATATAAACTTACTACAGTAGTATTGGAAGTAAATAACGATGATTTGGTACTTGTTTTGGGAGAAGATTTGGGAGTAAAAAAAGGTACTATATTTCAAATTTCATCTCCTGAACAAGAAAGAGATTTTCAAGGTAAAAAGATAATTTTCCCAGGAGAAGCAGTAGGACTTGCGAGAGTAGAACAAGTTGGTACATCAGCTAATAGAAGTAGAGTAATTCGTAGATGGAATGAAATAAAACCTGGATATTTGGCGGAAGAAAAAATGCAGTTTGGTGGATCTTCATATTTAGGTTTTCTAATGAATACAAAGGATATTAGTTTCATGCCAGCATTTTTTATGAATCCTTATAGTGAAGATTGGAAGTATTCAGAGAGAATAGAAGTAAAAGCAGCCATACAGTTAGGTATGGTAAAGGATACTCGTAATAAGTGGGGATTCTATCTTGGTGCTCCAGTACTATTAGGAACTTGGAAAGTTATCCAAACACCAGAATATGATTTTGGAATGACAACTAATTTTTATCCAAATTTTATGTTTCGGGAAGATGATGAAGGTAATAGTATTCTAGGAGTGCGTTTTAAATATTCTATGGGTATTGAAGCTATTATTGTAAATTCACCAACTAAAGATTTGGTAATTGGAATTGATATAACTCCAGGAGAACATTTTTGGGGATGGTCTAATAATAAAGCAGAAGAAAATGCACCTAACAATGGAGTTGTATGGAATGAGGGTAGTATAACACCAGACTATTCTACACCAAGAATAAGTTTAAGAATTGGATATAGATTTACAAACTTTGTTTCAGATTTAACTCAAAGAAAATTAGGTGATTACGATGAGATGATGGGAAGACAATTAATGGATCCTAATTCAACATTAAATAAAATTAATAAGGAAAAGTAACAAAAATTTATATTTATACTTGAATGTGACTATACAATCTAACGGGAAATAATCAATGAATGGACAAGATAAAAAAGATTTAAATGTTATTCTTGAGAGGATGGATCAAGCGGATAGAGACCGTGATAAGATTCACAATGATATCAAATTCATCAAAGAAAATCTATTCAATCCACACGAAGGGTTATGGTCGGAATCACGACAGAACACACAATTTAGATTGGATACAAAGAAATGGCGTGGTGTAATGGGTGCAGGTTTTGTAGGGTTATTCATGAAACACATATACGATATGTTTTCATAGATTGAAGAGAAAATTTTTTTATACATACTTTAAGAGTTTAAAATAACCTCATGATTAGTTTTGTGAGGTTTTTTATGCGTTAAAGTGATTATTTAACAAAAAACTCCAAAAAACGTTAAATAAATAACTTCAAAAAAATATATATAGATATATATTATTGAGAGTCAGGTGTTTCAATAATTATTATGAGAAAAGGAAGAAGTGACCACCATCAAATGATAAAGAATATTTTCCCGTTTATATTATTTTTTAGTTTTGTAAGTCCTATATCGTGGACATCCAATGGTGAAATGTTTTCTCAATTTAAAACACTCGAGAATTTGTCATCCCAATCCTCAAAAATCCTAACGGATTTTCAAGGTAAAGATAGATTGGATACTCAAAGAAATGAGAGTTCCCCTCGTAACCGCATTAACAATCTCAAGATTAATGATGGAAAATCGTTGAGTGAGATTAACAAAAAAGCCCTATTGTTACCCAAAAGCAGTAGGGCTTTTTTGGTGCCAAGACTTGAGAAGGCATTGAATATATCCCATGAGAGTTATCCTAACTCTGGACATCTCAAAGTGGATAGAGTCATCAAATTGTCTTCCCTCCCAGCAATAACGCAACAAATGCATTTGTATAAATGGGAAAAGTGGATGACAAGATGAGACCACCTGATCCAATTATAATCTCGATAGGAAGGACAATTATGAATCTTGGTAAATATATCGTATATAATATAATGTTAATTCTCCGAAAGGGAGATGACTATTTGAGTGATAGAATGCCAATATGGTTTTCCAATACAAGATATTATGAGAATAAAAGGATAGTGGATAACGCTTTGAAGAGTGTTGTTAAGATAAGAGTTAGTGAACAAATGATTCGTGATTGGAAGGGAACTGACCATACTCCATTGGATTTGGGTTATAGACAAAAAGAGGAAGAAAGGGCGATTGGAGAGGGTGATAACTTTCCAGACGTTGTAATGAATGGGAATTGGAAACAGGTACAAAGATGAAAACAAAGATTAGTAAATCTTTCCATCTTTCACATCGTTAGTAGAGATTGAATGGAAATGCCCTACATACCAACCGACCCACACAAAGCCCAAATGAAAATAAAACAAGTGATTAAGTTCACACTACAGTGTTTGATTAGTATCTATATCGCACTCGAAATTAGTCAACCACCCAACCCATACAAGACACATTTGATCATTTTACTCTCACTTTATATATGTCTGAAACACGATATACCAAATAAGATCATTACCTCAATAGAGAAATTATATAATTCCCTTTTTAAGTGAAGGGTGATTATATACCGCGATTCATCATGTGTGGATTCATTCATCTTCGATGAATATCACCCACAACTTTATGCATTATATTAGCTAGTTATACTCATACGACTACTCCCAGTCATGGTATTAAAGATTATGGAAATAACCATAGACCGATATACATTTTTATTCTTAATCTTAGGGGTCATCTATTGGATATGGATGATTCGTATGATAAACAAGAAATAAAAAATAGTGTCAAGTTTTAAAACTTCTTTTGATACTTCTCTAAAAACACAATAGGTTAAATAACCTACTTCTCACCACAATAACCCACCTTTTAATACCAATAGTCCTATCTAAGGATAATCTAAAAAATACAATACTATCAAAATATAAGAGCTTTCTTCTCTTGAGTCTGACTTTTTGTCACATGGGGTGATTTCCACACTTTGGGCGCTAAATCCTAACCTTTTTATGTCATTTTGTCACGCCTTTTTGTCTTGGAACAGTGCTTTAACGCACTCAAAAAGTCATAAAAGTGAATCTTTTTTACCTTTTTTTCATCTTTTTTAAAATAAAGCTTGACTTATATAGTATTTTGTGCGTATATTAAGTATGTTGAAAGGTATTGCCTGTATTGGTAGACCGTCGGGTACAACCTAGTAATTTACAACAAAAACCCTATACGAGTCAAGCACTTTCTTCATTATTTTTATATTTCCGTAAACCCCCCTATCATAGTCATTCCGTAAGGCGGAATCCTGTAAAAGCTAAAAAATAATCACCTCTTCAAGGTCCTGGAGGGAAGACACTGTGACCTCCTGGTGGCCATGACTATTTATAGCTCATTCACCACTAAACTAGCTCCTGGAGAGCTTATTTTACCAAAAAAACACCCTTATATCTGATATACGCTAGGTTATCGTCCATATGACCCAGTCACGACCGTGGACCCAACAGCCACGCTGTCGACCAGGGGACAACTGTCAACCACACTCTATAAAATAAATAAAATAAAGCTTGACTCGTATATGTTTTTATCGTTATATTACTATAGTAATTAGAGAGAGAAAATATGTATTTGATGTTGTTATTTAAAGTTGTATTTGGAAGTATGTTATTCTACTTATATATAAAGGGTGGAGTATACTACTTGAAATCTACAGGGTTTTACGGCTAAAATAATTAAAAAAAAGCTTGACTTATATGTGTTTTATGTTGTATATTATAGTATAAGAAATGAGAGATTTAGATTGATGTTGTGAATAAAGCCCGTTCTTCTCTGAAGTATAAGAGTGAAAAGTGTCTAAGGGCGTAAAGACACATGAGAGAAAAGAATTGGTCCCGTGGTTATGAGATTTCTACGGTAATTTGAAATCTTGGTGGGTTTAGGGTGACTACCGATTTGGAACCCTGGCCAAAGACATAGTGGATTGACAAAGAGGTGTAGGAAGCTAGATAGCCTACCGAGAGGTTCGATTCCTCTCCAATCCCCAAAAATTCGAAGGGTTAGACGGTTGATGACTTACGGGCGACGGCTTTGTAATAGACTACGGGTGTTATACTAATCATTGTATGACTATGAGGTTCGAGTCCTCATCTAATCCCAACAAGTCGGAACCCCTGTCAGGGTTCTAACGGAAGGTCAGTAGGACGACGTATCTGATAACTGACAACGGTGGGTTTAGTAGTAGGCTTCCCAATGAAAACTACTTCCTTTATACCAGGGTAAAGCGTATAGCTGTCCAATGACATCCGAATCATTGGGGCGAGGTTTCTCCAATCCGCTGGATAGTTCCTCTACCATACAGAACAAACTAAATCGACGCAGTGAGTTTTCGTGGTGGTGTTACTCCATAATCAAACATCACCAAAGATTTAATGTGGGTCCCTCGGGGCTAAGTGAAACGTAAGAATACCAACCCACAAAAATCGTAGTGTATCAGAGGTAGTGACTCGCTACAGGTCTACAAGGTATTGGAGCACCTTACACTAAAAGCTCCAAAGATTTAACGCTGTAAAGATTAATAATAGCTAAATAATATAATGCAAAAAGAATGGTAGGTATAGTGAACGACGTATATAATACAAGACAACTACTCAACGGGGATAACATTGAGATAATACTTAAAGATGCGATAACACAAGGTTGGATAAAGAATGTAGATGGAGCACCTATTAATATTAAGGATGTATCAGACGAGGACAAGTATGAGTTAATGGGTATCTTTATACAGTTCCTATTAGATACCGATCAAGAGTTAGAGTCAAGATTTATAATAGCAAAAGCATAAGTGAAGGTAAAAAATAAAATGCAAACTAATCAAGTTATAGAAAGAATCAAAGAAGGTTTATGTTTCCTATTTATAATGTTTGTAGGATATCTATGGTTAGTAGTAGGGTCATTGATAGAAAATGCACCAATGTGACAGAATGTCATATAATAACGCTACCCCTAGCATTAAGCCGTTACCCATGAAGAGTCTGTCAATTTGACAGGCGCCTGGCTGAATATTATATCGCGGTGAAAAATTTTATACATGGGATTGATATTATTTCCTACCCAAGTGGGTAAGCTTATATCAAACACTAAAAATAATTATGAATAACTTGGAGCAGTATATAATCTAATGAGCTTCTGTTACGAGATAACAGATGTGGAAGGATGCGTATTGCTCCAAGTAACATTATGGTAATATCATTATGGTAATCATACTATCAATCATAAGTCTCTTATGTTTAATAAGTGCACTATACTATATTATTAAAGGTGAGTAGCAACTACTCAAGTGAGTAATCAATAATGGATAAATTACAAGAACTATTAACAATCACTATGGAAGAATGTGGTGAGTTGATTCAACAATGTAGCAAGTCAATTAGATGTAATGATTATTACGATAACGAAAAATTAACTGAAGAAGTTGGTGATGTTATGTGTATGATTGAGCTACTACATGAATATGATTTAATCAGTTGGACGGATGTAGACAATAGAGTATTAGTTAAGAAAAATAAATTAAAAAAGTGGAGTCAATTGATTGATGAAACATAATACTAATAACTTATCTGTAATGAAAGGATTCATATCATCATATGGTTGGGTAAAACATAAAACTACTCGACCTATAGATTACAAATCTGTACCTGATCATATCTGCTCAGATTTTGATGATGACTGTTATGACTTACCACTTACACATTGGCAATGTTATGAATCTGATTCATCTTGTGGTGTATGTCCTTTTGTCTTACAGGAAGTTACAGAAAAAATGGAAAAATTATAATGAAAGAAGAATGGCAGTTATATATAGCACTTATGCTTGCTTTACTATTTATTCTATATATGATTCCGCTAGGAGAATTATTTGAGTTATATTAATATGCAAGATAAATGGAAATTATTTTGGAGTTGGGTAGTAATTGTTAGTTTACTATTACTATCTGAATGTGCTCCTGCACCCACTACCACTATATCATCTACATATGAATTAATAGAACCACTCGGTACTAAACATCTATATAAGAAAGAACCACTTGTAGGTAAATCATATTATTGTATCAACCACGAAGCTCCAGAAATTATATATGAGTTAGATGGAAGTAAGAGAGTTAGACGATGGAGTGGGCATGATTGGAGAAACTAATTGAATTGGATTGAAATATTAACATATATATGGGCATTCCTTATGTCTATTATATTGGGGAGTTATATACTATGCGGTTAATAATATTAATAATGCTATTATGTAATATTAGTTATACACAAACAAAAAAAATAGAAAAATGGTCTGCTGAATCAGCTACATTATTTACTACATTACAATCAATGAGTGCATTAGATGCTAGACAAGCTTTTCATATGGAAGAGTATCGTATGTATTATGATGATTTAGAACCTATTACTTATGCACATGAAGTTAATCCACTTATAGGTAAGTCACCTACAAAGGATAGAGTAGTTATGGTTAAACTATTAAGTGGTGGATTAACATATTACTTATTAAACAAGATGAAAGAAAAGAATAGGAAGAAAGCTTTAATAGGATTTAATGTATTTTATTTTATAGTAGTACTACACAACGCATCATTAGGATTAAGAATATAAATCAATAGATGACTGACCATACATTAGATTTACACGGTCTTACACATACAGATGTAGAATCCAATTTAGAATCTTGGCTCATAATGGAATACAATCAATTTAATTTTCCATTAGTAGTCATTACAGGTAACTCTACTAGAATGAAACAATTAGTTTATCAAGCATCAGAAAAACAAGAATTTAAATATAAAGTACATCCAACAAATTCAGGAGCGCTTATTATATATGAATGAAATTAAATTACTTTATACTATTGGGGATAGCTGGACTTATGGTGATGAATTAGAGAATCCAAAAAAAGAATGTTGGCCAAGTGTATTATCCAAAGATATAGGTTGTAAGTTAATAAATGACAGTAAGAATGGTGGTCCTAATGATTGGATGTTTAGAAGAACTATTGAATGGGTTTGCCAACAAAAAAGTTTTGATGATACTGCTGTAATAGTAGGTTGGAGTGAACCAAACAGACGAGAAGAAGATTATAATACCATTTTACAAGGTGAAGGTATGTGGGAACAGGTAATGAAGTATTTATATAATGATGAATTAGCACATTATAAATCTATATGTTATATGATATCACTACAGGAAATTTTTAAATCAAAAAATATAAAATACTTATTTTTTCAGCCTTGGTTTGATATAGTATCATGTGAAGAAAGATTAGAAAAAGTAAGGGTAAATAAAAGTAAATTTAGTAATTGGTTAGATAATGAAGCTAAAGAATTTTATCCAGAGAAATTAGGAATAGGTGATATAATTAAAAATTTAGATAAAAAATATATTATTGATCCACAAATGTTAGATGAAAGGCGAAATATAAAATCTAAAATGATATTAAATAGTTATGGTCATCCTAATAAAAATGAGCATATATTAATAGCAACATTTATTAAAGAGAAGTTATTAGAAATATAACTATGTTAGAAGAAGTATCATTAAGTATAGCAAATTATTGGACATCTAATGGTTTCTTAACTGAATCCAACGATAGGTGTGGAACTCTTATTGCATTTGATTGGATAGATGATTATCTAATTAAAATAAATACTAATATTGATTTAAGTGATTTAGAACTTGGTGGTTTTAAATTTGATACTTTCGTAGAGTTTTTAAAGAAGAATAATTTTACTTTTGTATTGGGATTGAGATATGATAAAAGTAATCCCACGAAGGATTGGACTGATAAATTAAAAAAAATATTAAAATCTAATGAAATAGAGTATGATGAGTATACAGTAGAAAAATGGCCTGCTCCTATTCCAGAATTCAGTGTTCCTGATAATGTTTACATTATAAGATATTCATTTGATGAATATAGTAAAATAGATCAGTTGGCATCAAATCAATATTTATTTGAACAATTTATGGTAGATAGTAACTGGAAAGAATATTATAAAAATATTAAATCTGAAGTCAAAACAAGAGTTATAGTTTTTTGTAATGATATAGAAAATATAATATTACATAATAGTTTTAAAAAATAATGATTGATAAAATTTTTGAAACAATAGTAAGTATATTAATCTATATTATAATAGCAATACATTTAATGCCAAAAGTATGAGTTGGATAAAAAACTCAGATTTACGCGGCAAACATTGGTACAGAAAATTACGCGGCAAACATTGGATAAAAGATAATCATCCACAAGATGGGTTATTTAGAGTTTATTGGAAAGATGCAGATCATGGACGTATGGGTGGAGTAACCTTCGATCCAGATGAGGGTGAAGGCTTAAGGTATGAATGGAATTATGTATCAGGTAAAAAGCATGGAAAATCTAAAGGTTGGTGGCCTAATGGTCAAATAAAATCCATAAGGTATTGGGTATATGGTATAAGAGATGGTAACTGGACTGAATGGTATCCAAGTGGGCAAACTCATAATAAAAGATCATACAAAGATGGAATAGGAATAGGAGTATGGAATTTCTGGTATAGAAATGGACAAATGAAACGAAAAAGAATTTTTCAGGATGGAAACTGTATATCCGATATAACATATGATAAGATAGTTTTAAAAAATAAATGAATTTCAAAATTTTAAATGATACATATATAATAGAAAGGTATCTCAAATAATGCCACCAGATTATAATACAAAGTGGGTATATCGTAATTATGCTACCGAACAAGATGAATTATATGGTATCGATAGTGATCCAGCTAGTAAAAAGAGAGTTAAAGTTTATGCAAAGATATTACGGTTAAGACAACGAATATACAATTGGGATATGCAGTATGACCTTACAGGTGATTACGATACTGTACAATGGGAAAAAGATTTAAAGTTTGTAGATAATCAACAAGAAAATATGGATGATGATGAAATTTATTATCCTCAATCTGGTACACTTCGTAAGATGAATGACTTATGGGTAGAATATAAATAATGATTACTGAATATCTATGGGTAGATGTTTTAATATTAGTAACAATTATTTTATTTATTAGTATCGCAACACACAAAAATAACAATCAGGAGTAGTAAATGTTTGGAAGAAAAAAAGCAGAACCAATTAAACCAAGAAAAATAATAAGAAGAAAATGTAAACATTGTGGTAAGATGAAAACGGATCCATATTGTTTTACTATAGTACCACCAATTAATATTTATGATAAAATACCTGTCTATAATAAAAATGCTAAAAAGACAGATAGAATTGATTTAAGAGATTATACAAATACTCATGGTGTGAAGATAAAGAAAAAAGTAGATATTAGTTATTTTTGTGATCAGGAATGTCATGGTAATTTTACTGGAAAGGTTTATGAACCTACAAGGTTTAATGAATTATAATACAAGAGAAGTAAATCGTAATTGGTATGGTGAAACAAAAAAATACCAATACAAAACTTCTACTAAAAAACAAAAATCAATGTTTTATGAAGTGATTACATGGTTTGAAACTTGGGTATTAATATTTTTAGTAGCTTTCATATCACTATTTACATATTTAAGTTGGTAGATGAATAAAATTAAATATTTATATATCAATGGATGTAGTTTTACAACAGATGATTTTGACGATTGGAGTGACGACGTCGGATATGATGGTACCGATTATACTAAATGTAGAGCGAATTGGGGATTTAAATTAGCAGAAAAATTAGGAATTGTTAATTCTATGCCAGATTACATTACTACACTCTCTAAATATGATGTTAATAGAATAGGTAATCCAGAGTTGTTATCAGTATTAAAATATTTTAATGAATCTAGGGGCGGAAGTAGTAATGGTCGTATATATAATTCAACAATAAAATATTTAAAAGATGTAGATGATGAAATTTTAAAAAATACTATGGTTGTTATTTGTTGGTCATTCCCTCATAGATTTGAAGAAATTATTGGTAATCTATTTGATGAAGTAGGAATAGATTTGGGAGCAGCGGCTACTAGAGTAGAAAAATGGTTAACTGATAGTTCAGCTAAGTATGTTGTAGGGTTACATAATATATTAGAAAGTTCACATATAATGAATTATCATTATTTTACGTCGAGCTTAGTGAGAGATAAAGTGTTAGAATATAATAAGTTTATAAATACTAATAATTTTATGTTAGATAAAACTTATCATGCTGATCATACATTATTAGATAATCCAGATTATTTACAGGTAGATTATGTAAAAGGGACAGGATTGTCACCTACAGATGATTTACATCCAGGACTCAAATCAATAGATATAGCAACTGAAGAAGTGTATAAAAGGATATTAAATTATAATGGATAAAGCTAAAGTAATAGAAAGATTAGAGTTACTAACTGGGTTAATTGATAAAACAGAACCTGATATACCAAGTGATAAAGCTTTGTTTAGCCATCACATAATTCAGAATCAAGAAAATATAAAACATATTAGAGATATTATTAAAGGGAATATGTTGGTAGATGAAGATTCACAACGTGAAAATATAATCAGGATTATGAAAGATTCTAATAGGTTTTGGAAAATTAGAAATATGATACTAAGTGGTAAATGGGATAATTTAGAATTGTTAGAAATACAAGAACAACTTGAAGAGTATATAGATGGAGGTCAGAAGATAAATGCTATTAAGTATTATAGAGAGGTAATGTCAACACATATGGGAGAACAAGTTACATTAAGAGAAGCTAAGGATGTGATTGATGGTTTTGCAAAAAATAGAACTTTGGATATAATGGGAGCAACGTAGAATGAGAAATACAATGAGAAAATCAGATAAGAAAAAGTTTCTTAAAACTATGTATTGGACTTTAGGATTTTTATTTTTTATTATGTGGGCTCAAGTAGTCTGGCTTTGGTGATAATATGCCTTGTGGAAGAAAAAGAAAAAAACGTAAAGTAAAAACTCATAAGAGAAAAAAACGTCTAAGAAGAAATAGACATAAGAAAAAGAAACGTTGAATAAACAAAACATAAAGCATATTTATACAGACTATGCGGAGACCACACATCAAATTATCAGAAAAACCAAAGAAGTTTTGCTCTATATGCAAGAGAGAAGTGTATAAAACAGTACATAGTGCTGAATCATATTGGGCAGATTGGTATGGTACAATAAATAAAGTTATATGTGTTGATTGTTATAAAAAATAAATTTAACCTTCTTTAATTAGAAGAGTCTAATATAGTATGATAAACACAGAAAAATTCATAGAAAACCTACATAAAGAAATAAATCGTAGGCGAGTACGTAAAGAACGTATCTTCAATACTATTTATTTAGTAGGAGTGTATATCGTTGATTTTATGTTAGATACAGGAGAATGGATATGAGAAAATTACTTTCATATATTTTAGTTTTAGCTTTTGCGTTACCATTAGTGGCACAAGAATCTGAATCTAAAGATGAAGCTAAGGATGAAAAGGTCGTTAGACAACACGACAAGAGTGATATGAGAGCATGGAAACAACGTGGTGATAGGTACCGCGGTATGGATAAGCGTGATAAACGAATGGCTATGGCTAATCGGAAAAAGATGCAAAAGAAACGGGCAATTCGTTCAGCAGTTCGTATACTTGTAGTTGGTGGAGTAGCTTATTACATTGGATATCATAAAGGGCAACATAACAAACATGCAATGAAACGTAAACCTTTTATGGGAGATAGAAAATAATGGAATGGAATCAGATAATTTCGTTAAGTTTATTTGCTGCATTAGTAGCAATTGAATATTTTAAACCAGGTACTTTTACTTCTAAAAAATAATGAAAGATAGATATTGTAAAGTGATATTCTATTTTTTAGCGGCATATTTTTTGGCAGATTTTTTGATGTGGTGGGTACAGTATTGGAGTTAATATGATATTAGAATTATTATTTAGTATGACACTTTTTATTACAGGTGGACATTTGATAGATACTAAATTTGGTTTACATCATTATAGTGATGA
>Ga0098040_1000524_pt1 | contig 17657 bp, 25 predicted proteins | sample 7_EtaG_FD_75065 | JGI IMG/M metagenome (GOLD analysis project Ga0098040, IMG submission 75065) | Marine viral communities from the Subarctic Pacific Ocean - 7_ETSP_OMZ_AT15161 metaG | ecosystem: Environmental > Aquatic > Marine > Oceanic | place: Pacific Ocean | collected 2015-01-08
GGAATCACTCACTTGGGCGACAATGTAGGCATCTTCACCAGAACCGGCATTTACTTGAATAATTGCCTTGTTTTGATACATTGCAGCTCCTTCCCCAACAACAAGTTGGGGCGTTAGACTTCCACCAGTAAATCTTCCACGGCTACCAGTAATCTCACCTGAAGCAGTAACTTCCCCAATAACAGTTAATGTTGTTCCATCAAATGTAAGATTAGATTCTACAGTGGCTTCATCAGCATCTTTATATGTTGCTACACCATTTGCAGTAGAGCCATCCCAAGAGATGCCACCGCCACCGCCGCCACCAGTGCTAACGGCAGAACCATTAAGAGTCAAGCTGCCAGTAACGCTTACGCTACCAGTGAATTGGTGGGTATCCGTTTGATTAGAACCTACATCAGTAGATCCCGGAAGAACATTTGGTGAAGGTATCCATTTAGCCATTAGTTGCTATCCTTAATCCGTTAAACCAGAACCAGTTAAAGTAAACATTTCATTGGACGAAATACCAGTCAATTCAGCAACCACTACATAACCGGATGTGTTGCTTGTAGTATTTGAAATATAAATTTCTTTACATTTTACTCCAAACGAAACTGCATCACGAGTTGAAGTAAGTGGATAAAAGTGATTTCCACCAACAACATTTCCAGAGCCAGTTGAATTAAAACTCACCCTTAATGGTGCATCATTGGTTGGATCAAACATCATCACTAATACAGATTTTGCCACAGTTGGAAATTCAATTTTATGTTCTGCACTACCGGGAAGACCTTCTGCACCTGATCCTGTTATCCAAGGAACTCCTGCAACTTGATATGAGCCAACTGCTCCAAGCCCTGCGCCGTATTTAAATGCCATAATATAATCCTCTCAACATAAATAGTTATTTAATCTCTTCTTTCTTTTGCTTCTTTTGATTTTTGTTTTTCGATTTCAGCAAGACGACGGAAATGTTTTTCTCTTTTGATTTCTGATGGCTTTTTATAATATTCTCTTTCTCGATATTCATCTATAATTTTTTCTTTTTTAGATTTTCGAATAAATCTTTTAATAAGGTTTTCTGAAGATTCATTTTTTCGTATTTTAACTTGCATTTTATTTTAACTGCTCCCACGCCCCGCCAGCAATTTTCATAATGGCGCTTATATCAACACCTGGGTCGCTTGGATCTACATCCCTTAGAGCGCCATGTTTGTTGCTGCTAGTACCACCACCAGATCTCATGGGAGTTGTTCCCTCAAAAACTCCCTTTAATCCAGTTGAATTTTGCAAACTTCTTTTAGTTTCTTCTAGTGATTGTCTTGCTTGTAATACAGCTGCACTCGGAGCAGATGATTTAATAACCTTTTTTTCTACAATTGGTTGTCTTGTGGTGCCCTGAAGACCTTGAACAACTTCGGTAATAATACCAGAAAGCGTTCCATCTTCGAAAATAACCTCTTTGATACATTCTTTAATAAGAGGCTTTAAAACTTGTTTTAATTCGTTTCTTTTCATTTTTCACCAATAATATTATTTAACAAGCGATTTATTCGGTCAGCTTTTGACCCCACTTGTTTAATTTTTGACTCATTCATCATCATATAAGCGCCCTGAGTCGAAGGCTCAGAAACAATATCAAAACAAATCAATTGAAAATCATCCTCAACAAGAGTTTTCCCTTGAGATTCTTTAACAGAACCTAAGCCTCTTGAAGAAATGCCCAATTTAATACCATCATTAATGAGAGCTGATAAAATCTTACCTGCCGGTGTTGAAAGAACCTTAATTTTTCCCATTAAATCTTTTCCTTCCCACCATAAGGATACTACCATATGAGAAGCATTTTTAAGATTTACCACGGAATCTTCTGGATGATCAAGTTCTCCGCAAGCACGATTTTCTTTAACGCTTTTCATATAATTTTTTACTTCACGCATTAAAATAGGAGCCGGATAAACTCTCCCATTACCGTTTTGCTCGTCACACCGCTGCATTACACCAGAAAGAAAAACTGCGCCGTTTTTTGCTTGAATCTTTTCATCTTCAGTTAAAAGATCTTGACAAACCCCATTGGGACATAATTCAAAATATTCTCTTAAAAGATATTTATTATTCATTTTTGTTCTCTTTTGATTCATGCACTGGGCGCATGAGATCAGCAGGGGTTTGACCGCCAGCTAAATTTTCATGCTCATCAAGCATTTGCCAAACTTCAGCCAATTTCTTATGAAGAAATTCAAAATCTTCAGAAACGTCCTCATCGTCAGACATATCTCCCCGATATTCGTGGATGGAATCTAATGCCTTCCCAACAATCATATAAACAATAGATCCAATTGGGACTTCTTCTTTTTGAAATTCTCCTTCTGGGAACACGCAACCAAGACAATCGGTAGAACTTGATTCGTCGGAGGGCATATTATAATTTTGAATTTCCTCTTGAATTATTTCTTTTAATCTGTGTTTTTTAATTTTCATAATTTATTCCTTATTGGATGCGGGCGCGACCCGCATGATACTACAACCTGCTTTACAACGTCGAACAGGGCGCAACATGCGTCTTTTCCCTATCATTATACTTTCAAACATTATTTATCACCCCAAATTTTAAAATTTATTCCTTTATCACCAAAAACCATATTTAATACATACGATGTTCCAGAACTAATACAGGCTATAACAAATGCAGTAGCTATAGAATAATCAAATGTAAATAGTTCTGTATATTGGTTAATCGCCCACAAAAAAATGCCAGCCCACCAACCCATACACATTGAGCAATGAAAAAAATGATATGAAGGACGAATCTTGTTAAAGATTTTTCCATATACTAAAATTTGTGTAAGACCATAAGCCGCAAGCACAAATAGCAATAAGTTCATTAGTAATATCCATAACCACTTAAATAACGACGGATACGAGATGGAGTGATAGAACCCTTCTTCGGTTCTTCAGGCACCTCTCCCAACTCTGTCGAATCGGCTGGGTTCGGATCTACCAAATGATCTTCTATTTCGTTTTCTATGAATTCTTGCATTTCAAGATGAGGAGCTTGGGCATCAATAAAGTTCTTTGTTGTATAAATAACTACTTGCGCGGCGCTTACACCTTCATCAGCCGCATCAGGATAAACACCTTCTAGGCTCCCAAAGATATTCCCGCTTCTTATGCTATCTGGCAATACCACTCCCTCATTTACCAAATATTTAAAGTACGAACTTTGAATATTGTATATTTCGTCACTTAATTCTTCCTTGGGAAAGGTAACGATTTTTTGATTTTCAGTATCAAGGATGATATCGATCAACTTATGATCAAGGATCATGATTTTTCCATCCAATGTTTTTCTTGCATGGATAGCGATTTGGACATGCTCTGAGTGGGCATTTATTTCAGCAACTTCTTCTTCGGTTGCATCAGGATCTATTTTGATTTTAATTGACATTCGATCTTATCTCCTGCACAAGCCCTTGAATTTTAATAATTTCTTCAACCATTTCTTTGTCTGGTTTTCTATCTTTGCAAGATTCTAAAATTTTCATAACTTTTTTAGCATTCGATAACATCTGAGAGTCAGATATAAATTCTTCTTTCAAGAACGATTTCCCTAATTCTTTCTTGAGTCTTCCAACTTCTTCATTTAGGTATGTTTTCAACTCCAAGCCATTATTATGAAATGAGGTGATAAACTTGTTTAAAAGAACTTTTTGTTCAGCCAATAATTTACTTCCATATTCTTCGTTAAATCTCTTAGCAAATGATTTATATACCAAATTATTAATGGGAGTCATTTTTTCGTCATTTTTATTTGAAGACATTTTATCAAGAAGCTCGTTTTCTAACAAAACTTTTGATCTAACTGAAATTTTATTATTAAAAATTTGAGCAATTGAAGCTAAATCTTTGTAGTTTGGTACAAAATTTGAAAACGCCTCATCAGTTACAAATTTACGGATTCTTCTAGAAAGTTTATTTTGTTCTGACGACAATTTTTTCTTATCCAATCCTTTATGACGATTTTTTACCTCATTAAGAATTTTTTCAGCAGTTAAAATACTCGTGTCTTTTGTATGTACAATAGCGTGATATAGCTTCAGTTCCCTATACATCATTGAATCTCGTGAAAAATATTCTTTGATAAGTAATGTTATTTTGGATTGCATTTCTCTGTTTTTGGAAAGAACAGACTTTGTTAATTCCTGAATTAAAACTTCATAAAGAAATGCACTATTTCTTTTTTTATTATGCTTGAACTTTGCCATTCTTTTTCCCATTTTTACCCTTTTTTTCAAGATTCTCAATTATTTTCTGAATTTCAACATCATTCTCTAAAATCTTGAGTTCTTCTTCTTTATGCTTCTCTTCATAATTAGTTTCTAAATCTTCATAAATTCCTTTTGCAAGCTGATTCAGCTCCGAAGCGCCTTTCCAAATGTTTCTAGGAGTGTTTTTTCCCACTTCTTCTGCATATTTGCCCTTATAGCTTCGCTTTCTTGCACCCATATCTCTTTTGTCAGATTTAACTGGGGTGTATTTTTTACCTTTTGCCCCAGGGGTTGTATATGGGGGTTGATCAGGTCTTCGCCAGTGTAAATCATTTCGTTTAGCTGGGGCTTCCATCGCTCCAGCTCCTTCGTCGGGAGATGCCAAAAGGGTTTCTTCTTCGGCATCTTCGGCAGCTGGTTCTGCTGGTGTTTCTTCCCCACCAAAGTCGGACAAGTCTCCGGGCATTCCACCTGCCATCTCATCCATTCCTGAAGCCACCATACTTGCACTTTCATAGGCTGCATCCAGCTGTTTATCATAAAACATTTCTCTTTGATTACGAACAATTTCTTGATCAGAAAGATCAAAAATATGTTTTGCAACCCACCGACGACTGAAATACCCCTCAATCGCTCCGCCCGCAACTTCGAATTTTGTTCGCCAATGCTCAAGCTCTTGAAGTTCTGCAAGTTTAGAGGGGGCATTGAGGTGGAGTTTAAAAGATATAAGATCTTTGTTTTTATATCCGAGTGTATAGAGATGAATCACTGCGATTTTTTCCAACTCAGACACGATACTTCTTTGTAAACGAGTTATTGTCCGCGCAAAACGAATATCTCTTTGTGCCAACGTTGTTTTGTCCTCTGAACCTTCATCCCCTTGAGTGAGATAAGAAGCAGGAATTTTAAGAGCTGAAAATAATTTATCACGTAAATATTTTACATCATCAATATCACCTGTATAAGTTCCACCGGGAAGTGATTCAATTTTTGTTCCACCTGTCGCCCCTCTCACTGGAATAAAATAATCTTCATCAATGCTCATAGGGTTATATCGCAAATCAACTCGTCCGCTGGCTGCATCAATAACTTGATTTCTCTTCATTTGAGTTACAATACGCTCCATGTGTTGTTCTACTTCACTTTCAGGAATACCACCAACATCAATATAGAAAACTCGCCTTTCTGGGGAGCGAACAATACGATAAGCCATCATAGCATCTTCTAATAACATTAATTGACGCCAAATTCTTCGAGAAGACTCCAAAACCGATGTACCATAAGGGGTATATTTGTCATTTCCAAGAATTCTAAAATGAGCAACTTGCCAATTTTCAAATGTTAAGCCGCCACTATTCCATTGAAACTGAACATAATTGGGGTTGGTTTTATCTTCCCCTTCAAGTCTTTCAATTTCAGCAGGCGGAAGACCAATTACAGATTTAATGCCAATATTTTCATCAACGTCTAAATATAAAAAATAATCTCCATATTTGCACATACTTCGACACCAGCCATATAGATTAAATTCTATATTTAATACACTATAAAAAAGATTGTGTAAAACCTCTTTTATTTCTTCGTTTGGGCAATTAACTGTAAGAATTTTTTGCAACGGAGATGAAACAGTCATTTCATCAGCATAAATATCCAGTCCTGATGCAATTTCTGGCATGAACTCCATTTGATCAAAATCAACATACCTTTCTGCTCTAGCAGCATTAAGTGTTGATTGGGCGTAAATATTATCAAAAGGATTATAACTCGTCTTTTTAAAAGTAAGACCGCCAGCTGATGTGAATTTATATTTATCAAGCTGCCATCTTTTAAGCTGGCGTGGGTTTTGTCTATCGTGCTTAGTGAGAGGACCAGATAATAATCTTGTTAACGCTTTAAATAAAAAGCTGTCTGCGTTTCGAGTATTGTTTTTGTTTTTTTTATTATAATCCATTTTTATCCCTTTATTAACCATCCAAAGTTTTTATAATCTTCTTTTGCTTTCTCCATTCTATCAAAAGATTGTTCTTTTTTGTAGCCAAACATACCTGGAATTGTGGTATTTATTCTCGTATTTGATGTAACCATAGAATTTAAAAATGCTCTTTTATATTGTAAATCTCTCGTATTTTCCTCAAGAACTGTGTCTCTAACCCAACAAGCGATTGCCAATGACATCACTAAGTCATCATTATAACCTCTTTGCGCTTCTGGTCTACCGTTTTTCCAAACAAAAGTTTTAAGTTCTTGATGACTCCTAATTGAATTAAGAGTAATTAGTGCATTTCTAATGAATTCTTCGAGTTTCGCCACAATCAAAGGTCGCGTTTTTTGAGAGGTGGTGAATCCTGGAATTGTATTGGACATATGCTCTGCGCGATATTGCTCAACATATTCGTGAGTTCCTTTAGTGGAGTAATATAAATTTGGATAACCGGCATCAATGAGTTTTTCCAATACTGAAAAGCCGATGTTATTATTCTCAACAATAAGCATCGCATCTCCGTATTCTTTCCCTGCGTCGAACAAGATCCGTGCAAATAAATCGGTTGTGGGTTTTCCGCGATATTCTGCAACTTGTTCCATCGTTGTTGTGTTGAAGATATGAAATACAGAGAAGTCATTACCATCACCACGAGCAACGTCACCCACAAGTAAATATTTATTCTCTGGTTTATATTCTTCCCAAATCCAAAAGTTTCTATCAAAACCTGTTTGGTATTTAGGCTCTATACAAACTTGTGCTATTTTCTCTAAATCACCAGGATGAACCACTGTTTCACCAGAAGCATTAAAGTTACATTCATATTCTTGTGCAACTCTACGCCTTGAAAGATTCCGAGTTGTTTCATCAAACCATGCTTGATCTCTTTCAGGGTGAAGTGTCCAATGAAGTTTTGTTGGGTGAAAGTCGTTTTCTCCGGTTTGAGATGCAATATATGTTTTATGAAACCAATTTCCCACACCATTTGGGGATGAAAGAGCGATACATCGACCACCTGCGGCCATCGTAGGTTGAAGTGCTGTCCATAAATCATCAAACCCATCAATATGTGCGGCTTCATCAATAACTAATAAAGATAGTGCTTCTGAACGACCGGCATCAGTTGAGGTAGAAGACGCTTTGATTTCAGAACCATTATTCAAAACAAAAGACGAACGGTTATCAATCTCGATGGATGCAATCTGATCAAACCACGGAGGCAACAACTTAATCATTGCTTTTACCTTTTTAACAAGATTCGCTGCTGTACTAAATTTAGTTGCAATAACAAGAATGTTTTTGTCGCGATGAAACAACATCATCCACGACACATATGCGGCACTAATTGTTGAAATTCCCATCTGTCGTGACTTTAAAATGACATTGTTTCTATAATCATTAAATTTATGAAGAAGCTCTTGCTGAAAGTCCCATGTTTTAAAGGGAATTTGACCACGAGTTGGATGTGAAATCTTACAATAATTGTCTATAAAATAGACAGGATCTTTGCCACACTTAACAATTTCTCTTACGAGTTCTTTTTTTGAAAGATATTGTGACATACATACTAAGTAGGCTCTACATTGATCCGAAGTTTGCTTTCTGACTGTTTTTCTTGATCAGAAGCCTCTGGTGGATCTCCGACTTCACAACTTTCAGGAGACTCTCTGTCGGTTCTAAATGTGTCAACTGCTCCGCGCATTTTTGGAACAGCCCTTTTAACATTGTCGGGCGTTTTTTCATGTTGTTCTAATTTATCAAAAGTTTCGTCTATCAGCGCACCATGCACCGAAAGTGCAAGTTGAACTTTCTTTAAAAATGAGGCACTTTTTTTAAATTTACTCAAAAATATACCAATTTTGGTTCCTTTGCCAAGAATGTCGCCCAGCACCGGAGCTATACTTAAAAATGAAAGAGCAGCATAAAGATAGCATCCTCTTGCCAGATACCATACTCCGTTCATTGCGTCGGCAGCGGCACCTGCACCGCCAAAAGGATCCAAAGCAACGCCTAACACGTCTAAAACCAAATGACCAGCATCTTGCAACCAATCCGCAACATCTTCATCTAGTTGTTCAAAATTGTTATCTTCCCCAAGATGCTCAATATTGCTTTCTACGATATACTTTCTAATGCGTTCTTCTTTTAATATTTGATCTTCAGTCAAATATCGTCGCCAATTTTCAAATAGTTTTTGCATGATTAATTATTTTCCCATAGATCGGACCAATTGCCGGTTGAAGTAGTTGTCTTTTCTTGACATTTTTTAAGTCGTTTTGTAAGATATTCAACACGCTTTTCGCAATCTTGAATTTTATTTAAAGCATTTTCATAGTCTTCAGCATAATCAATTTCGTCTTCTGGCTCGGGTTCTGGCTCGGGTTCTGGCTCGGGTTCTGGCTGTTCTTCAAGGAATTCTAAGATTAGATCTTCTAATATCTTTTTTGTTAGTTTCATGTCCGTGGTTCCTCATCACGTTTTCCCTTTACGTTTTCAGGATTTTTTGTTTTTGGAAACTTATCTTTGCCAAAGCCAATCCAGTCCTTCATTGCCTTGGACAAACGGTCTTCCACTGTTGCTCCGATCTCTTCCTGATCTGGCATCCCACCAATTTTAAATTTTTGTTGCGCTTGGACCCATGAACGGATGCGGCTTGAACTTTGAACAAGAACATCAGGTTCTTTGTCTTCTTTGGTAAGTGTAAGTGATTTACATGTAACTTTTTTGTATTCTTTCTTGAGAAACGAAACGATGTCTTGAAGGCGTTGTGCTATTTCTCCTTCGAAATCACCCTTGTAAACGTCTTTTAGTAAAATTTCTCCTTGGTATTTAACAATTAACATGTTTCCGGCTATACTTACATTGAACCCATCAATCACCCTCATATCAAGGACAGGATCACCTTCTTCCCTTTTAAGACCAACTTTAATTGGTTCGCCCTTGTCATCCAGTGCGCCATCATAAGCATTCGCTGCCGCTTGTGAAATTCCATTAATAATATCTAGGATGTTATTTTTTTCAGCCATTTTTCTTCTCTTCCCTCAACATATTGAATATAACATTTAAAGCAACACTTAAATTTTGCCATATATAAATCATCTTTCATATCAAAAGAATAAATTTTACATTCTGGACAAGTACGCTTTGATTCTTTTCTAAATAGTTTCTTGGGCATTAAAACGCCTTCAACCTCAACTTTCTCTTTTTGTTTCTCAGTCTTAGCAATTTTCTTAATTTGTTCAAGATATTCTTTTTCTTTTTCTTGATCCCAATTTGCTTTCGGATTTTGAATTGCTTCGTCGCCATATTTTTCTTGAATGGCTTTTTCGACTTTGATAAGGTGTTCTGGATCTTTCATAATATAAACTTCACAATTTTATAAAGTATTGGGCGGCATACCGTGATGAGAACTTATTTTAAAAAAACAGGAATAATTTTTAAACCCCGCATGTCTTTTAAAGGCACATGTTCCATGCTTGTCGTTGGGATTCATTGTTAAATAATTTATATATTTTATGGTAGAATTATCTATGTTTTTTTCTACTACAAAGGCAATTAATTTGTTCATTATACCACACTTCAAGTGTTCTTTGTGCCCTAGAAATTGATTAAAAACCAATAACTCATTTAGATGAACACCCATAATATACGCAACTAATTTACTGCCCTGAAAACAACCATAATATTTCGCATTTTTATATTTGCCGCCACGACGCAGATGGTGGGAAGAACGGGTGTACAATGCAGACATCGGCTTTCCCTGTCGATTTTTTTTAGACGTATTGATCTCATAAATGTCATCTAAATATTCGTCGTACTCAAAAAGAGAGCATGTGTATCCATTTTTTGTCGCTTTGTTGATCTTATTTCGGCTTGCCCCACTTGCACGGCGAAGATAAGTATCAATATCATCGGGAATTTTAATTAAGGCAATTTTAATGCCCTTATTTATAAAATATTGGTCTTCTTTATTATTTAAAATCGTTTTAATTTGTGAATTGTTAAATGTACTGCACAAAATAGCATCCCCAAAAAATCTGTTGGTTAGCCATTTGTGCCAATCAATAGGGTGTCCAACTTCCTTAAGGTTGCCCAAATCACCATATATATCAATAATAGCATAATTATTATTATTAACATTATTCAAAATATGCTTTAAAAGACTATCCATAATAAAATTTCCTTAAGAAAGTTTATCTCTCCAATGAAAGGGGTGTGCTAAAATCTGAACAATGTCTCCTTCAATACATAGTTTCAATACATCGGCTGCTCTTGGTCGATAACGTGCTTGGAATCCTACATGACGACCTCCTTCTAAAACATCAGAAAGATAATGAGCGTACCTCACATGATATGCTTCATATAACAACCCATGTTCTAAAAGACTCAAACATGGAGAATCCAAATCTTTTGAATTGAATGAAATTTTTCCATGATGCGAGGAGTTGCACTCTTCCCAAATTCTATGGTTTACCAATTCAGGAAGAAGATCGTCCGGACCATGCAACATCCTTATAGCCCCTGAACCGTGCGCCGCGCAACCAGAAATAATTAAACCATTATCTCTTAAAATTTTTAATACTTCTACTATATTTTCTAGTGGGTTTTTATCCCATACATGGAAAAAATCTCCGAAAAAATCATAATGAAGTCCGATTTCGTGCCCCATATTTTGCATTTCCTTTAATTGAGAAAGATACAATTTTCTTTTTTCTATATCTATCCACCACCATCGAGCCGTATCAGTGGTTAATACAAAATATGTAGAGCGAATTTGCAAATCATTTTCAATTTCAGCCATTTTATACGCAATTGATGGGTCTTTATCAATATCGTGCCGCATCATCACCACTTTTTTATTTTTTGTTTGAGAAATATCGGGTCCAAACTCAATTGTGGGAAAATAAGGTGAAGGAGGTTTAATAGCAGCACCATCATAGTGATATTCAAAATCATTAAAAGTGTGGAATACTGCACCATCGTTAATAAATTGTTCACACACTTCTTTATATGTAAATTCTTTATTCATATATATTATTTATAAATATCCAGCGAAGCCAAGTTCTCTACATTATATTTTTCTAATAAATGATAATGCTTTTGCATCATTCTCTTTCGAGCAGCTTCCCTTTTTTTAATTTTATTCACTTGTCCTCGGCGTTTTGAATGGCGGGCATTTGAATGTTGTCTGTAAAACCAAGTAGCTTCTTTATTAAAAATAAACACCCCAGGATCAACAGTAGCCACTCTTAGCCACAAATCCCAATACGCCATATTGTCTACTGACTCGTCAAATGGCATATACTCTTTTAGAATATCAGTGCTTAAGAGCGAACAATCACTAACATAATTTCCTTTCAAATTATCTACCATAGAATAATTTTCCGGCACTTTGTAAGTAGACTTTATGTTTAAATCCTCGTCAGTCTTATGAAATGCCGAAGAACAAATTTTTTTATTATTATTTAAGCATATGCTGATTTCATCAAATAATTTAGTAGGCAACGCAATATCATCACTAGCAGCATACGCAAACCAAGGATAACGAATGAGTTCACATGCCTTATTTAATTGTTGGTAAATACCTGGCTTTTCATTAATGCAAAATTCTAATTGGGGATAATTTTTTGATAAGGCAACTGAAGGATCACCCTCAGTCGTTGAAACTATTAGTTGTATTATTACATTTTTCTGATTGAGATAACTTTCCACGGCGTCTTCTAACCAACCAGGATTTGCGTTCCACGTATTCATTATGACTGATACTTTATGCATTTTATTTCTTATACTATTCTATCATATATATCGCTTAACCGGGCACCCACCGCTTCGTATGAATGGGTTGCGTCAACCCAAGCCTTAGTGCGCCTAGAGGCTTCTGCCATATCAGATTCGAAAAAAGCTATAATCGCATCAGCCAAAGCTTCCGGAGATTTATTAAAAGAGATTACTTCTACTTTTTTATCTTTTTCCTCCATTTGACTAAATGGAAAATCATCTAGCCATGCCATCGAAGGAACTCCATATTGGCAAGCCTCAATAAGTGAGTTAGCATACCATCCAATCCCCACTTGATCAAAAAAAAGAGTTAGTTTCTTCTTTCTTTCTACACACTCTTGATGAGAAACGTCTTCTATCACATCTACTTCAAACTTAAACCCGCGTGTTTTAAGTATTTCCAATGCGGGAATAAAAACTGAATTTGTTCCTTTGGTGAGGCGCGATGAAGGAGAGTGACCAATTAAAGGAATATCATGAGAATTACTAAGCCATAAATTTTTTATAGACTTTGTATCGTGAGCCAAGGGAAGCCATTCAGCATCAAATTCGGGATAATTAAGATCGGGAGTATCAACTGTTCTTGCGTTTGTATGAGCCGCCACAACACTTATTGGATCTCGACCCCGATTTATATTTTTATATTTAGGATCTACTAAATGCCTCCTAAATAGACTCCCAAGAGCCGTAATAACAATGGGCTTATCTATAGGAATTAACAGTCCGGGGTATCTTTCATCAGAATATGCACTTTTCCATTTTGCCTCACTATTCCAGTGCAAAACTGATTCAGCTCCAACCAAATGAATTATGTCAGCATCGTCAATTAAATCTTGGATAAAGGAAGGTGGGTTTAGCAATAATGCGTTGTTGGGATTTCGAGAATTCCACATAGTGTAATTACTTTTGTATCCAAAGCGATGCGGATATACTTTTACAGATTTAGAATGGTATTTTCCCACACGATTAACTGCTTGTGAATACTTGTGACCGGCACCAGCATAATCAAATATGGATAAATTTAACACTTTCATATGCTCACCCCCGCAGCGGCAATGTCCGTTTCCAAACCCTTGATTTTTCTCTTAATGATAATAAACGATCTACAATATCGGGAGGTAAAATGTCGTGAATAGTTTGTGGTTCGTCATCTATACTTAACCGATAGGGGTTAACATTGCCACCGGGTTCATAAAATACACCGCCATATGTGGGAACATTTGGTTTCTCCCATTTCCCTGATGGTAATTTTTTCATCCCTCTTATTAACTTTGATCGAACTTCACCACTAATATTGTTTAACCCATGTATATCCACTCCCCTTTTATAATCTTTAGACATATTTTTACCTACTTTCAATTCTCTACCCATAATTCTTACTAATTCCTGATACATCCAACCATCAATTCCACTGCACCTCTTGGACATTGGAAGTTGTTTGATAAGATCAGTTCTTCCAGCCATATTGAGAGCACAAGGATGCCACTCTATTTGAGAGTGATCATATGAACGCAAAACATCCTCGCGTAAATCATAAAATGGACCTACCGGAGATTGTATCCATTCATAATCTTCCAATAATTGTTTTGTTTGCGCTAAACGTTTTGGTTGTGAATAACAATCAGCTGCAACCAACAAAAATCCTAAAGTATTTGAGGCTTGTTGTGCTATACGATACCATTTTTCTGCTAACGGAATCCATATGGGAAGTTTAATATATGTAATAGGGGTTATGCAACCTACCTTTCTCAAACGTTTTTCATACTCTCGAATCTTATCTTCACCAAAATTTTCTTCAGCTTCTTCAACTATAATAAGCTCCCATTTAAAATCGATATCTTCTTGACGACATAGTGATTCTAAAGCTAGCCATCCAATATTTTTTGCACGATACATTGGGAGCGCACAAGTAAGTTTTGGGGATTTGTTCATATAAATAAATAGCTTATGAATTTTGAAAATAAAAAACTTTCTTTTCTCATTTCAATAATTTTCCTTTAAATTTTTGAATTAATGTTTTATTCTTTTTTATTCTTTTTCTATACTTAAAGCGACCAACCTTAGTATCCGGCTCCATTCGAACCCCCAATAATTTTTCTGTATTTTTATAAAGTATCTTCTTAATGACTGTTTTATTTGTTAACTTTTTAACGTTATTAACTATATTACACCCAGAACAAGGAAGTGGGCGTATATGATTGTTACCATGCCAAAACGGTTTAAATTTTGAACAATTACAATCGCTTCCAAAAAGCAATCGATCTTGATATTTATAAAGAAATTTTGCAGCACCATCTTTAGTTAAAGCTGCATAACCAGAACCTGCGGATATATCCCCATATAAATTAGGATATTTTTTCATCAACTTATTTGTAATACCATCTCTTTCGTTCCACCACTGAGTAGCATGACCTATAAAATTTACATCAGGAAATCGCTGTAATGTTTTTTCAAACCCCTTTAATCTGGTTCCTTTACAATGTTGAAAGTGAATGAGTATGGGAACTTTATATTGTTGCGCCACTTCTGCATAAGCCCATAAATCTGATGAATCTCCCGGAGAATCAAATTTTATTTCCCCAATAAGTTTTGCGCCTTTATCTAAATAATGAGCCACTCTATCTTGCACATCTTCTTTCCAATTGGGTGCGTTTGCTGCGAAAAGAAATCCTTCATGCTTACGGCAAAACTGATAAGCTTCTTCTGGTCCTGTTACTTTTGCTGTAAGATCACTATATCCATCAGATGGTAAAAGAACAGTTAATAGCGCCCCCAAATCTTTTTGATGTTGAATAAAATCTTCGTTGCTTCTGCCCCAAAAATTTAAATGTTGATGTATATCAATCAATTTTAATTTTCACTTTATTTAGAAACTTCTACTGCCGCAAAGAATATGGCAATTGAAGTTGCTGCACCGGCAACAAATCCAAGCGTAACCCATAATGTATTATCAGAACCTTTTGCCAAGTTTCTAAGAGCTTCTATTTCTTCTTGTTGAGCACTTATGATTAAGTTATTTTTTTTTTTCTCTATTCCCAATTCTGATTTTAATAAATCTGTCTCTCTTTTACAAGCAGCCTTAAGCAAATCTTTTTCATATTTGGAATCAGCTTTGCAGCGTTGTTTCTGCGTTTCTTTTTCCGCCAATATTTTAGCAGTTGCAACCGGATCAAAAAGCGTTCCGGCAAATGGTGCAGCGGCACCTTTATTTAATATTGTAAACTTGCCCGTGGTGCTTGTGGTTGTTTGTGCGAATGATATGGAACAAAGAAAGATATTAAGAAATACGATTAAGCTAAGGGTTTTTATTAGGGACATATTGAACTCCAAATTTTTCTGAAAGTTCTTTTGCTAGCGCATCAGGATCAGAATGAAATTTTTTAACAGTTTTTTTGATAATATCTTTTTGTCTGTTACTAATTTCTTTATTCATTTTAGCATACTCTTGCCCTATTTTTTGAGCAGCTTTTTCATATTCTTTATCAATCCGTGCTTTTGCTTCTTGTTTTTCTTTTTCTGCGTTTTCGATTGCAGCTTTTTGCTTTTCATATGATTCTTTTTGTACGTCGATTATTTTTAATAGGCTGGCGTTTCTGCCTTTTAAGACAATCGCAATGATAATAATGACAGGAATATACCAGTGGGTTTTAAGAAAAGCCCACATTTTTTTTAAAACAATCATTTTTCCGTTGTGAGTGCTGTTGCTAAACCAATTAAAGCGTCTTTTTCTTTTGTTGCTCTTGCACCTCCGGGTTTGATTTGATCTATAGAAGATTCTTCCAGAGACTTTACAACCTTTATAACAATTTCACCCTTTTTCAATCGCGACTTTTCTTTGCGACCTCTATTTGTTGATACAGGCTCGCACTCCAAATCTTCTGCTTCTATCCCATTAACGTGATGAAGTTCTTCGTCATTAGGACACTCACCATGCTCTTTGTCATGTTTTCTTTTATCTCGTTTCCGTTTGTTGCGCTCGTCTTGCTCTTTTGATCCGGGCGCATTATATTCTTTGGAATAATCTCGTGGAGTGTTGGAATCTTTATTCCACTTCTGTTCCAAAATAACTTTATTAATTTTAATCTTCATCATTATTATTCCTTGAACTTTTTTTGTGACTTTTTAATTTAGGAAGTTCTTTCTCTTTTCCGGTTAAACCGTGTGGTCTTTTTTCTTCCACATCTCTGCGCCTTTTATCACCCCAATCCAGTGATGCTCCGCCTTCTTTGCGAGAATCGGTGCAAATTCTTGCCGCTGCTGTTTCCTTGTTAGTTCCCGGATCTGGCTCAAGATTCTTATCTGACTTAACACTAACTATACAATTATGGAAAGTTTTGTCTGCGGCGGCGGGAGATTGTGAAGGACTAAAATGTGGTGCGGCTTTAATCTTTTTATTCTTTCGTTTGGCAGATTTAGCTGCTCGCTTCTTTCCCTTCTGTTGTTTCTTCTTTTCTTGAAGTTCAGCTTCGAACTCCTCTTGAATAATTTGCCTCAATTGTGAAATGGAAAATTGCATGTTTCAACCTGGACCGTGTGGATTCTTTCCTTTCTTGAGATTATCGTCATGAACGTCACCGCTTTGTGCGCGTTTTGCAAATGCTTTTGCTCGACCCTCACAACCAGGTTTTGTATAAGGACTACACTCTCCAGTGCTTTTAATATCTTTCATCCAATTTTTCTTTTTTTCTTCATGAAGCATAGAGATTTGAGTTAATTTTTCTTGAATACGCTCACGAATATCTTCTTCCGATTGTGTATCCATATTTTCATTAGTTTTTCCGAAGAGCGAACCAAAATCCATTTCACACACTGCTTTTCCTATTGCGAGGTTAATACCTTTCAAAAAACTTTCACCAAGGCTTTCTCGAACTGCACCAGCAAGCCACCCGCTTGAATCTATTCCAAGCATCTCCGGGATATATTCTACAAGTGTTTCTGTTGCTCCACCAGCCAATTCGCTGGTTGCAGTTAAACACTTTTGATCACCACTCATTATATTAGCAAGATCATCTGTGCTTAAATTTCCGAACATATTTATTAAAACTTTTGAAAAAATACTATCAGAATCCACTCCCATTAAACCTAAAACTTTTCCAGCCATCCATTCTTTAATGTTCTGTATGACTCCGGTAGGTATCCCAGTTAATGCATCCCAAATTTGACCGAAAATGTCTGAAATCCCTTCATCAAGTTGTTGCTCTCTGACTTCATCTAGTTCCGCTTGAATTTCTTCTTCAATAATTTGCCTTAATTTTGCTTCGTTAAATTTCATTGTATTGTTCCGTGCTTCCATCTAGTTGCGATGTCAGCGACTCCTTCAATTCCTATATAGCCGAGAGAGATAGCGGTCCACTGGTCGCCAGTTAAATGATTTAAATATAGAAAAACGGTGGCAATCGCGAAAACTGTGAACTTCCGCGATACCACCTTAGCTAAAGTTTTGTCAACTATTGCTTTCAATCTTTTCCTCTAAACAAACTCAAAAGAACTATGAGAGAAAGCAGACCAACAAATCCACTAGATCCAATAGAATTGATAAGTGCAACGACGTTTCCAACAACGCCCATTCCAAAAATACCAGCTCCATAAATAACTTCGACAAGGATTGCCAAAGCAAGTAAATTCATAACCAAGGTGGTAAGACCACC
>Ga0098040_1000525_pt1 | contig 17635 bp, 16 predicted proteins | sample 7_EtaG_FD_75065 | JGI IMG/M metagenome (GOLD analysis project Ga0098040, IMG submission 75065) | Marine viral communities from the Subarctic Pacific Ocean - 7_ETSP_OMZ_AT15161 metaG | ecosystem: Environmental > Aquatic > Marine > Oceanic | place: Pacific Ocean | collected 2015-01-08
ACGATCTCTCGAAATACGAGATGCTCTTCCTCGCAGGCGAGCGCGGTGATCCCGATACAATTCAGTGGGCGGAGAAAGCGCTTGGCGTGCCGGTGATCGATCACTGGTGGCAGACGGAAAGCGGCTGGCCGATGGCGGCGAATCCCATGGGGCTTGAGCCTTTGCCCGTCAAATACGGATCGCCCGGTGTGCCCGTGCCTGGTTATGACATTCAGGTGGTTGATGAGGCCTCAAAGCCCGTGCCTGCGGGTACGACCGGCGCCATCGTGGTCAAACTGCCTCTACCGCCCGGATGTCTGCCGACGCTCTGGCTGAATGACGAGGGCTTCAAGGCGTCCTATCTCGCCGACTATCCGGGCTTCTACAAGACGGCGGACGCAGGCTTCCTTGATGAGGATGGCTATCTCTATGTGATGAGCCGCACCGACGACATCATCAATGTCGCGGGACATCGCCTCTCGACGGGCGGCATGGAAGAAGTGCTCGCCGGTCACCCGGATGTGGCCGAATGCGCCGTCATCGGCGTTGCCGACGCCATGAAGGGGCAGGTGCCCATGGGCTTTCTCGTCATAAACAAGGGCGTCAATCGTCCGGCTGCCGAGATCGAGAAAGAAGCCGTCGCCTTGGTGCGTGAAAAGATCGGTCCCGTGGCGGCGTTCAAAACAGCGCTTGTCGTCGAGCGTTTGCCCAAGACGCGGTCGGGCAAGATTCTGCGCGGCACAATGCGCAAGATCGCCGATGGCGAGGAATGGACGACGCCCGCGACGATCGACGATCCGGCGATCCTGAGTGAAATCGGCGATGTGCTGGGAGGGGCGGGACTGGGCAAGAAGGCTTAAACTCAAGCCTTTCTGCCCTGCCGTCATGTCGCATTTGACGCGAACGCCTTTCAGTATCATGTTCCGCGCATGGAAGCCGCAAAACCTCTCTTTTCATACCGCAAGCACTGGGCGCACAAGTTCGGCACGGCGCCGTTTTTGCCCATGTCGCGCGAGGAAATGGACCTGCTTGGCTGGGATCAATGCGATGTGATCCTGGTCACGGGGGATGCCTATGTCGATCATCCGAGCTTCGGCATGGCGATCATCGGGCGTCTGCTGGAAGCGCAGGGGTTCCGCGTCGGCATCATCTCGCAGCCCGACTGGCAGAGCGCCGAGCCCTTCAAGGTGCTGGGCAAGCCCGCGCTCTATTTCGGCGTCACCGGTGGCAACATGGATTCCATGGTTAACCGCTATACGTCCGACCGTCGCATTCGTCACAACGACAGCTATACGCCGGGCGGTGAGGGCGGCAAGCGGCCGGATCGCTCGAGCATTGTCTATGCCCAGCGTTGCCGTGAGGCCTTCAAGGATGTGCCGATCATGCTTGGCGGCATCGAAGCCTCGCTCCGCCGTATTGCGCATTACGATTATTGGTCCGACAAGGTGCGCCGTTCGATCCTCGTCGATGCCAAGGCGGATATTCTTCTTTATGGCAATGCCGAACGCGCCCTCGTTGAGGTGACGCACCGCATCGCCAGGGGTGACAAGCCATCCGAGATTGACGACGTGCGCGGCGTCGCCGTCGTCAAGTCGAAAATTCCTGATGGCTGGACTGAGGCTCATGCCGACGATATCGAAGCGGCAGATGAGGGCGCGCGAGCGAGCAATGCCCAGACCGTCATTCGTCTTCCGTCATTTGCGCAAGTCTCGGGTGATCCCGAAACCTATGCTCGTGCCTCGCGCGTGCTTCATCGTGAAAGCAATCCGGGCAATGCGCGCGGTCTTGTGCAGAACCACGGCGATCATGACGTCTGGCTGACGCCGCCGCCCATTCCGCTCACCACGCCGGAAATGGATGCGGTCTACGACCTGCCTTATGCCCGCGCGCCGCATCCTTCCTATGGCGATGCGAAGATTCCCGCTTGGGACATGATCAAGACTTCGGTCACCATCATGCGCGGTTGTTTCGGCGGCTGTTCCTTCTGCTCCATTACCGAGCATGAAGGCCGCATTATCCAGAGCCGTTCGGAAGGCTCGATCCTCAAAGAAATCGAAACCGTTCGCGACAAGGTTGAAGGCTTTACGGGCATCATCTCAGATATCGGTGGTCCGACGGCCAACATGTATCGCATGGCCTGTAAGGACAAACGCACGGAAGAACTTTGCCGCAGACCCTCGTGCGTCTATCCCGGCATCTGCCCCAATCTCAATACGAGCCATGAAGCCCTGATCGGACTTTATCGCAAGGCGCGTGAATTGCCCGGCATCAAGAAGGTCATGGTCGCGTCAGGCGTGCGCTACGACCTCGCCGTCGAGAGCCCGACTTACGTCAAGGAACTCGTCACGCATCATGTCGGCGGCTATCTCAAGATCGCGCCGGAACATACCGAGCAGGGCCCGCTCTCGAAGATGATGAAGCCCGGCATCGGGACTTATGATCGCTTCAAGAAGATGTTCGATGATGCGACGAAGAAGGCGGGCAAGAAATATTTCCTCATTCCCTATTTCATCGCGGCCCATCCCGGCACGACGGATGAGGACATGATGAATCTGGCGTGCTGGCTCAAGAAGAATGGCTACCGTGCCGATCAGGTGCAGACCTTCCTGCCGTCGCCCATGGCGATATCGACCGCCATGTATCATTCGGGCAAGAATCCTCTGAAGGCGGTCCGTCGCGGCGCATCGGAACCTGTCGATACGATCAAGGGATTAAAGCAGCGCCGGTTACATAAGGCTTTCCTGCGCTACCACGATCCGGAAAACTGGCCATTGCTTCGCGAAGCACTCAAGAATATGGGCCGTGCCGATCTCATCGGTCCGGGCAAGAAGCATCTGATCCCGAACTGGCAACCGGCAGGCACCGGCAAATCCGGCGGTGAGGGAAAACGGCTTGGTAAGAAGCACAAGGGCCAAACCTTCACCACCAAGGGCAATTTCCCTAAAGGCTTGAAGTAAGCAGCTCAAAAGAAAAACCCTCCGGCGTTTCCGCAGGAGGGTTTTTGTTTGTCAGCGCGACAGAGCAATCAATCTTCTTCGTCGTCCTCGATCTTCACATCCTTGAGGCTTGCGAAGACGCTGTCGGCGTCATAGCTCTTCTTGCTTTCATTTTCCGCGGCGGGTGTCTCAGGCGCGGCGATGGTGGCGTGTTCCGGTGCCGTGGTCTCGGAGGCGGGGAGCAGCGTTTCGCTCTGGCCAGATGCCTTGGCGGCCTTTTTGCGTTCGCGTTCCACGCGGCGGCTCGCCTTCTGCACGGCGGCGTCGAGTTCGATCTGGGTCGAAAGGCCGAGCGTCACAGGATCGACCGGTTTGATGTTCGCCGAGTTCCAGTGGGTGCGCTCGCGGATCGATTCAATCGTCGGCTTGGTCGTGCCGACGAGCTTCGAGATCTGGGCGTCCGTCAGTTCCGGGTGGTTGCGCAGCAGCCATGCGACGGCGTCCGGGCGATCCTGACGGCGTGAAACGGGCGTATAGCGCGGGCCCTTGCGCGGCATCACCGGCGGCACCTTGTACTTGCTTTCGGCGCGCATCAGGCGGGTCATGGGGTCTGCCTGGCAGCGTTCGATTTCCGAGCGCGAGAGCTGGCCGGAGACGATCGGGTCCATGCCTTTGATGCCCTGGGCCACATCGCCGTCGGCAATGCCCTTCACCTCAAGCACATGCAGACCGCAGAAATCGGCGATCTGGTCAAAGGTAAGCGCGGTGTTCTCGACGAGCCAGACGGCCGTCGCCTTGGGCATAAGGGGCTGAATCATATGGGTTCCTCTGATCCATCCGGGGCTGCCGGATGAACCCTTTGTCTCGATAATGACTTGGGGTATGGGCGATATATAAGGCGAAAGGCCATTTGAGGGAAGGAGAATCCCTCAAAACGACCCACCTGATCCATAGATCGCCTCTATGGGTCTCAGATCGTCAGGATGATCTTGCCGATATGATTGCTTTTTTCCATAAGCGCGTGGGCCTTGTCAGCCTCCGCCAGGGGGAAAGTGGCATCGATCAGGGGTTTGACCCGGCCTGCGTCCATCAGGGGCCAGACCTTTTCCTTCAGCGCGGCGGCGATCGAGGCCTTTTCGGCGATGGAGCGGGGGCGGAGCGTCGAGCCGGTCAGCGTCAGGCGCTTCAGCATGACGGGCATGAAGTTCACTTCCGCCGTCGAGCCGTTGAGGAAGGCAATGGAGACAATGCGCCCGTCGCGGGCGGCCGCCTCAATATTGCGGGGAATATAGTCGCCGCCCACCATGTCGAGGATGACGTCCACGCCGCGCTTTTCGGTCAGCGCCTTCACCTCGGCAACGAAATCCTGCGTCTTGTAGTTGATGGCGGCTTCCGCGCCGAGTTCGAGACAGGCGGCGCATTTCTCTGGCGAGCCAGCGGTTACGAAGACGCGCGAGCCGAAGATGTGGGCGAGCTGGATGGCTGTTGTGCCGATGCCGCTCGAGCCGCCATGGATGAGAAGGCTTTCGCCGCCCTTGAGCGCGCCGCGCTCGAAGACGTTGGTCCAGACGGTGAAGAAGGTCTCGGGCAGGCCCGCCGCCTCTATGGCATTGAAGCCATGCGGTATCGGCAGGGCATGGCTCTCATGCGCGACGCAATATTCAGCGTAGCCGCCGCCGCCCACGAGCGCGCAGACGCGGTCGCCGATCTTCCATTGGTTCGCATTGTCGCCGAGCGCGATCACGGTGCCGGCAACTTCGAGGCCCGGCGTGTCGGGGCTTCCGGGCGGGGGCGCGTAGAAGCCCATGCGCTGGATCGTGTCAGGGCGATTGACGCCAGCGGCTTCGACCTTGATCAGGATTTCGCCGGGGCCCGGTGTGGGCGTCGCGATCTCTTCAAGTTTGAGGACTTCCGGTCCGCCCGGCTTGGTGATGGCAATTGCTTTCATTTTCGAAGGTAAAGTCACGCTCTCACCATCTTTGTTCGATTTCGGTATCTGGCAGGTCTAGCGCCACAGCCCGTTCCTCGCAACAATGGGGTGAATTGCGATCCGGTGGAGGAAGAGTGAACCATGGATACTGACGATCTGGAGCCGCGCAAAAGGCGCGGTGAAGCCCTTCTGGCGCTGGCGCGGGAGGATCTTGAGCTTCTGGGAGTCGAGGAGCTGAAAGACCGAATCACTGCGCTCGAATCGGAAATTGTGCGTATTCGGGACCAGTTGGGACGAAAAGAAGGAACAAAATCGGCGGCCGAAGCACTTTTCAAAAAATAGGGTGCGTGTCGCTAAGCTCTTAAATTTACATCGGTTTTGCGGATAAATTTTTCCGATTCTGGACTCCGGTCCAAAATGAGGAACTATCAGTTTGTAGGGGCATTAATGCTTTGGTAATCTCATTGTCGCTAAGGTTACCTTGCGTAATCCAGTGTTCCTGGATTTGAGTGGTCCGATCCACTCTGTTTGACGCCTCCCTGTTATAACTGAGCCGCGGCAGTCCCGCGGCTCTTTTTTTGTGTCCGTATACCCCGTTTTCGGGTTCCGGAATTCTAGGGTAAGCCGTCTGGCACGAATGTTGATCCTCATACCCCATGTTGTGCCGCAGTGGCACGCCAGATGGGGTTGGGGTTTCGATGAGTGCCGATAATTTTGACAATGACGTGATGTTTGCCGAAGACGACCACAAGCTCAGTCTTGCTGAGTTCATGTCGTCGGGCGTTTTCCAGCGTACCTACAACGAAGGTATGCAGCTTGTAGAGGAGACTTCGGCCTATCTCGACGGGCCGGGACGTGAAGCGGCACGCAATCTGCCGCGCGAAGCCTCGCTGGCCTATGCAGGTGAGAGCATGCGCCTTACGACACGTCTTATGCAGGTCGCAGCGTGGTTGCTGGTGCGTAAGGCTGTCGCCGAAGGGGAAATGAGCGAGCAGGAAGCACGCTCGGAGAAATACCGTCTTTCGGCCAAGGAAATTGCCCGTTCGGCGCGGATTGTCGGCTCCGGGGCGTTGCCCACCCGTATGCTGGAGCTCATTGGCCAGTCCGAGCGCCTTTATGAGCGTGTCTCACGTCTCGACAATGAAATGCGCGGCGTCGCTCCTCGTATCCATCAGGCTCATCCTTTGGCCGAACAGTTCAACCGTGTCGAAGCCTTCTTCCAGGAGACACTGACTCGTCATTAAACTGTTCCGTGATTGAGATGGGCCGGTCCCATAGTGACCTTGCTCATGTGCCTCACTCGCCATGCACATCTGTCGCCCGAGTACCCCATAGGGCGCAGATACAAAAAGCCCCGGCATAGACCGGGGCTTTTCTTGTATCGAGGCAGGCTTTCTGGAAAGCCTAAGGCGTGGCGGAAATTAACCGACCTTGCCGAGGTTGCCGAATTTCTTGTTGAAGCGGCTGACGCGGCCACCGCGGTCGAGGATCTGCGTGCCGCCGCCCGTCCAGGCCGGATGCGTGGTCGGATCGATGTCCAGAACCAGCGTGTCGCCTTCCGCGCCGTAGGTCGAACGCGTCTGGAAGGTGGTGCCATCCGTCATGGTCACGGTGATCGTGTGGTAGTCGGGATGCGTGTCTTTCTTCATAGCTCTAACTTCTCAGATGCGCGCGGAAAAAGGAGCGCAGCCAACAGGGCGCGCCGCCGAATGGGGGCTTATAGCGAGTCGGATAGGGCTTTGCAAGCCACGAAGCCAGTCGGGGGCTTGCAGTCTTGCCAGATGTCCCTAAGTCCTTGTGAACAAATCGTAATGTTAAAGTGAGGCTTTGCGCGGCCATGCCGCAGGGCCATAAGATGGCTAAATTGGTAGCTTGCGGCGCCCATTGATATAGCGGGGCCACAGGATGAGAGGGGCGGGAATAAGCGCGCCTCCAGGGTCCACCCCCAAAGTCTCCTATTAAAGAGAGCCGGTCCTCATGAGCGAAGCATCGAATACTGTCGTCGAAGCCATCGAAGCAGAGGCCCAGCGCCGAAAGCGCTCCAAGGCCGTCGGACCGATCCTCAAGCTCGCGCCCTATCTGGGACGCTACAAGGGCATGGTGGCAGCGGCATTTGTCTCGCTCGTCATGGCGACGTTGGCGACACTTGCCTTTCCGCTTGCCGGTGGCCGCCTCGTCGACATGATGCGGGCGGAAAACATCAACAGCACGGGTCATTTCGTCGACCAGTATTTCCTCGCTTTAATCGCGGTCGCCGCCATGTTGGGCCTCGCATCTGCCTCGCGCTTCTATTTCGTTAGCTGGCTCGGCGAGCGCGTGGTCGCGGATCTGCGACAGGAGGTTTACGCCCATGTGCTGAAGCTCTCGCCTGCCTTCTTCGAAATCACACGGACGGGCGAAGTCCTCTCGCGCCTGACTGCCGATACGACGCTCATCAAGACCGTTGTCGGTTCGTCGGCCTCCATCGCGCTTCGCAATGTCTTCCTCTTTATCGGCGCCACATCGATGATGGTCTACACGAGTGCGCATCTCTCGGGCCTCGTCATGCTGGCGATCCCGTTAATCGTTCTGCCGCTCATCATCTTCGGGCGCTGGGTGCGCCGACTGTCGCGCGCCTCGCAGGACCGTCTTGCCGATACGTCTGCTTATGGCACCGAAAGCCTCAACGCGATTCAGACGGTGCAGGCCTTCACACATGAAGAGCTTGATCGCGAACGTTTCTATGAAACCGTCGAGCGCTCGTTTGAAACCTCGCGGTCGCGCATTACGGCGCGCGCCATTCTGACCGCGTTGATTTTCTTCCTCGGCATGTCGAGTGTCGTCGGCGTTCTCTGGTTCGGTATGAAGGATGTCATCGCTGGCGAAATGACGGGTGGTTTGCTCGCCCAGTTCATTCTCTATGCGCTTTTCTCCGCCAGTTCCTTTGCCTCGCTGTCAGAAGTCTGGGGCGACGTGCAGATGGCCGCCGGCGCGACCGAACGTCTGATCGAGCTCATCACCACCGAGCCCGCCATTGCCGCGCCTGCGCGCCCCGTTGCCTTGCCGGTGCCCGCGCGCGGCGCCATTGCCTTTGACGATGTGCGTTTCTCCTATCCCACGCGCCCCGATGCCTCAGCTCTTGAAGGGTTTTCCTTGCGCGTTGCGCCGGGCGAGACGGTTGCCATTGTCGGTCCCTCGGGTGCCGGCAAGAGCACGGTCTTCCAGCTTCTTCTGCGTTTTTACGACCCGCAGTCCGGTCACGTCACGCTTGACGGTGTGGACGTTGCCCAGGCCGATCCCGTTGACGTGCGTGCGCGTCTTGCCGTTGTGCCTCAGGAAACAGTCGTCTTTGGTATGAGCGTTGGCGAGAACATCCGCTATGGCCGTCCCGACGCCAGCGACGAAGATGTGCGCGCTGCTGCCAAGGCCGCCCGTATCGACGATTTCATCGCGACGCTGCCTGAAGGCTATGATTCACCGGTCGGCGAGCGTGGTGTGACGCTCTCGGGCGGTCAGCGCCAGCGCATCGCCATTGCCCGCGCTATCCTGCGCGATGCGCCTGTCCTGCTGCTCGATGAAGCGACCAGCGCGCTGGACGCCGAGAGCGAGAAGATGGTTCAGGCTGCGCTCGAAGGCCTCATGGAAGGCCGCACGACACTGGTCATCGCCCATCGCCTTGCCACCGTGCTCAAGGCTGACCGGATCATCGTTATGGATGAAGGAAAGATCATTGCCAGCGGCACGCATGATGAATTGATGCGTCAGGGCGGTCTTTATTCGCGTCTGGCGCGCCTTCAGTTCACAGGCGATATTCTGGGGTCCGAACCGGCCAGTATTGCGCTACACTGATCATCCAAAATTCAGCTTCTTCTTTTTCGCCCAAGGAATCTCTCCATGAGCCCTCTTTTGCGTCGCCTGTTGATTGGTCTTGGACTGGTCCTCGCTGTGGTCAGCATCCTGACATGGCGGTTTCTCGCTGCGGCGGGCTATTTCACGGGCATCAAGCAGGAAGTGGCGGCCCAATGTGTGACCATTCCTTCGCCTCCCGGCCCCGAAGACATCCAGATCGACCGCGCTGCTAATCAGGCCTTTGTCGCGGCCTCTGATCGTCGTGCCCTGATGGCTGGCAACAAGGCGGCTCGTGGCGGCATCTATGTGATCGACCTCACGGCTCCGGTCGCGCAGTGGCAGCTGCATCCGGTGACGGCTGCGGAACCCGCCGATTTTCATCCGCATGGACTCAGCCTTTACAAAGGCGCTGACGGGTCGCGTCGTCTCTTCGTCGTTAATCATCACAGCGATGGCACCCAGGCGGTCGATATTTTCGACGTGGCTGCCAATGGCCAGTTGACGCTCGTGCGCAGTGTTACAGATCCGCTGCTTGTTTCGCCCAATGATGTCGTCGCCGTCGGACCGGACAGTTTCTACGCCACCAACGATCATGGCACGTCCGATCAGCTTCTCGGTATGGCCGAGGATTTCCTGCTCTCGCGCAATGGTTATTTCGTCTATTTCGATGGCAAGAAGATGAGCATTGCGGGCGACCGTTTGCTTTTCCCCAATGGCATCAACGTCAGCAAGGACGGCAAGCATATCTATGTTGCCGAGTCACTGGGTCTCACCTTGCATGTCTATGATCGCGATATTGCGACCGGCGTGCTCACGCCTGTCGACTATACGTCGATGGGGACAGGCCTCGACAATATCGATGTTGAGGAGGATGGCAGCCTGCTCATCGCCGCTCATCCGAAGATGACGGCCTTTCTTGCTCATGCGCGCGACGCGTCGGAATTGTCGCCGAGCCAGATCGTTCGCGTCGAGCTTGCGCCCGATGGCAATGGCGGTCGTGCGGGCACGATCTATCTCAATCTTGGCGAACAGCTTTCCGGTGCCACGGTTGCGGCGGGCTATGGCGATCTGATGCTGATCGGCAATGCCTTCGATCCGAAGATCCTCGTCTGCCAGCAATCGAAGACCATCAAGGCCTATTGATCCTTATCACCCGGTCAGCGTGAACTCGATGCTGTGGTTGCTTCAATCGGCGGCGAGCTTGTAGTTCGCAGGGCCGGGGTAGCAGCTACCGTCGTCGACGCCGATCTCGGTTTCGACGAGAGCATTGAGCCGCGCGTTGAGATCGAGGATCAAGTCTTTGTGTACTTCCGGCGTTGCGGCGAGATTTTCGATCTCGTTCGGGTCCGTCTCCGTGTCGTAAAGCTCAAGCTGGTTGTGCGCGATGAGCGTCGCCCAGTCCTTTGGCGTGTGATGCTCGGAGGGTTTGAAGTAGCGGGCGAATTTATAGCGGCCGTCGTTGATGCCGCGGTAGCAGGCATATTCGTCGAGCGACACACCCTTTTGCAGGATCGCCAGTTCTTCCGCTGTGAAGTTACCGCGCGCCTGACCCTTGAAGAGAGGTTCGATGATGTTGACGTCCCAGGCGAGCGTTGTCGTGTAATCGAGAAGGCTGCCGCGTTTGTCGCGCTCGGAGGTGCCGCCTTCGAGGGCCGAGACGAGCGAAACGCCCTTCAGCGCCGGCCAGCGCGCCTCGACTTCGCCCTTGCTTACTCCGAGCATGTCGAGGAGCGTCGGCGCGATGTCGATCGAGGTCGCGAGTGCATCGGTCTCGACGGGGCGGCGCTGGTCCGGATGGCTCACGAAGAGCGAGACGCCGACCACCTCCTTGTACATGCTCGCACCCTTCTGGCGCATGCCGTGAGCACCGGCCATTTCGCCGTGATCGGACGTGAAGATAACGATGGTCCGGTCAGCCTCGCCGGTTCTTTCCAGCGCGTCGAGCACCGTGCAAATGTTGCGGTCCATGTCGCGGATGCAGTTGTAATAATAGTTGCGGTGGTTCAGCCAGCCTTGTTCGTTCGTCTTCGGGAGGAAGCCGTACATGAGGTCGGCGAGTTTCTGGTCGTCGCTATGGGCGTCGGGTTTGGTCGAGAGATCGTCGGAGAAGCTTTCTGGCAGATCGAGGTCAAGCCATTCATTATAGATGGGCGAGGCGGGGGCGGGGAGCAGCGGTGCGACGCGAATGGGATCGGCTCGCTCGGCCTTCATCGTCCCGGTCGCATCGTAGAACATGATGTCATGCGGGTTTATGAAGTTGACTGCGAGGAACCAGGGTTTGCCATCTTCCTTGCTGCCATTCTTGCCCTGAAGCCAGTTAGCTGCGTCCGCGGCGATGGCTGCGTCATGCTTGAAACCGTCCCAGACGATGCCGTGATGGTCGCCGTCGAAATTATAGTCGGAAAAACCCCAGTCCTCGAGCGCAGCTGAGGTGTCGGGAAAGCGGGCAGCGTGAAAATCAATTCCGTGATTGAGGTTGGAGAGATGCCATTTGCCCTTATAGGCGGTGCTGTAGCCGAGAGAGCGTAGCATCGAGCCGAGCGTTGGCATGTTTCGCGGTACTTCGGGGTGTGGCGGCACGTTGGGGTTTGTGAACATGCCGGTGAATTGCGTTTGCTGACCGGTATAGATCACCGAGCGCGATGGCCCGCAGGGAGTGGTGTTGACCTGAAACTTGCGGAAGGCGACCGAGCGCTCGCGCAGCCGCTCATGACCCTTCAAGGCGAGCTTTGCCGGAAGATCGACGAAGGACTGCTCCTGGTCGGTAGTGATCAACAGAACATTGTAGGACTTCATGGACCGGCCCCCCCCTGATTTTGTTGCTATCGTTCGCCGTGTTGCAGGCGAGCTTAGCACGCGATCCGGTGACTGGCAGTCAAACGCGAAAAGACAGAAATCTATGCGTTGCCGTGAAGTCTCAGCGTTCGGTCAGTTTGAACTCGATGCGGCGGTTGCGCTTCATTGCGGCAGCGCTCTTGCCCGGATCAAGGGGTTGATATTCGCCAAAGCCTGCCGCCACCAGATGGTTGGGGGCGACGCCCTGCGTGATCATGAAGTTCACGACTGCAATGGCGCGGGCGCTCGAGAGATACCAGTTCGAGGGGAACTGCGCGGTATGGATCGGCTGAATGTCGGTGTGGCCGTCGATGCGCAGCACCCAGGGAATGTCGCTTGGAATTTCCTTTGCGATCTGGCGCACGGCATTTGAAATCTTCACGAGCTGGGCCTCGCCGGTCGGATTGATATCAGCCGAGCCCGAGCTGAAAAGAATTTCCGACTGGATCACGAAGCGGTCGCCGACGATTTCGATGTCGGGCCGGTTGCCGAGAATTTCGCGCAAGCGTCCGAAGAATTCGGAGCGATATTTCGCGAGTTCCTGAACCTTCTGGGCCAGCGCGGCATTGAGCCTCTTGCCGAGGTCGGCGATCTGCGCCTGACTTTCCTTGTCGCGTTTCTCCGAGGCATCAAGCGCTGCTTCAAGTGTTGCCAGTTGGCGGCGCAATGCAGAAATTTGCTGGTTCAGCAGTTCGACCTGTGCCAGCGCCTGATTGGAAATGTCCTTTTGCTTGGTGAGTTCGTCGTTGAGGGCAGTGACCTTGTCGCCCGTGCCAGCGCTTGCCGCGAGCTTGTCTTTCTCTGCGCTTAGGTCGGCGATCTGGAGTTGCAGGCTCGCAATGCTCGTCTTCATGTCGGTATTTTCCTGCTTCGACAGGGCGAGCTGGCTTACCAGTTCGGCGATCTGGCTGCGCAGGCTTTGCAACGCGCTGTCCTTGTTGGAGACAAGCTGCGACAGCACGAATTGCGTCAGCATGAAGATCGTGAGCAGAAAGATGAGGACGAGCAGCAGGCTCGACATGGCGTCGACGAAGCCCGGCCAATAGTCGCCGCTCGGTGCGCGTCCTCTTATGCGTCTGGAATTGGCCATGCGCTTTCAGCCCTTACTGGCCGTCGCGGGCGGCAAGGCGTTCGAGCAGCGGCACCAGCGCTTCCTGATTTTGTGCCATGCGCTGGATCAACTGTTGTTCATTGCGCATCTGTTCGGTGAGCGCGGTGATCTGGCCTGCCAGCGCCATCATCGGGGCGCTGTTTGTGCCGCTTGCGTTGGCATTGAGCGCCTGTTCGATGCGTTCGAGCTTCTTCATCGTGTCGCCCAGCATGCCGGGCCCGCGTTCGAAGTCGTTGGAAATGTCGGTGACGGTCGAGAGCCACTCTTCGAGTTCATTGTAGAAACGGTTCTGTGCCTGGCCTGCCTGCAGGTCGAGGAAGCCAAGGATCAGTGAACCCGAAAGGCCGAAGAGCGATGACGAAAAAGATGTGCCCATGCCGCCGAGCGGGCCTTCGAGACCTGCCTTGAGATTCTGGAAGACGACAGTCGGGTCGGTCGATTCAACGCTCAATCCGTGGATCGTCTGGCTTACCGAGGTGACGGTGGTGAGCAGACCCCAGAAGGTGCCAAGCAGGCCGAGGAAGATCAGCAGCCCGATCATATAACGTGAGATTTCGCGCTGTTCGTCGAGGCGGGAGCCAAGGCTGTCGAGGATCGAGCGCATGGAAAGCGCGTTCAACTGCATCTTGCCGCGACGGTCGCCGAGCATGGTCGCCATGGGCGCAAGCAGGGTGGGGGCTTTCGATGTTGCGAGGCCCGGATCGGCGCGGCGGAACTGGTTCACCCATTTCACTTCCGGACCCAGTGCGAGGACCTGCCGGAAGGCATAAAGGATGCCCAGTACCAGCACGAAGATGATGAGGCTGTTGAGGCCGGGATTGGTAAAGAAGGCCGTTTTCATCTTGGGCGAGAGGACGGTCAGCAGCAGGCTCACCATGACCAGAAAGATGAACATGCGCATGAGATAGGGCCGCGCATTGGAAAGCGCGATGCCGTCAGTGAAATCCTTCGCCATATCCGGTCTCCTGCGTGCCGGGTGATTAACGACCCGGTTTCAAAATATCGACTCTGTCCTGCGGACCTGCATCATTCGCGCCACCCAGGGCGCGCACTTCCAGCCGTTCAGCGTTAATACCACCCGCCAATATGGCTTCGCGCACGGCCAGCACGCGGCGCAGCGACAGGCGGCGGTCATTGGAGCTCTGCGACCCCGGCGCGCCAGCATAGCCCTTCAATGTGACACGACCGCCTTTGGCCTTGAATTGTTCGACAAAATTCGTGATCTCGGCGCGTTCATCGTCGCTCAGCGTGGCATCGCCATCGTCGAAGAGAATGCGCAGGATGGGCTTTACGACAGGCGCAGCCGGCGGAGCTGCGGGTTCAGTGCTTGTCGGGGCTGCATCGCCTGTGTCCATGGCTTGCGAGGGGTTGGCTGGCACGTTCAGCGGCTGCGCATCGACGGGCAGGTTGGCTTCATCCGCTTGCACCGTGTGGAACATGGCGAAGCCAGCCATGAAGGCCATCGCCAGCGCGGCAAGCGCGATCAGTCCGCGCTTGCGCATCGGGTGGTTCGCTATTTCCTTGAGGCTTGAATTCATGTCTCCGTCGACCCGGACCTTCGGTAGCTGTCGCGTCCTGTCGACGCTCTTCGTTAAACTGATGAATACTCTAGGCTTGTTCTCGCCGGGGGAACAGGCCGCGTGTGGCCCCTCGCCCGGAGATTTTACGTCGGATTACTGGCTAAAGAGCAATTTCGGCAGAAGTTGGACAAGGTCACAGTGTGAATTTGTCCGGTTCATTTTGTCGTGGATTAGCCGCTTGTGAGTCACTATGAATGGAAATCTATGCGGTGCTGGCAAAGTCATAGGCAATGTACGGAACTTCTGGACGAGCAGGGTGGACACTCGCAGCGCTTGCGCTGACGATTAACATCGTTTTGTCCATCGTTCACATGGGCATCATGAATAGCCGCATTGTGGTGAACCCACCTTCGCAGAACGCCAGTCAGACCGTGGACGCAAAAGAGCAGGCGCTCTTTGCCGCTCTCGCCCAAATCTGTACGGGTCATGGACTCGTCAAGCGCCACCCCGGCGACAAAAGCGGGAGCGACACAGGTTCTCCGACCTGTCCTCTTTGCTTCTTCTTTGCGGTCACCACGCTTTATTTTGCCGTCAGCTATCTGTTGATCGCGCTTCGGCGTCGCGAGATCGATTGCTTGCGACCGCTCGTCAGCGTCGCGCGATCTTTCGACCTCCTTCAGAGATGGGTGCAGTCGCGCGCGCCTCCAGCGCATTTGCTTGTTGCCTGATCGCAGGCAGAGCTTTCCCGGGTTTCCGGGGAACATCCATTTTCAAATTCTGAAGGTTACAAGATGAAGAACTCCATCTCGGGGCTCGTCGCGCTTTCATGCGCGATGCTTGCCGCCACCCCTGTATTTGCCCATGCAATCGCGGGCAATCGCGTCTTTCCGGTAACGCTTGCGACAGATGATCCCGGCGTTGCTGATGAATTGTCGCTTCCGACGATTTCGACCTCACGCAGCAGCGACGATCCGTCAGTCCGGGAAACCGATTATGGCTTTGAATATTCCAAGACCATCACCGAGAAATTCGGCATTTCCATCGCCGGTACCTATGTTGATATCAATGATCCGTCCGGCCAGCGTCAGCGAGGTTTCAACAATTTCGGCGTGACGCTGAAATACAATTTCCTGACCAATGCGCCACATGAACTCATCATGTCGGCAGGGCTCGAAACCGAAATCGGCGGCAGCGGTGCGAAGCGGATTGCGGATAGCTATACGAATTTTACGCCGACCTTTTATTTCGGGAAGGGCTTTGGCGACTTGCCGGACAGCCTTGGGATTCTCAAGCCGTTGGCGATCACCGGGGTCGTCGGCTATTCGATCCCGAGCAGTTCCAACAATATCGATAACACCGGCAACCCGAACTATCATCCGCGCGGTCTGGGTTATGGTGGGGCCATCGAATACAGCATGCGCTATCTTGCTGCCAACGTGCATGACTATGGGCTGCCCGATTTCGTCAATCGCCTGACTCCACTGGTCGAATTCGCCATCGACAGGCCGACAGCCAATACCGATGAAGCGACGACCGGAACGATCAATTCGGGTGTGCTCTATTCGGGTGACAGCTATCAGATCGGCGTCGAGGCCATGGTGCCGGTCAACCGTTCGAGCGGCACCGGCGTCGGAGCTATCGTGCAGTTGCATTTCTTCCTCGACGATATTTTTCCTGACACGCTCGGCAAGCCGATCTTTTGAGGAGATGTGCAATGAAGAAATCACTGTCCGTGATGGTGTTTGTGCTGGCGGCGCTTTTTGCGCCGCCAGCCATGGCCCATGCACATCTTGAAAAGGCCATCCCCGCCGCCGGTGCCATGCCGATGGCGCCGGTCGATCATGTCGACCTCTATTACAGCGAGGCGCTGGAGCCCGCGTTCTCCCATGCCTCGTTGAGCGACGCCGGGGGCAGCCCGGTCAAGGCCAGTTCGGCGCTTGATCCGGCGGATTCCAGGCATCTCGTCCTCACACCCGCGACACCTTTGAAGAATGGCACTTTCAAGGTCGAGTGGCAGGCCGTCTCGGTCGATACGCATAAGACCCAGGGCGACTTCCAGTTCAAGGTCATGCCCTGAATGGAGATCGCCCTGATCATCTGCAAATGGCTGCAATATCTTTCGGCCATGCTGTTGCTCGGCAGCCCTCTGTTCAGGGGGCTGCTTGGCGCGGCTGCCGTGCCGATAGATCGTGACCTTACGCTCTGGTTGAAGGGTTCGGCGGTATTGGCAATGGTTTCCTCAGTTGGCTGGCTGATGCTGGTCGCCGGGGGGATGGGCAACGGATGGGTAGATGCCATCAATCCATCGACGCTCTGGCTCGTGCTGCGCGCGACGGTCTTTGGTCACGTCTGGACCCTTCATCTCGTTCTCGGAACATTGCTCCTGATCGGAGTCTTTCTCCCCGGGATACGCTTTCGTTCCGTGATGATCGGGCTTGCTGCACTTCATCTTGCCAGCCTTGCCTTGACGGGCCACGCAGTGATGGAGAGTGGTGTGGCAGGTTTCATGCGGGCACTTGCGCAGGTTTTGCATCTTTTGGGTGGCGGCGCCTGGATTGGTGCGTTGCTACCTCTCCTGCTTTGTCTTCGTCGTGCGGAGGAGGCGACTGTCTCACCACTGGCGATCCATGCGACACGGTCGTTTTCGCGGCTTGGTTATCCTGCTGTCACGCTGGTTGTCCTGTCGGGTCTCTGGAACAGCCTGCCGTTTTTTGTCGCGCCGCAGCTTCTGGTTGGCACGCTTTACGGACAGGTGCTGTTGGTGAAGGTTGGTCTCGTCGCCTTGATGCTTGCCTGCGCTTTGCTCAACCGTTTCCGGTTTGCACCTCGGATGGAGCAGGGAAGTCTCACCGGCTTGCGAACAAGCGTGCTGATCGAGACCGGAACCGGCATGCTCGTATTGATCGCTGCCGGTTATCTGGGACATTTGTCGCCACCGTTCTAGCGCGGCGGCGGATGCTCAGGCGCTGCGTGCGTTCTTCAGGATCTTGAGGAGCTGACCCTGGATCATCTCGTTGCCGACGACGACGCTGCCGGTATTCAGCATGTCTTCGCGTCCATTGATGTCGTTGACCGTGCCGCCTGCTTCACGCACCAGCACGATGCCTGCCGCCATGTCCCAGGGCGACAGCGCCACTTCCCAGAAGCCGTCGAAGCGGCCGGCGGCAACATAGGCGAGGTCGAGCGAGGCAGCGCCCATGCGGCGCAGGCCCGACGAATTGTTCATCACGGCGCGTTCTTCCTTGAGGAAGGTCTCATGGCCCGGACGACCGATATGCGGAATGCCGCAACCGATGACGCATTGCGTGATATCGCGACGCGCCGACACGCGCAGGCGGCGATCGTTGAGGAAAGCGCCCTGACCCTTTTCGGCGAGGAAGAGTTCGTCGGTGACCGGATTATAGATGACGCCAGCTACCATCTGGCCGTCGCGCTCGAGGCCGACCGAGATTGCGAACTGCGGAATGCCGTGCAGGAAGTTCGTCGTGCCGTCCAG
>Ga0098040_1000526_pt1 | contig 17626 bp, 17 predicted proteins | sample 7_EtaG_FD_75065 | JGI IMG/M metagenome (GOLD analysis project Ga0098040, IMG submission 75065) | Marine viral communities from the Subarctic Pacific Ocean - 7_ETSP_OMZ_AT15161 metaG | ecosystem: Environmental > Aquatic > Marine > Oceanic | place: Pacific Ocean | collected 2015-01-08
CAAAAATCTTGTTGTCCGAAATATGGATTATGTGTTATCCATTCCATACTCCTTCTGTCCACTCCTCCCTCGTCATCCATATACCTTAATTGTTTGCCACCATAACTCATTCTTCTTTTTTCTCCCTCAGGTTCATAAACTTCTTTTATCCATCTCGCCCATAATTCTATCATAACCCCAATAGGGACCGAATATATCTCCATAAAATTTCCTTGTCTTATCGAACTAAACATATCTCGTAGGTGAACTAAGAGATTTATATTATCATTAATAGATTTGTTTATGGCGAGATATTTTTTTCTAAAAGATAATAGTTGGTCTAGATCCATATTTAAAGTGTTACCCATAGAAGAGGTTAGTTTATTTAATTCTTCTATTTGGATGTTGGCATTCATTGCAGCTGCCCTATATTCGTATGGTCCTTTCTGAGTATTTACCACATTATAGGCGGCATTAAACCAATCCGTATCAGTATATAGATTGTCATACCAGTGTGTAAGTTTGGGGATTAAAGCCGTAACAAATCTCTCATTACCTTTAGTGTTCTCATATAGTATCTCTATTAGTTTCATTATATTTAAGTCCTTATTTCACTTACTTTTCCTTTGACGATAAGTTGACCTTCGACTGGTTGCCAATCTTTAATATTATTAGAATTTACTGGTCTCCCTTCAGGTGGTATAGCAACAGTTATATGGGGTATTTCTTTCTGGGAAGGGTAACCCTCCACTTCTACCGCAATAGCGTCGTCAGAGATTCCTATACTCTTCACAGTTAAAGAAACTACTTCATCTAAATCTTTCTTTAAATGAGGTGGTAATTCTTGTTTAAATGCAATGGTCATATGTTCCCCCAGTCCTTTCCAGTCAAACGGAATATCTACATATTGAGAAACGTATGATAATAAATTATTTTTGGAGTCTTCGTCTAAAACTACTGCGGAATATATTATTTTAGATTTATTGTGGTGATCAATAGATTCACTATGGATACTAGGATTAGTTACATCTCTATCCATTGATCCTAAATCGGATCTTATAATAATATCATAACTCGGAAATAAAGAAACTATTTGAGTGGGATCTTTTACTGCCACTTCCGCATCCATAAATCTTTCATTTCCAATACCACTAGTATTTTTATTAGTTACTATTAAATCATGTTTTCCTTGATTATAAACATTATCCACCGTTTTAGATCCCGTTAATCCCGCAAAATCTTTAAGAGGTTCAATTTCTATCTCTGCGTTATCTAAAATATCTTTTATATACCTTTCTTCTATTTGATAATGTGTTTTTAATTTATGTTCTAAATCTTTTTTAGCATCATTTATTCCATTTTGTTTCCACGATTTATCTAACTGGGGTATTCCTTGAGCATATCCTACTTCATTATAAGATTTACCATCACTTATCACATTATATAGATGACTTTTATCGTCCATCATTTCGATTGCTTCTGATGGTAAATTAGATAGATCTATTTTTACCCGTATCTGCATCCCATCAAAATCATGGGAACCATAATAATTTTTATCTCCTGGTATAATATAAAAAGGACGTTCCACTTTATTTAAAACAATAGGTTGGGTAGCACCGTAATGTCTGGCTACATTTCTGTCCGAACTCAAATAAAATCCTTTACCAAAATGACCGGGGTTATGACTCCCACTACCAATAAATTTATCTATGTCTACCACATCTAAAGAAGATAGGTCCTTGGTTCCATGGGCGAGTATTTTATGTTGGTATAACCCACTTAATCGAGGTTCAATATCTTTAAGATAATGTTTTGTTAAAAAACGGAGTATTTCTTCATTAGTGATATGAGAAAGCTCTTGTTTATTTACCACACTATAATAATATCTAAAATCATTTATATAATCTTTAAATCTTTTATCTAATACATCATATCCTTTTTGATAAAAATAAATTTGTTTTTCAAAATTACTCATTTCTTTTAATCTATTTTTTTCTTTAATATCTTTAACTGTATTACTTAAATAATTTCTAATTCCTTCCTTTATCATTTTTTTGTTAAATTTAAATGATTCTACCGGTTCCTCTTCTTTTTCTTCGGTCTGATTTTTGGGCATTATACTTATCCCCCACTTATTTAATATTTTTTCTAATGCAATGGGGATGGCCATTGAGACTGCACCTAAACTCATCACACCCACTATTTTAGCAATATCTACAGATTGACTTTTTAAAAATTTAATTTCTTCACTAGTAACTTCTTTATCGGATAATAATTTTTTAATTATTTTTATCGCCGTTAAAGTTTCTTTTCCTTCTCTACGAGCCAGAGAAACCAAAGAATTCCATGACTCTTTAATTCCCTCATTTAATATTTTTTTTTTATTAAATTTAAAAGATTCGCTTTTTATATTATTTTTATTTAACTGTTGAAAATATATATTATCTTCCATATCGTGTAAGGGATTTTTAATCCTATCTTCTTCGTATTTTTGCTTATTTATTTTCTTTTGTCTAAAATATTTTCTTTCTAACTGTGATAACTCCTTCCATGGTAATTTCTCTGGCATGGTGGTCGCTTCGAGTGGGTGTTCCATAGGTTCGGGTATAATTATTTCTAATGGTTTAATATCTACTTTTACTAATTCTCCGTCTTTTCTCCACTGGTTTATTCTATTTAATTTTTTATCAAAGGAAACTCCCCCTTCTGGTTTTTTTATGTCAGGAGTTAATTTATATTCTCTATCTTCTCCGTCCTCTACTTCTCCTTTTCTATTAATAAAATGATAATAACTAGCTTCAGTAGGTGGCCCTAAACTAATATGAAAATGTCCTCCCGACCCTCCTGTAGAAATTTTAAACTCATTCAGAAAACCAATATGGGGAAAATTTTGTTCCATTATAATATCAATAATGGCTTTTTCTACCTTTTTCTGGTTTTCGTCACTGTTGGAATCTCCTTTAATAACAAAGTCTAATGCTCCTCCTCTTTTATGACGGGAAGTTTTTCTTTTTAAGTGGTAATAATCATTACCTCCCGTAATCTCAATATCTAAACCAGTTTTTTCTTCTATTGCTTTTGCGATATCTAATAATAACATATTAAAAGAGGTCATAGGTTTTCCACTATAAGTAACAGAAGATAAAATTTCGGGCACATAATTACTCTTAAATTTCTTTTTAATAAATTCTATTTGTTCTTTTTGTGTATCAGTTGGGTTGGGGTAGAGTTCATCCCATGTTTTTCTTCCCTCTAATGGATTTTCCGTTTTTTCCGACTTTTTAATATCCAGATTATAATCTAATGCTCGTTGGACTACAGTAGTACTATCAGTTTGTTCATCCAAAACTATTTTTTCTAATTGATTTTTAGTAATTCTAACTTTCTTCACACTTATTTTTATTAATAAATATTCTAATTAATAAGAATATCACTTAAATAACATATAATACCTTAATAAATTTAATCCGCATCCAATTGGGGGGTTATAATATGAAAAAAATTTAACTACTTGTGTATTTTTTAAAATAAAATGAGTATATTAGTAATATAATTATAAATAAAATTTAATCATTATGTCAAAATCTCGAAAAAATACTCACAATTGGTCGGAAGACGATAATATTATGGCTCTTTATTATTATAAATTTAAAACCTTACATCTAGGCTTAGATGAATTGGAGATTGCTACAATGTTAGGTACCAATGTAGAAAGCCTTAAAATACAATCAACCAAATTTAGAAGATTACAAACAGTGAGAGAAGGATTGGCAGATGCTTCTAAACTCCAAGCAAGTATTTATGAACAATATGGAAATTCTAGTAGGTATGAATTATTTAGTAAGTTAAAAGAAATTTTTCCTATTAATGATATAATATCAGAAAGAATTATTAAATTAAATTATCCCCATAGAGATTTTAGAAAAGCATAAGGATTATAACCACTTATGTTTTTTAAAATAACCCCACATTACACCTATAGTGGCAACAGTTAAGATTGAAAAAATCCAAAAACCATGATGATTACTTAAAAAAGGTACATCATCAAAATTCATCCCAAATAATCCTGTATAAAACGATAGGGGTAGAAATATAGTCGACCATATAGTTAAAAGATTTAATCTTTTATTCATTAAATCATTATGTTGTTTATCTAACATAGCTTCTAAGAGTAGATGTAATTCTAATAGATCTTGATTATCTTTACGTGCATCAATTAAATTCTTTTTTAATCTATAAAATTTCTTTATATCTATATCTTTCCCTTTAAATATTTCTTCTTCAAATTCTAATAACTCTTTTTCTTTATTTTTCATAAAACTTCTTTTTTATAAATAGTAATCAAACAATCTTTATCCAATTGATTCCATTTTAAATGTTTATCTTTCCAGTCTTGGGGTACTTCATTATGATAAGAAGGCCATGATCCATCATATCTCATTTGCCACCTAAAACCTTCTCTCCCTTCCACTTCTTCTATTTCTTCTTTACTTATCTTATAATCTCCTAGGAGTATTCTACATAAATAATTTTCTTTTTCCACTGAAGATAACATCAATTTACGAAATAACCATTTTAAAGGAGAATTATTTGATATAGGTAAAGTATAAATTTGCCAAGAGGTAAGATGAAAAGCATAAGAAGGATAAAGTGCTTTAAATAATATCATTTGGAATTTATTCCATTTATTTCTTTTATTATAGTGATAAGTAGAATCATAATCTTTTGCAGGAATAGTTTTTAATCCCAATATCTTACCAATTATTTTATTTAACCCTAATCCTATCCATAAATAAGAAAGATTTAACAAACAATAAAGATGGGCATAAATTTTAGGTTTTTTACGATATAGAGATTGTACCCATAACCACATATCAGGTGTCATTTTCATTCTCCTAGAAAGTCTATAAGGAGTTTTAGATGCCAATTCTTCTAACTCTTCTTGATCACCATTTATCTTTAGAGCAGTAAATGCCATTGTAACTTGATCTCTCGAAACATCGTCTTCACCATATCTTCCCGTTGCTCTCATAGGTTGATAAAATTCTTTTTTAAAATGATGGTTTTTTTTCACTTTTCTAAAACATCCTATTATACCTTCTTTGATGTCTGTGTCTTTCCACGTAATATACGCTAACCCTGTTCTCCATAACGCATCTCCTAACCCTACATTTTTCTCACCTTCTTTTGCTGACCACGGCCACCCATGTTCATACATCATTTTATCTTCTTCATCAAAAAATTTCTTAGATGTAATATTTTTTCCTTTTTTAAAACTACTCATTTTTTCCATATATCCATAGTCCACAATACGGATTCAATTAAATATAATACCCCTACTAACATCATTCCATAATGTGTCCAAGTGCCTTGGTGCCCATACGTTATATCTTGATATATTGCAGGTAAAGCGGATCCTATAATCGATACACTAAATATTCCTTTTATTATTTTTCTACTTAAAAACTTTTTCATCTATATAATAAATAGTCAGGCATAAAAAACCCCTAGTTAAAGGGGTTTTAATTTTACTCTTTAATAAACTTAAGAGTTCCTTTTCTATGGTTGTGGTCTACATCCAAGACATAATAACCTTTTTTGTATTCTTCAACATTTAATTCTATAACCTTCCATTCTCCAATGAATCCTTTGTTATAGATTTGTTGTCCTCTAGTATTGTAGATAGTAACCTTAGTTACACCACGTAATGATTCAGATAAGTACAAAGTTAATACCTCTTCAACAGGATTTGGGTTAATACTTAACTTTATTGGTTTGTCCCAAAATACTCCGATGATATTGAATTTCTCATTTCTACCATCATAATCTGTTTGCATTAATCTATAGTATGATTGTCCAACATAAGGGTTTTCATCAAATATTTGATAACGCACTTGATGATTGTTTGTTCCATCACCAGGTACTCTCGCCACCTCTTCCCAATTTTCAGCATCTAAGCTTCTGTGTACGGTATAATAATCATTGTTAACTTGTGATTCTACTGTCCATATTAGTGAAGCAGATTCTCCAATGATTTCTACATCCCAATAAGTTAATACAATTGGTAGTGGTCCTCCACCTCCTCCTCCGCCACCGAAGTCGCTAAAGGATGTGAACCCATCTTTTCTCATATAACCACTTGCAACTGTTCTTCCAGGGTCACCTGCATTTGGTATTGTAGTTGTACTATTAAAAGCATCCCACTCTGCCCATGTTGTAGAACCTGTTGGTCTTTTTAATACAGTGAACTCATCATCAATAAGTGTACCTCCACCTAAACCATTTAGATAAAGATTGACTCCAAACGTTCCACTGGTAGGTTGGGTGTTAGGGGTTAATGTCCAATTTTTATCGTACACTTCCGCCAATATGGTTCCATTCCATTGAGCATTTTGTGGAGATAACTCAGTCATATTACCACCACCCATATCAGAAGTAGAAGCGTCGATGTAACTTACACCAACTAAGTTTCCATTTATTAAATCTACTCTTTGGTAGTTTCCCGTACCTGTCCCATTACCTATAGGAAAGGTATATGTTCCTGTATTTGAAGAAATGTATCTTCTTAAATTACCATTTATATAAGCCGTATTACTTCCACCAGTAATTGCATTTGCTGAAGTGGTTTCCATAATTACTTTATACGCCCCAGTATTTAAAACTCCACTAGTTAAAGTTAAACCATCATCTATCTTTAAATCTCCACCGTTTAATGTAACACCATTTGAGTTTGCTATTGTTATATTAGATACGCTTTCTCCGTTAGGTGTTATCAATTGAGCAGAACTTCCATTAAGAATTAAACCATACGCTTCATCATAAGAAGAACTTCCTAATTCTAAATTCTCTCCTACATCAATAGATGTATTTGCTGCGTCAACTAATTTAATATCATCTAATGCAACATCACTATCATAATTAGCACCGGTCGTTACCACGAATCTAAACATAATATTTGTTGAGTTCCCTAATGAAGATAAATCTACAAATCCTTGTCTCCAATTAATTCCCATATCACCATACACTATCGCATTTGGACTAACCGTAGTACACATAAATGCTATGTTATTAGTGTAAGTAGCTCCGTTATCTAATGAATATTGTAATGCTAATGTAGGACTACTTCCATTATTCGCTAACATACTATACCAAAAGGTTAATGTTGGTGCAGTTAATTGAGATATGTTATATGGTGGTGATACCAAATAAAATTCTTTAGATGGAAAGTTAGGTGAACTAGCTTCAACATATAAATATTTACCTACATTTGTTCCAGGAGAATGGTCCGCAGCACCAGAAGTTACTCCACCACCAGGACCGGTTAAAGATGAGGGTGTTCCTCCTATATCAGTTCGCCAATCTCCATCATCTCCATCAACATTTCTCCATCCATCAATAACAAAGTCAAAACCTGTTTGGGATGCATTAGTTGAGTGTTGTACTTCATTTTCAAAATCTGTTGAGTAAGGGTATGAGGTAATTAATTGTGCAGTTCTAGTTGTTAAATTTCTAGCAGATGAACTACCAGCACTATTTGTGCCATATACACTAATATCTCCATCAGTACTTCCTGCCGTTGCAGTAATACTATTTGTTCCTTGTCCATTAGTAATTGACCATCCTGAAGGAACTGACCATGTATAGGTATCAACATTAAGGTCTGCAACTATAGAATAAGTTAAACTGGTTTGACCATCATTTGGATAATCATTTCCACTTATTGTTGATGGTGTAGTAGGTGGTATTATTGCAGTTGATTCTACTATTTTTATATTGTCTATATAAATATTATCACCTTCATTGTGATATTGATAATAATACTTCATACACCCTTCCCATGCTATTGTGAAATTTTGATTAGCATAAGCCGATAGGTCATATGTGAATGTTTTATGTGGACCATTATTAGCATTATAGTAAGTAGTACCTTGGTCATCTGATATTGGTACCCCATTCACTGTTAATCTAAACCAGCAATAATTAGGATTAAATGAATAAGTTTGTGCTTTATCAAAGGTTAAAGTTAATATTGGTAATGTAGATGCACAGATTTCTCTGCTTGCAGTTGCTATATGAGCTGGTGAATTAGCAAAAGCCAAAGCACCAGTACTATATGAAGAACTCCAACTTGATGATGTATTTCCTTCTAAATGTAATCCCAAGAGACTTGCATTTGCAGATGTTGCATCTAAACTTACTGATGATTGTGAACCGGTTGTTCCTAACATACCAGTAACACCAGTTTCAAAATCTTGACCATAATCAAGACTTGCACATGTAGTACCCAATGTTCCATCAACTACTATATTATCTAATGCTATATCACATTGCCATCCATTAGGAGTAGCAACATAATTTGTCCAACTCAAGGTAACGGATGGATTTCCTGCCCATGCAGATAAATCTACATTTGCATTTTTCCATGCATCTCCATTAGTATTATCATCTCGAAATACATCGTATGTCCATGAAGTACCATCATAAACATCTAATCCTAACGAACCAGGTCCATTACCACCATTAATTCCAGATGAATATTTATGATACCAAAAATCTATACTAGCATCAGTAAGTGTACTAAAATCATAAGTACAATTTAACCAAATTTGTCCACCCCAAGTTCCACCTACGGATGTTTCAGTGAATACATAGTAAAGTCCGGATTGAGCACTTGATGGTCCGGTTCCAGCTGATGGTGTTCCATTAGCATCTACACCCCAATCTCCATTATCTCCTTGTACATTTACCCAATCACCCATAGAACCTTCAAAGTCTGATGTGTGTGGAAATGTTGATACTTGAGCTTGAACTCCTAACCCAAAGGTTAAAAGTAAACTTAATAAAAATGTTTTAAATATATTAATTGTTTTCATTGTAGTCCTCCTCTCTTAATATTGTATATGGTATTGCTGACCATTGTGGTTTATTGGGGTTGTTTTTCTCAACAACTCTAACACCATCATCACATGGTGGTAGTAAAGTATGAATCATATGTGCATCATTTGTATTCGAATTGACTTTGATTAATTCTAATACAAATGATTTGTTTTCACTTAAGTCTAATTCTATAACTTGATGTTTCATAATACTATTGTATTCTTCAACACTCACCCCACTTTCTTCAATGGGAATGCCCTTTAATTCCTGTTTGGATTGTGCTTGACATTGGTGGTATCCACCTATAAAAAATGCTAGCATAATTAAAAAGAATGCTTTAGCAGTGTAGTTTGTTTTTGTTTTTTTCATCATTTTTAGTAATTTGTACCTTTGTTATTAGTAAGTTAATACCTTTTTTGTATTAGGTAACTTGTTTTGTAAAAAGGCAGCATGCCTTTTATATAAATATAAGCATACTAGGTTAAAAAATCAAATATTATTATAAACCTAATGTATAGTCTTTCCAAACGAGGTATTATCCTTGTTGATAGATGTAATAATCTACCCCATCGTATTCTTGGTCATGTTCTTCACCATCATAACCAGCTAAGGTATCTCCCCTATCTTGATCATCGGCGAGACCTTCGATTGCACCCTCTTTATCAAAATCAAAATAGTAATCTATTGCATCCTCTCTATTCATCCCTAAATTACTGGTGAAGTATTCTACACCCTCACTATCAATGGTATCTTGGTAATCTTCTTTATATTCTTCATATAACTGATCCTTAGCTTCTTCGGGCATATTACTTAATTCTTGTTGGGCGGTTTCTATATCCTCTTGTAGTGATTCAATGTCATCCGTAAGGTTATCTACCTCATATTCTTTTTCTCCATGTTCCTCATCTGCCTCATTAAATTCATCTGATTCATCTCCATATTCTTCTTCGGCCTCATCTCTTAGATTTTCCAACTCCTCTAATTCATCCTGCAGATTTAACAAATCAACTTCTTTGTCTTCTTTTCTTACTTCCATCTCATCAATCTCCTCTTGTTTTAAATCGGGATCCATCCCCGCTTCTTCCATCATTTCCTCTTCGGTCATATTATCTAAACGATTATCGGCTTCTTCTTCACAAAATTGTTCAATGGCATATTGATTTGGGGATAAGTAATCATTTAACCACCATTCTTCCATACTATCTAATTCATATTCAATCATTTGCTCTGAATATTGGTACATTGCATCATCCGCATCTGACTCATCACCTACCGCATAGGTATCACCATCAAATTCATAAACCATTAATCCATAATGAGAGTAATCTGCTATTCCCAATAAAAATGGTGGTACATTAAGAAACTCCGCCAATGCTAATTGATCGTCACCAAACATATCGGTACTAACCATTTCATCCCAATCTACATCATCGATATCATTACATACTAGACCGTCCTCCCCGTAATAACAAGATTGTGTATATAGAAAGGCAATCTTAATTTTAAGATCCATATCATTAATTGATAATGGATCGCTTAATTTGGTCCAAATTTCCCCTACATCTTCAGGATCTACATCCATGCGTTGTAAAACGCTCACCATTTTCTTATCTATGGGGGTTACGGTATTTTCTGTTAATATCCTTAATAGTTTCATTAGTAATCTATATCTATTATATAATAAGTATCTCCATCATGTGTAACTTGTGATGTACTATCACCACTATCACTTAACATTCCAAAATTTTCTGACTGCATAACTTCATTGACTTCGCTATCTATAAAGGCTTCCTTATTAAATTCCAACCAATTAGGTAATTTATCTAAATTTACTACTCCTTCTCCCATTCCACCTCTTTTATGGGTTCTTAAATGATCAGAGAATTTAAAATACCCGTTGTTTTTGGGTTGGACAATATACCCATATTCCCATAACCAATCTTTTAAATTTTCTGTTATTCTCTCATAAGTATAATCATAATGTTCCTCTCTTAACATCTCTCTAGCCCTATCAATTACACCATCTTTTTGTTTTTCTAATTCCTTTACACTCTTCTTTCCCTTCTTAACCCCCCATTCTTCTATATCGTTAATCTCATTTTCCAAGGAGTCATATTCATTCCTTAAAGGGTTATTCATATCCTCAAGTCGATCTAATAATTCTCTATCACTCATATCTTCTATCAGATGTCTAGCTTCTTCACCGGCAATCATCCTTGCATCCGACTTGCCAACTTCTAAATAGTCGATAAATACATCTTCTCCTATTGCACTTACAATTTCATCATCATGCCACCATGTATCCCAAAAGTAATCTCTTACCATATCCTCTAATACATCTAATTGCCCAATCATATAGTGTTGGTTCTCATATGCATCATATACTACGGGTAAGTTTCTCCCGGTTTGATCAACATCCTGCACTAAGTAAGGAGTAGTACCCGCATATTCCGTATAAACTTTTTCGTAGTATTTTTGTTCTTTAGGGGTGTAGACAGGATTTTCCAAATCATCATAATCTCCTCTTACATTAAAATTAGATACTAATAAATCAATAAAACCTTGAGATGCTGAAGGACCCAATTCCATAGTTCCATTTAAAAAGTCATATATATCTTTTAATAAATCTACATCTTCAATTAGATCATCCACTGTATAGTCATTAAGAGTAATTGGCAACTTACCTTCCCACTCTGTAAAATCTTTTATATGGGGATCAAGAATTTGTTTATGAATAAGTTTAAGCACCTTCTTATCGAAGGGAGTCATTTTATCCATTTTATATTCTTTTATTAATTGGGTGAATTTTAACACTATTTCTATTTAGTTATAAATATTACTATTTATTTAAATACACTTTATTTTTATAATAAAAACAATAAATTTAAATCATTATGTTACGAGTACAAGTTAAAAAGGGAAATATTGAACGGGCACTGAAGGAATTGAAAAGTAAGTTTATTAAAACTAAAATTTCTAAACAGTGTCGAGAACGTTCCGAATTCACTAAACCCTCGGTTAAAAAAAGAAAAGAAAAAATCAATGCAATCTATGTGGAAAGAAAAAAAAGAGAAGACGAAATCTAATATGTTAAACAAAGAAATAACAAATTTAATCAATGAACAAATATGGTTAGAAAATCATGCCTCATTTTATTATTTAGATTTATCCATAAAATTTAGTTTAGAAGGGTTTGGGGGAATAAGTAAATTCTTTGCGGACCAATCCCAAGAAGAAAGGGTTCATATGTTAAAACTAATAGATTATTTACTTGAAAAAGATGGGGTTCCTACTTTACCTAATTATAATTTTATGGAAGAAAATGAAGAACAATTTAATGTGTTACTTCATTTTGAAAATTCGTTACTCAATGAAAGAAAAGTAACTAATGCAATAAATAAAATTGTATCTAAATGTAAAGAAGTGGGAGATTATACTACAGAAAATTTCATACAATGGTTTGTAAATGAACAAAGAGAAGAAGAAAATAAATTTAAAAAGATAATAGATAATCTGAGAATTGTTGGTAATGATGGAAGTGGATTATATGAGATAAATAAAGAACTGGGTGGTAATGATACGGATACTACTCAATAATGACATATATCCATACTACACCATAAGAAATTACAAATTTAATATCACCAAAAAAACCTCTTTTATGAGATAAATCTCTATATCTATCATAATAAAAGTCAAATTTATTTTCAAAATCACTTACCGCATGTTTCCCCAGAAAAAGTAAGCTACTATCTCTCTCTTCTTTATTATCATCAAATATTGGCATAAAATATTTATAAATAAATATATTGATCCTTTATTATCTCACATGATTTAGTCTAATATATCTAGATCTTCATCCTCTACCTCAATAGTATGATCCTCCTCAATTAAATGATTTCTATTCTCCATCTCAGTTATTCGCTCACTTAACTCTCTTAATGCGTCTAAATCTCCTAATGTTTGAGGCTCTGGGGCGCGTACTTCTTCACCAATATATCTTCCTCTTAGTCCTCTAATAGGTCGGAATCCCATACCCTCTTCTTCTATATCATCATCAAATATTATCTCCCCAGGATCAGGCTCTATGCCGAAATTATACATAACTTCATTAAGTTTAGTAGATTTATCCGGAGTGGTAGCTAATAAACCTTTATTGAGGAAAATTATATCTTGGTATCTTTTGATTCTTTCTTCATAACTATTTTTGAGAATGTGGATATTTAATTCATTTTTTAATATATCAGCTACAATTCTATGATGGAGACTAGGTTTTTTATTACAACTAGATAATAATTGTTGTTCTTTAAATACGAGCCCTTCTTCCATTTTATATAATTCTAAGGCAGAAGTACTATAAGTACTCATTATAACAAATACTTTTATATCACCACTACTAATTTTATTTGCATATCCTTGTCCAGGGTTATTTAAACAATTTTTAAGTTTCATACCAGCCCAACTTAAATCACATTCACTAACCAATTCTTTTATTGTAATGTGGTCAGGAAAGTGAAGGTGTGTAAGAGATATAGGGGAAATTAAAGGTTTATCCATTTCTTTTCTCTTATTTTCTATCCACTTGCACATATTTTCAAAAGTAGGTTTAATGGTAGTATTTCCTTCTTCTAAAGTAGTAGTAAGAATGGGTAATATCCATTCCCCTTCTTTTTTAATGATTCTAACAATATCCTTACAAAAAGAAACTGATTCTTGTAAATTTAAATTATACTTTAATATATAGCGAGTAAGATGTTTGGTTTCATCAATATTTTTATCTACTTCTTTAATATGAGATATAGTAAAATCACAATCATAAAAATCAGAATTGATTAAAGCAATAATTTTAGTATATCTTCCATTTTCTATAACTAATTTAGCTTTAGTAGTTAAAGTTTTTTTCATTTTACCACTAATCAATTTATAACTACTCATAAAAGTAAGGGGATTATACCCTACTCCGTCTAATATTTCTTCAATTTCTTTATGGGGGTAAACATATTTTTGAGGTGTTAATGTCCACATTATATCATTATATTCTGCCCATTTATCTAATACCCCTTGAGGAATACTACGATTAGGATCCAACCAATTGGTGGGGTGATGGGGATCATCTATAGATTCAAATATATGATTTTGTTCATATCTTTCTTTCCACATTAACTTTTTATGATCAAAAAACTTAACCATTCTGAAATAAGGTTTTAATTCTCCATAATACCTAATAAACATTTCTTTATACTTCTCCCCAAAATATAAACCAAAATGTGTTCTCCTTAAACGACATTGAATTTGGGGTATTAAAGGAGTAGATAATAATTCCATACATTTTTCTACATTACAATAACATTGTAATTCTTTCATTTTTTTAAATAATCGTATTGCAGTATGAGCGGGCGTATAAATGGCAGTAACCTCTAATTGTTTGGTATTTAAAAATTCTACAAATTCTTCTGTATAATATAATTTATTATTATTTAAATCAATTCCTACTTGACAACAATTGAAATCAAATCCGTTTAAAATATATTTATAATCTTTAACATTTTCTCTATCATTAACCCTACTAATAGTAATCCAATTTAATAACCCTTCCCGACTTACTTCTAATATTCTATAATTACTGCCATGATCATAAGCAATATTACCTTCATAATATCCATTTTCAATTACTAAATTATTAGTGCGAAGAGGGGTACTTACCAAACGTTCGGGACCATCTTCCTTTGATTCAATAAAGATATCAAGATCGTTTATAGGATACTTATGATTATTATATTTCATCTTTAAGAGAGTATTGGCAACTGCCCCACCAGCTAAAAATCCCTCGTTAGGGATAGAATCCACTTCACTTAATTGTTGTAATATTTCTTTTACAATATTAGGTTGTTCTAATAGATTGGTCATATAAGTTAATTTTATGTGTTTAAACTAATACTTGCTTCGGGGTAATCTAATAAATTCTGCCCCTTTCTTTTTTGTGCGTCCCACGCCTTATCCAGTTGACTTTTACTGAAATAACCCATAGGAAAAATATCTACAAAATCATCAAAGGTAATGATATCTTTATCTCTTTGTTTAGCTTTATACGCTAAATAATATATATACATTACTGCATCTCCAGGTGTGTCCACAATAAATGATAATATTATTTGTGTCTTTTTATCTAAAGTATATTTAAGAGATTCTAATCTTCCTTTAATAAGATGACCCATTGGGGGAATTTTTTCATAAAGTTCTTCTAACTCTCTATCTTCTATACTTAATAAAGTTATGAATAGACCAAACTGATCTGGACTGAGTGGAATATTCGCATCCATTTTATCTAAAAGTTTACAAAATTTTTCTTCCACGTCTGTTGGTTGTAATGTAGTGTCGTTCATTAATACATTTTTTACTGTTAAATAATGGTTTTTCCTAAAAAAAGTGGTCCCTCGTCTTTATGTTTTAAAATTTGAAAATGGTTTCCTTTATCTTTAATAGTTAAAGGTTTATCCACAAAACTTTTGTAGTTCTTATAAACGTAGTCAGTTACTTTTTGTGCAACTTCTGGAGTCACTTCTTCTTCTTTTAATAATTTAGTCATCTTCTTCTTTTTTTCTTTTATAAAGTAAATAAGCGGGTATCACAATACCCAACACAATTAAAATATAGGATAAATAAGGGGCTATAGTCATCAATGCTATGAATATACAAAATCCCAGTACTACCCATAATATTATTTTAGTTATTTCGTTTTGTTTCATTCTAATCGTATTTTAAAATATCTTTATTATATAATAATTCAGCAATTTCTAATTTAATTTCATTGGGGTGATAACCTTTTTCATCCATTTTTAAAACCACTTCTACTATCTCATCAGCGTATTTGTCATAATGATCACTATAACTATCATAGGGAATATCATTATAATTCATTTCTAACAATAAATCTTTTTGAGATTCTTTTATCCGTATATACTGTTCATTTCCCAAATAGTCAATAAGTAATTTTCCCATTTCTAAAGATTTTTTAACTTCTTCTATTACCACATATTCTTTAACAGAATGTTGTTGGTAGTATCCACATCCCAAATTTAAACAATTAAAATCAAATTTTTGTGCGAGTTGGTTAACATCAGTAAAGGGATCCGTACTAAAATTAGTATACCCTCCCTCCTTTAATACGGGAGCAACCTTTTTCTTAAATTCTTCATCCAAGATTTTAACCCCACTACATATCTCAGTAATCCAATTGGCACTTGGAGCATCGAATTGAATTGCATATCCTACATCCTCAAAAAAATCCGGTATAGCTTCTTTCGACCCTAACATCCCTATTTCTTCTTCAACAAAAAAGGCTGCCTTTAAAACAGGGAGATCATCTAATAGGGAAAGACATACAAATACACCACACTTATCATCTCCCCCAATTCCTGTTTCTTCTCCAGTAGTGGGATGATATGCAGTTAATCTATCCTCTTTCTCAAAAATAACCAATCTTTCATTCTTCTCAACTAATTCTTTTTGATTGAAGTGTAAGGTATCAATATGGGAGACGACACAAGGATAATATTCCCCTTCTGTCATTTTTTCACTTCCTTTAGTTAAGTAAACATTTCCTTTATGGTCTACCTTATATTCAATACCATTGGTGATTGCAAACTCAATTATATATTCCCTCATTAATTCTTCTTCCTTAGATATAGTAGGAATAGAGAGCACTTCTTTTAAAAATTTTTTATCCATCATAATATATAGATTTAATACAAATATACGACAATTTATTCTAAAAACAAAATAAATTAGACATTTTTTTTACATAAATTCTTTACTAAATCCCCTAAATATACTATTTATTAATAAATAAAACTAATTAAAATTAAAAATTATGGGATGTGGATGTAAAAAGAAAAAACCGACCCCTAAACCAAGAACTAGAGGACGAGGCGCTCCGCCGCCGCCAAAACCTAAACCAAAATCTAAATAATTAAGTTAATGTATTAGATGGTCCTCTAACAGGACTAACGGACCAAGGACTATTATCTAATGTATTGTCGGGTCCTCGTTGTGGACTTACTGACCAAGGACTATTATCTAAAGTATTGTCGGGTCCTCTTACAGGAGATACTAAATCATCCCACTTACTCATTGTACCACCACCAGAACTTTCACCCCCTTCTTGTTCATCAATAGGCTCTTCATCCTCATCTTCTAACCCTATTCCATATTCAGTAACCACAAAACCTAAGTCTTGATCTTTATCATAATAGCCTAAATAAGATCCATTCTTATCATAAACAACCACCTCAATTTCATCAGTTTCAAAATCTAACTCTTTTGGTGAATCCACCCATTCTAACACACGTAAATACCATTCTTTAGGATCTCTCACTACTTCCCCAAATTCCCGAAGTAATACCTTTTTATATTGTGACTCTGTTAATTTAATTTTTCTTTTTTTTATAAGTGATTCATTTTGTGAATCCATCCATTCGTCATATGGACCATCTTTTTCCCATGTATCTATTTTTTTTTCTTTAAAATCTTCACATGAAGTAGCTTTAAAAACATATTCTCTATCAGTCCCCTTATAAGGAAAATGTTGGTTAATAACTGTACATCTACTTCTAAATTTTTTTTCACTTTTGCATTGTGATTTACAATAATCTCTTATCATTTTTTCTGCGTCCCACTTATGTTCTGCACCTAAGTCTTTCAATAGTGTAGGCGAAGAATTAGCAATACTAATACCAATCGCAATTTCTCTTTCAGAACTAAAAGATGTGTC
>Ga0098040_1000528_pt1 | contig 17576 bp, 13 predicted proteins | sample 7_EtaG_FD_75065 | JGI IMG/M metagenome (GOLD analysis project Ga0098040, IMG submission 75065) | Marine viral communities from the Subarctic Pacific Ocean - 7_ETSP_OMZ_AT15161 metaG | ecosystem: Environmental > Aquatic > Marine > Oceanic | place: Pacific Ocean | collected 2015-01-08
AGACACCAGTCCTTGCGGGGTTAGCGACATATCAGCATGGTAGGAAAACGCGGGGTAATGGCCTGGACCTACTCCGAATAGCCATTGAGGCCAGGAAAACACATCCGCCACAGAAAAAACTTTGGAAAACTCGGTTAGCCTTGCGCTGTCATTAAAAACATCCCTGCCTCCCAGTGACACCACGGAATTTTGATCAAGCAAGCCGAAAGTAACCAGCGCTTCACGAAGGGGCTGATTGAGCAGGGGAACCACGAGCAAAAGTATAACAACCAGCGCAACACCCCGAACCAGCAGTCGGCTAGCACTGAGGGTTTCTTCAACTCGATAGCGTGACAAATGACTGACAAAAACAAGCGCCAAAAGCCCCATCACCATCAGCCAAGACATTCGGGACGCCGAACAGGCCAGAACCCAACCGAAGATCAGAATACTGGCATACCACCAGCCTTTTTGTTCCTTTCTGGAAAACACCACCGCTCCTGCCAACAAACCCAGCCAGCACGTCGTTGTGGTTAAATTGGGTTGACCCCAAGCACCAGCCAAACGTCCGTCGGGGAACTCCACCCATGGGAGAGCCAACGTTAGTAACCCATAGTATTTAAGCAGGCTAGCGATCCCATAAACAAAGCAACCCAGCCATAAATAATAACTGAGGCTGTTATGGAACCTTTGAGAATCATGGGCCTTGAGCTCACTGGCAGCAACCAAAGCCATAATGGAAACAGTGAATGCAATCAGGTACCAGCGCCAAGTGGTTTCATAAGTGTAATTGTTCAGCGCTACAGACACGGCCAAAGCTGTCATTAGCCCGAGAAAAAGAAAAACCGCAGTGTTGAATCGAAAATCGGAATCGCGGCTTGCCAGCAGCATAATCCCGAAAAAAAGACCGACACAAAGCAAGCTTAAACTCACAGCCACTGCATAGGGCAAGGGCCAGACCTTAAACAGCCCCAACACAGGCGTTAGCATAAAAAGCAACAGCACTGCAGCTACGGGCAACGACGAATCAACAATTATTGCTTTAAACTTGATCATCTTGAACCGGAGACTCCATAGAAAAGCAGCGTGAAAAAAGGCTTTCTGGAACGAAAAAGGCCCGGTAAAAACCGGGCCTTCTCTTCAGTCAGCTTAACGCTGCGTTAAGCCTGACCAAGCTTACGGACTAGTCGGGCAGCCAGCAGGTGCGTAGGAGTTATTCCAACCAGCGCCTGCGCTTCCTTTATCAGTTACACATGACCAGGAACCACTGGCGTTTCTGGTCAATGTGACCGTGGCTTCAGAAATCGCTGAACTCGCATTCTCGCCGAAAGTAGCGGTTATCGAGCCTGAGCCATCACCCGAAGTGAACGCAACGTTAAGTCCTGCAGTAGTCAGGCCGTTAGCTACCAACAAGTCTGAACCTGTAAACCCTAAAGCGTCGTCTGCTGTGCCAGAAGGATCCTGTCCTCTCATCAACTGCTCTTCAGCAGAGGTTTTCAGAGCGGAAATCTCACCAACTACACGAGTAACCTGCGAACGGGCAATATAATCCTGATACTGAGGAATAGCGATTGCGGCCAAAATACCAATGATCGCAACAACGATCATCAGTTCGATCAGTGTAAAACCCTTCTGGGCGTGATTGATCTTCATATTCTTCATATTCGACCTCTGCTTTTGTCGTTAAGAAACTCTATATGGCCCGGGGCCGGTGGAGCTTTGCCCCGCAACCGGTTTTTTGAGCCTGAAGATTCCTAAGCACCCTCTATGCCAACTCATCACCAAAGAAGATCCGGCCATACAAATCATATACCTAGATATCATACACCTCTACAAAGCGACACGTCACCGCGACATCCAGAGAGCCGCTCCCTGTCATTCGCTGACAATATTTGTCACTCGCCCTCTATTGTCACGCCTACCTACACCCATAAACCCAACTCGAGTTAGTAGCCGCGATTCGGCCACACACCTTTCCAAACCCACACCAGCCATCTAAACTCTCTTCAATCGACGAAATACCCTTTTCAATCACTTAGGCAGCATTCTTTACTCAGTTTATGGCTACTAACAAAAGCAATATCACGCTAACCGGCTTGGCCCGGCGCTTTGTGGACGACGGGCTTCTCGATGAAGCAACCGCCAAGGACGCCTTCATTCAAGCGTCCCAAAACCGCATTCCGCTGATCACGTACCTCACTCAGAACAAACTGGCAGACAGTTCTCGGCTGGCTTTTTCTGCTGCGATGGAGTTTGGGGTATCGGTTTTAGACCTCTCATCTTTCCTGCCGGAAATGATGCCGGAGGGTGTGGTCGACGATAAGTTGGTGCGAAAGCACAACGCACTTCCCCTCTACAAGCGTGGCAATCGCCTTTTTATTGCGGTGTCGGACCCCACCAACATTCAGGCGCTGGACGAGATTAAGTTCAACACTGGCCTGAGCACCGATGCGGTCCTGGTAGACGATGCCAAGCTGCGAGAGGCAATAGACAAGTACCTGGAATCCCAAGACACCAGCATGGGAAATCTGGACGATGCTGATTTGGAGGGTGTAGAAACTGAGGGCGGCGACCAAGACGATGACGGAGCGGTTGCTCCAAATGAGGTAGACGATGCGCCCATCGTAAAATATGTAAACAAGATGCTACTAGACGCCATTCGCGGTGGCGCCTCAGACGTTCACTTCGAGCCTTACGAAAAAACCTACCGGGTGCGTTACAGAACAGATGGCATTCTTAAAGAGATGTCACGGCCTTCCATTAAGCTGGCTCCAAAGATCTCTGCCCGCATAAAGATCATGGCCCAGCTGGACATTTCGGAGCGCCGGGTGCCCCAGGATGGCCGGATTAAGATGAAGCTGTCCAAAACCAAGGCGATTGATTTCCGGGTGAACACCTTGCCTACACTTTGGGGCGAGAAGATTGTGCTGCGGATCCTGGACCCCAGCCAGGCAAAGCTTGGTATTGACGCACTGGGTTATGAAGAAGACCAGAAGAAGCTCTATATGGATGCGCTGGCGCAGCCACAAGGCATGATTCTGGTTACTGGGCCTACGGGTTCTGGTAAAACAGTATCGCTTTACACTGGCCTGAATATTCTTAATACGGCGGATATCAACATCTCCACGGCGGAGGATCCGGCGGAGATTAACCTGGAAGGCATTAACCAGGTTAACGTGAACAACCGAGTTGGCTTGGGCTTTGCTGAAGCGCTTCGTGCGTTTTTGCGACAGGATCCGGATGTGATCATGGTGGGCGAGATTCGGGACCTTGAGACAGCCAATATTGCCATCAAGGCCGCACAAACCGGCCACTTGGTTCTGTCTACCCTGCATACAAACAGCGCTGCAGAAACCCTCACCCGTATGATGAATATGGGTGTGCCTGCGTTCAACATTGCAACCTCTGTGAGTTTGATCGTTGCCCAGCGATTGGGCAGGCGCTTGTGCAGTGCATGCAAACAGCCGGGAGATATCCCAAAAGACGTGCTTTTGACCGAGGGGTTCACACAGGAACAAATTGATACAGGGTTCAAGTTGTACCACCCCAAGGGCTGTGATAAATGCAATGGTGGGTATAAAGGCCGCGTTGGTATTTACGAGGTGGTCAAGGTTACTGAAACGCTGGCAAGCATGATTATGGAAGAAGCCAGCTCCATCAAAATTGCAAAGCAGGCTGAGGCCGAAGGCTTCCGAAACTTGCGTCATTCAGCACTTCTTAAGGTGATGGAGGGCGTGACCAGCCTTGAGGAAGCCAATCGCGTGACGAAGGATTAAGCATGGCAGAGAAAGCGCAAAAGCTGGAACCGTACATTTGGGAAGGCAAAGACCGTAAAGGAAATAAATCCAAGGGCGAGCTTAACGGGTCTAGCCTCTCCCTGGTTAAGGCCCAGCTACGTAAGCAAGGTATTGTTCCGGACAAAGTGAAGAAGAAGCCTAAGCCTTTGTTTGGTGGTGGCAGTAAGAAAATAACCCCCTTCGATATTGCTATGCTCACCCGGCAGCTGGCCACTATGATGAAAGCCGGCGTGCCGCTGGTTCAGAGTTTCGACATAGTTGCCGATGGCCTTGAGAACAAAGGCTTGCAGGAATTGGTGATGGCTATCCGGAATGATATTTCCTCCGGCACCAGCTTTGCGAGCTCTCTGCGCAAGCATCCCAAGCACTTTGATAACCTGTATTGCAACTTGGTGGATTCTGGTGAGAAGGCCGGTGCACTAGAGAAGATGCTGGATCGTATCGCTCTTTACCTAGAAAAAACCGAACTGCTGAAGAAAAAAGTAAAAAAGGCGATGACCTACCCGATTGCCGTTGTTGCCGTTGCCATCGTTGTTACTGCCATTTTGTTGGTGAAGGTTGTTCCACAGTTTGAGAGCCTGTTCCAGGGTTTTGGGGCAGAGCTTCCTGTATTTACCCAGATGGTTGTGCGGCTTTCTGAGTGGATGCAGACTTGGTGGTTTGTGGTGCTCATAGGGATTGTGGGTACGATCTTCTTGTTCAAGGAAGCTAAGCGCCGTTCACAGAAGTTCTCGGATTTTGTGGACAAATACGTGCTTAAACTGCCTGTTGTGGGTGAAATTCTCGATAAATCGGCGGTGGCCAAGTTCGGGCGGGTTCTGTCTACCACGTTTGCTGCGGGTGTTCCGCTTGTGGATGCACTGGACTCGGTGGCAGGCGCTACGGGCAATGCGGTTTATCGGGATGCAATTCAACGCATTAAGAACGATGTTTCTAGTGGCACACAGTTGCAGGCTTCCATGCGGCAGCAGGATGTTTTCCCGGTAATGGCGGTGCAGTTGACGGCCATTGGTGAGGAATCCGGTAACCTGGATGAGATGCTTGAGAAGGTGGCAGTGCACTATGAAGCGGTGGTTGATGACATGGTGGATAACCTGACTGCGCTGATGGAGCCGATGATTATGGCTGTGTTGGGTGTGTTGGTGGGTGGTTTGATTATTGCTATGTACTTGCCGATCTTTCAGATGGGGCAGGTTGTGGGGTAGGAGTTGCCTACCCTCCCCCTCTCCCCCGGCCCCTCTCCCGCTGGGGGAGAGGGGAGTAGAGATTAAAAAAAAGAATCACTTAGAGTTTTTGAATGGCTACATTAGATATCTTCTTTTCGACCCCCTGGCTTTTTTATCTCACCGTTACGTTCGTCTCTCTGTGCATTGGCAGCTTTTTGAATGTGGTGATTCTGCGTTTGCCGAAGATGATGCATCAGGATTGGCGTTGCCAGTGTGAGGCGTTTTTGGAGATTGCTAAGGATCAACGCAAACAGGAGGCGCCGGTAACGCTTTCCAGCCCTGCTTCTACCTGCCCTTCTTGTGGCCATAAGATCCGCGCCTGGGAGAATATTCCGGTTATCAGCTACGTGTTTCTTGGCGGAAAATGTAGCGGGTGCAAAGAGCCTATTTCGATTCGCTACCCGATCATAGAAGCGGTAACGGCTTTGTTTTCTGTGATCACTGCGGTGATTGGTGGCCCTACCGAATCCACATTATTTGCGCTCCTATTGGTTTGGGCATTGGTTGCCCTTACGGTAATCGATTTCGACACACAGCTTCTGCCGGACAGCATCACCCTACCCTTGATGTGGCTGGGGCTGGTGTTGAGCTACTTCGGGTACCTGGGCGATTTTAACAGCGCGTTTGCCGGTGCGGTTTTTGGTTATCTTTCTTTGTGGTCTGTGTACTGGCTGTTTAAGCTGGTAACGGGTAAAGAAGGCATGGGGCATGGTGATTTCAAGCTGCTGGCTGCTTTGGGCGCCTGGCTTGGGTGGGAATTGCTGCCGGCGGTGATTCTGCTTTCATCGGTTGTGGGTGCCGTTGTAGGTATTAGCCTAATGATTTTCAAAAAGCACGGGCGGGAGGTGCCTATTCCCTTTGGGCCCTACCTGGCCGCTGCGGGTTTGCTGTGTTTGTGGTTTGGGGTTGAGATTCAGGCATTTTGGTATGGGCTGCTCGGGGTTTGACAGGTTTGGCTGATCAGGTGGTTATAGGTTTAACAGGCGGCATTGGGTCGGGTAAGTCCACTGTTGCACGGCAGTTCGGAAGCTTTGGCGTGCATTGGGTGGATGCAGACGACGTGGCCCGTGAGGTGGTGGAGCCGGGTACGCCGGCGCTGGCCGCAATTGCGAAGCATTTTGGAAAAGACATTCTCACGGATGGCGGGGCGCTGGACCGGGCAAGCCTTCGGCAGATCGTGTTTGAGCAGCCAGAGCAACGTGCGTGGCTTGAGAGCTTGCTGCACCCGATCATTCGTGAAGAACTGACTCGCCAGCTTCATCCGTTGGACTATGCTTTACCCTATGTACTGCTGGTCTCTCCTCTGCTTCTGGAAACCGACCAGCACCAACTGGTGGAGCGGGTGCTGGTAGTGGATGTGCCGGTGGATGTTCAGATTGAGCGCACCATGGCGCGGGATACCAATTCCCGTGAGCAGATAGAGCGTATTATTGCCGCCCAGATGCCCCGGGACCAGCGACTGGCCCAGGCAGATGCCATAATTGACAACAGCCAGCCCTCAGACAGGGTTTTAGCCGAGGTTTGCGCGTTGCATGAAGCGTTCATTGTGGATTTTGGTTGAGCGGTTCTGTTGGGCTATTACCGCCCTACTCCTCGGGTTCAGTGCTAACAGTTACAGCATGGGCCCCATATTTGAGGTGGAGAGACGCTCCATCTCAGACACTCTGACACCTGAAAATCTGCCACTGTCGTTTTATACGTTTGATCCAGATGAGTACTGGGCCAAGCCACGAGAATCTTACTGGATGGATTTCAGTAACTTTATTTTGCGCCAAGAGCGTATTCAGGGGCCAAAGGTTCAGGCCCTTGGGCAGTGGGCGGATCGGACTCTCTCTGGCGAACCCCATAACCTCCCCCATAACGAGAGTTATTTGCGCGTTGGCTTCGCGACTAAATCAGAGCATGGCGACCCTGCCCAGTTTGACCCAGAAGTGCGATTTCGGCTGGATGTCCCGACCACCAAACGCAAACTGCGCCTGGTTATCGAAAGCGAAAGCGATGAGCTGATTCCCTTGGCAGAACGCCAGCGCAACCGGCAGTTAACAGAAGCCGAACGCACAGACACTCAAACCACCGGTGCTTTTCGGTATATTTCACAAATTGGCGATGCCATCAATCTATCCAACGACATAGGGGCCCGCCTGCGCCTTCCTCCGGATGCCTTCTGGCGGACGACAGCGGAGAAACGCTGGAAGGCAGGTGCCGACTGGGCCATGCGTGCGCAGCAGCGGTTTTATTACTATCACAAGGATGGCTGGGGCGCCCGCACCTGGTTCAGTGCCAGCCGATATGTAGGTAATGGGTGGCGGTTCTGGTCTTCCTCGGAGCTGGAGTGGGTGCACAGTGACAAACAATTTGAGGCCGCGCAGATTTTTGGTACCGACAAGCGCCTCAACAATCGATCTACCCTTACTCCGCGTATCGGTGTTCTTGGTGAGAGCCAGCCTGGCTGGCGCACCACGTCGGCATTTGCTGACCTCACCTGGCGTTACAGGCTACACAGTGACTGGTTGTTTGCTGAGATCATTCCTGCGCTCACTTTCCCCAGGGAAAAACATTTCAAAGATCAGGCCTCGATGCTTTTTCGCGTAGAAATGTTTTTTTCCGGTAGGATTAACCCGGACTTCTAGTACTCATACACGCATACCGCAAATTAAGGCCTATGCCCAGACACCATTCTATTCCTGCTGCAGATGCTTTGGCTCTGTCACCCATTGCCCTCACTCGATCCTGCTTTAAGGACAAATTTGGCGTGCCACGCCAACCGGGGCTCACCCGGCACGCCAGAGCAGACCTGATTGTTCAGCCACCGTATGACCGGGAAGATGCTTTCCGGGGCCTGGAAACGGCCAGTCACCTGTGGCTGATTTTTCAGTTTCACGAAGCCGTGCGAGCACAATGGCGGCCGGTGGTTCGGCCACCTCGCCTCGGCGGTAATCAAAAAATGGGCGTGTTTGCCAGCCGCTCGCCGTTCCGCCCCAACAGTTTGGGGCTCTCGGTTGTTCGCAATGAGGGGCTTGTTCGCATAGATGGCCAGTTGGCGCTGCAGATAAGCGATCACGACCTGATTGACGGCACTCCAATTCTGGATATCAAACCTTACCTGCCATTTGCAGATTCGGTTCCGGATGCTGCTCTGGGTTGGGCTGAAACTGCGCCCACCGAAAAACTGGACGTTGTCTTCCTGCCGGAGGCTGAAACCCAGCTTGCGGGCCTGGCGAATGCGCAATATCCCGATTTGAAGCTATTGATTACCGATGTGGTTAGTTACGACCCTCGGCCTTCGTTCCGCCGGGGCCGCGATGAGGCGCGCATTTACGGGGCGCATCTTTATGATCTGAACGTGCGATTTCAGTTTGTGAATGAACATTCATGGAAACGTGTCGAAGTGCTAACTGTCTGTTAAACTCTCGCTGACGATTTTTTAGTCGACACAGGGAATTTGTGCCTTGCTTTCAAACCGGTTTTTCACGCGCATGGGTATTCGGCCGCTCGCAATGCGGCTGCTGGTGTATGTGTTGCTGTTCAGTTTGGTGATCTCGCTGATAGCCACTGGCGTGCAGATGATTGGTGAATTTGAGCGCCGCAAATCGGATGTTCAGGAAACCCAACAAAGAGCCGCTGGGCTTGTCTCTGGGGGCATGAGCAACAACATCTGGCTGATGAACTTCAGCGAGGTGGCCAATAGCCTGGATGACATGCGCACCGTGAAGGCCATTCAGTACGCCCAAGTTGTGACCTCTACCGGTGAAGAGTTCAGCACCGGCAGCTACCCGGAAGGCCGGGTTATTTCACAAACCTTCTCACTGGTGTTCAACCGTTCCACCTACCGTGACCCGGAAAACATGGGCAGCCTGACCATTACCTCGTCGATTGAGCAGGTGTATTCAGAGCTTCGCAATGGCGCCCTGATTAACCTGTTGTTCCAGTCGCTTATGGTGATGCTGGGCACGTTGGGGCTGATGGTGATTGTTCGCCTTACGCTCTCACGCCACATGGAAACCATGGCAGATTACGCGGCACGGTTGAATCTGGACGCACTGGTGGAGCCATTGCAGCTAAAGCGCAAGGCACCCAAAACACCCGATGAGTTATCAGAGCTTGAGCACGCGCTCAATAAAATGCGCTTGCAGATCCTGGAAGACACTCGCTCGCTGCGGCAAACCACTATTCAATCGCAGGGTGAGCGGGACGAAGCGATACGGGCCAACCGCGCTAAAAATCAGTTTTTGGCCAACGTGAGCCATGAGCTGCGCACCCCTCTGCAGTCGGTTCTTGGCTACGCAAACCTGCTTACCGACACGCCACTGGATCAAGAGCAACGGGAATACGTGCACACCCTTCTCAGCGCCTCGGAGGGCCTCTCGTCCATCATCAACGACCTGCTGGACATCTCCAGCATGGAAGCGCAAAAGCTGGTGCTTGAGCATATTCCGTTCGACCTGCGGGAAACCCTGAACGACCTGGTGCACATACTGGGCGGGCGTGCCCGGGAAAAAGGCCTGGCACTGGAATTACGTATTGATGAGAACCTGCCTTGGGCCCTGCGGGGGGATCCAGTGCGGATCCGCCAGGTGCTACTTAACCTGGTATCCAACGCCATCAAATTTACCGATTCCGGGCATGTGCTGATCAGCATTGAAGTGCTCGGGCGCCGGGATGAAAAGGTTCGCCTGCGTTTGGCGGTGGAAGATACGGGCATTGGCATCAACCCGGAAGATATTCCTCTGGTGTATGAGCCCTACGTACAGCTGGGCCAGAGATTTCAGCGCCAACTGCCCGGGGCTGGGCTGGGGCTGACCATTTGTCGCCAGCTCGTCAATTTGATGCAAGGCTCGTTGGATGTGGAAAGCCGGCCTGGTGAGGGTTCTACTTTTTGGATTGAGCTAACGCTTCCCACGGCCCCGGAAAGCACATCGCGAGTGCGCCCCGATGCGCGCATGGTAACCGGTAAGCGGGTTTTGGTGGCGGATTCCTATGAGCTGTCCCGCAAGATTACGCTGGAAATGCTGTCGCGCCACGAGGTTCACATTGAGGCGGTTAAATCGGCTGGCGAAGCGCTCACATCATTACGCTTGGCGTTTGACAGCAAGGAGCCGTTTGACGCCATTATTCTCGACGGCTTTTTGCCAGACATGGACAGTGATTTGTTGTGCCGGCAGGTTCGTGGCAACCCGCTATGGACAGACATGCGCCTTCTTATCCTATCTTCCAACCCTCAGCGGGGCGATGCAGAACACTTTCGCCAGGCCGGCGCCGATGCGTTTCTCAGTAAATCCCTGAGGGAGTCTTGCCTTACCCCTATTTTGAATCAGCTGTTTGAGGACGCCAAAAAGAACGACCGGCGTTTTCTCACACGATTTTCACTGCAAGCCGCCGGTGATACAGAGAAACGCCGTGAGCTTACCTCTCGCCGCATGAAGGTGCTGCTGGTAGAGGACAACCCGGTAAATCGCACATTAACCCGCCGGCTGTTGGAGAAACTGGGTTGCGATGTAATGACCGCCAATGATGGTGAGGCGGCAACCAGCCTTTGGCAATGGCACCCGTTTGATCTTATATTTATGGACTGCATGATGCCGAAGGTTGATGGCTTTGAAGCCACCCGGCGCCTTCGTGCATGGGAGGCCACCCATAAGCATTCGCGTGTGCCTGTGGTGGCGCTGACTGCCAGCGCCATGGAAGAGGATGAAGAGCGTTGCCGCCGTGCCGGCATGGATTCATTTGTTGCCAAGCCTGTCAATATTGAAATGCTACGGGCTGTTCTGGAACAATACGCCCACGGTACTCCCGCAAAAGCCTCCGTTTAACGATTTGAAAGGTTCACATGAACGTAGAATGCCCCACCTGCAAAAAATCCGTGGAATGGACTGATACCAATACCTGGCGCCCATTCTGCTCAGAACGCTGCAAACTGATTGATCTTGGCGCCTGGGCCAACGAGGAATACCGGGTTCCGGCAGAAAACGCCTACCCAGACGATTTTGATCAGGGCGGCGAGACTACACAGCACTGAGCCTTCGGCCCGTGGTTACCGCGGCCTTACAGGCTTGTAAGTTGTGGTACTGCGGGTAGCCCGTTACCATTCGCACCATTACTCGCACCGCAATCAAGAAGGTAAAAGAATGAAAGTATCCCGTATTTCTGTGTTGGCTCTTTCTTTGGCTGCCGCTCCAGTACTTGCAAGCGATCTGGACTTGAGCCTGACCAACGATTCTGTAAAGGGACAGGTCAACTTTTTTGGTAACAACAGCGATCTCCAACTAGGTACCGGCTATACCTACGTTGAAGGGGGCCGTCATATTGGCAACGTGGATTTCCATGCCCAGGGTCGCACCGCGCTGGGCAATCTGCCCACAACCGCAGGTATCGGCATGCGTGCAATAGGCTGGGATAGCGACCGTCTTGATGGTGGCGCTGTAGGCCTGGGTGGCTTTGCTACTGTGAACATCCCTGATGTACCGGGCCTCTCGTTCACTGGTGGCTTGCACTATGCACCACGAATCCTGTCGTTTGGTGACTCGGAAGAGATGACCAGCGTCGAGTTCCGTGGCAGCTATCGTGTCATCCGCAACGCTGAGCTGTTTGCCGGTTATCGCTACCTGAATACCGAACTGGATACGCCATACCGGGGTGACATCAACCTGGATGAAGGCGTTATGGCCGGTATGAAGATTTTCTTCTAAAGCTGCCTTCTATCAGATGCGGGCGCCCTATTCCGGGCGCCTGTTTCGTGCCCTCCCTCACGCTTTACCAAAACCTGCACTGCTAAACTGGCCATTGGCACTCTCATGCACTCTCATGACTGCCAACACCACCAACACCGCTTTAGCACGGGCAGCCTGATATGCGACTGACACTGGGGTTTCTTCTCTTCTCTGCGATTACGCTCACAGCCGCATGCAGCGGTGAGTCTGCAATTGAAGGTGCCCGAAACCAACCCAACTCTTTTACCGGCAGCAAAAACCCCACCACCGATTTCAGCCCCGGCAGCACGGGCGATTCCAGCAACAGCGGTGGGCTCGCAGCCAATGAAGTCCGCATCACCATGGAAGTACCCGCCAGCTTGGCGCCAAACGGTGAACCCACACGGCGCAACCTTCGCATTGTTCAACCAGACAACATCCGCGTATACCAAACAGACCGCAGCCTGCAGAACCTCGGTGCTCCGGCATCCAGCACCCGAATAGACAACAACGGTTTTACCGTTATCACGTTTGAGAACGGGCAGCCTTTGGCACCAGATGTGATCATTGAGGCGCAGTATGGCAATGCCACCCTGCGGGCATTGGCGACCGATGCCGATCGGGACATCAAGGTTAATCCGTTTTCCGAATACTTGGTGCGCAATACGCTTACACAATACTCCCCTGGCGAATTTCAGCGCATTCTGGACTGCGCGAAAGAGACCGGCGGCTCCTTGTGCCTCAACAAATATGTCTGGCCTGCCCTGGCTGACCAGGTTCACGATTTCGAAATTGACATTCCAACCGGGGCCAGCGTTGCAGGCGCACTGGATGTACTCGCCCAGCGCTCAGACTTTACCAACTATGTGGCCTCGGTGGCGGATTACGCACTGCTGGAAGATCAATCCTCGGGCAACATTTCTGCAAGCTCGGCAGACTACAACTCCGTTTTTATGGGCATAGAACTGGGGCAGACCTTTCTTGAGAGCAGCTTTTCCGGGTCTGGCCAGTGGGGCATCCGTATGGGGCGCGAGGAGTCGACCGGCACCGACACCCAACCGGCTTATAGTTACCCCGGGCTCACACTGGCGAGCCTTGATGTTTTCAACATCAACGTCACCTCTCTTGCCACGCAGATTCCGTACGACCGTAAAACGCTGATCCACAAAAACGGCAACGACTTTTTTACACGGGGCGCGGAAACCTGGGCATTGAATACTCATTCGTCTGCTCCCGGGGCCGCCACGCTGGATAACGATGTTCGCTTACTGGCTGGCCGAGCGCTTTATCAAAGCATTACTGACAGGAACAGTTCCAGAACCATTGGCTGGACTCGCAACCCCTACTTTCTGGACGCTTATACAGGCGGGGCCGGCGGCACCAACCTTGGCCCGGATCGCGCGCTGGCAGGCTACTTCAGCGCCGGCAAAGCCATTGAACTGGAATCGGAGAATGGCAAGCTCGCACGCAAAAAAGACTTGGAAGCCCATTACCTTTCAGCGTTGGAACTTAACCTGCTACGGGAGGAAGGCTTCGATGCTGGGATTCTGAACGGTCGCGATTACAACATGGTCTATTTGGCTACGCGATTTTCGGAATCCACGACACCGATGCAGATTGAATCAGGATCTGGTTCATGGCAGGTGCGCGCAGATTCCGGCAACAGCACCATTACTCAAACACAAACCTATACCACGCTGAGCCGGGACAGCTCCGGTGGAATCCTGGTGGGCGGTGCAGGCAGTCGCTCGGACAGCTGGACCCTCAGCCCCCGCACCGCACGCTTGAGCACCGGCGATAAAAACATCGGCCGGCTTAACCTCGATGTTAACAACCCGGCTGGGCCTTTCGGCCAACCGGATCTGGGCGTGGGCGCCAGTGTGCCAGATGGCTCATTGCTGGCCTTTAACCTGACCAATGCAGCCTCCTACAGTGACGTCATTGGTAATGGACTGCTCATTGCTGCAGAGAAAGCCTCTTCAGGTGCTCCAACATCCGGGCGTTACCGAGTTCAGGGCTTTGTTCTAGGCTTGGAGGACGGCTTCAACCGACTCGTGCATTTGGATAACGGCATCCTGAACCTTTCTGGCAGCACCGCGAACCTGAGCAGCAGCACGCTTGAAGTACTGTATGCCGTTGGTGACGAAACCGTTTCGGTACCTATGTCAGCGCAACGGGTTACAGCGCTTGCGTACACCGATGGAGGCAATGGACAGGTTCATTTCAGCGCCGGAAACCTATCACTCACCGGCTTTGTGACGGCGGATCAGACCCAGTTTTTCCTGGTATACCGCGACACGCTCCACGGTGAAGAACGCCGCGGCCTGATGATCGTGACTGAGTTGCCATGAACCCTCAGATAACCCCGTTCGTACAACCTGTTATAATCGTGAACCTATCGCCCGGTGCGTATAAGCTTACCTGGCATACAAACAGATTGTGACGAGAGGTTTTATGTTTCCCGCAATGCGCTCGCTAATGCTGGTTATTCCCCTGGTGGCTTTCGCCATCGCAGGCAGTCTTTACGTACCTTCGGATCGTTCAGGTGGTGGCTATAATAGCGGCTCGGAACCCGCTTTGAGCTCCCTCCCAACTCTGCCGACATGGGCCCGCGCGGATCTGCCGGATTTCTCGGGTTATCGGGATACCACTGAAAAGAAAGTGGCGTTTTTCTCGTTTCTCTACCCTCGTATTGTACTTGCCAACTCCCGCATCCTGATTGAACGGGATTATCTTGATAGCCTCACCCGCAAGGACACTTTGTCGAAACAAGAACACACCTGGCTTACCGCCCAGGCCAAGCGTTTGCGTGTGGATGAAGAACCCGGTACTCCAGAGCAGTTCTCTGTGCTGAGAAAACGGCTGGATGTTATTCCGCCTTCCCTGATTCTGGCACAGGCGGCGAATGAGTCGGCGTGGGGCACCTCACGCTTTGCTCTACGTGGCAATAATCTTTTCGGGCAGTGGTGTTTTTCCAAAGGCTGCGGCTTAGTGCCGCTGAGCCGTGTTGAGGGTGCCAGCCACGAAGTGGCAGCCTTTCCGTCGCCCTACCACTCGGTGCGGGCCTATGTTCAGAACCTGAACCGTCACGGGAGTTACCAGGGGTTGCGCGACACCCGCCTGGATGACAGAGAGGCCGGCGACCCACTCTCCGGGCTTTCCCTTGCACGGGGGCTGATCAGCTATTCAGAGCGGGGGGAGGAATATGTTGATGAAATTCGCTCGATGATCCGCTATAACAACCTTGAATTCTACGACACTGAATTTCGCAAGATTCTGAGTGATCGCAGCCCATCGCACCTGAAAAGCCTGGCATCGGCAAGCGCGGAACGGGTTCTGCTTCCCGGCCAAAGCACAGACTCCTCGGCCGAAGGTTGAGCGTTCACTAACTCCCTGACAAACAGAGACGTTTTCGAATGTTTTATTTTTTGCCTGCGCCGCTAAAGGGAACCCTGGCGACCCTGCTTGTGCTGCTGAGCACCCTTGTGCTGTTCCCGTTCCTGATGCTGTTTGCGCTGCTTAAGCTGGCGCTTCCCGTTACCGCTCTTCGAAAAGGCTGCACGGTGGTGCTGAACACCATTGCCCGGCTATGGATAGGGTTTAACAACCTGGTGATGGATGTCCTCCACAAGATCGACTGGGACGTGCGGGGCGCACAGCACCTCAGCAAAGAGCACTGGTATTTTGTGACCTGCAATCATCAGAGTTGGGCCGACATACCCGCCATACAGTATGTGCTTAACAGCAGGATTCCACTGCTCAAGTTTTTTCTGAAAAAGGAGCTTATTTGGGTTCCGTTGCTTGGCGTTGCCTGGTGGGCACTGGATTTTCCATTTATGCATCGCCACACCAAGGAGCAGATTGCCAAGAGGCCAGAGCTGAAAGGCAAAGATATAGCAGCTACTGAAGCGGCGTGTGAGAAGTTCCGCTATACCCCGGTAACCATTTTCAACTTTATGGAAGGCACCCGTTTTACGCCTGCCAAGCACCAACGCCAGAACTCTCCTTTCAAGCACCTGCTTAAGCCCCGTGCCGGCGGTACAGAGTTTGTTTTGGGCGCCATGGGCGAAATGCTGAATACCATGCTAGATGTGACGATTGTTTATCCTGGGGAGCAACGCGTGGGTATTTGGGATTATCTGTGCGGGCGTATTCGCAAAATTGTGATTGATATCCGGGTAAACGAGATCCCGCCGCAATTTTTGGGAATGGATTATGAAAACAACCGCGAAACCCGGGTGGCGTTTCAGCGCTGGGTGAGTGAACTGTGGGCTGAGAAAGACGCCCGCATTGAAGCCCTCAAACATGAAGAGCTTTCGGCTTCTTAAGCGCGATTACCGCAAACTTATTACAGCAGCCCGAGCTCCCGGGCCCGCACAATCGCCTGGGTGCGGGAGCGCACTTCCAGCTTGGCATTTATTCGCCGAGCGTGGGTTTTGACGGTATGCAATGAGATGTGCAGCTGGTCTGCTATCGCCTGATTTGACAACCCTTTGGCGATCAACCCCAGCACGCCTTGCTCGCGCTCACTGATTGGCTCGGCCAATAGGGCGGGCAACACCTCCCCGGTTATGTCAAAAAGCTGGCCTAAGGCTGCCCGGAAAGGCGTTTCAGGCAGTTGGCCGTAGGCTTTTTGCATGAGTTCATCAAGCTCCCGCTTCAACTCGGCAAACGGGCTGATGAAGTGCTCTTTTTCCGCCTCGGATATCACCGATATAAGTTTTTTCTGCCCAGCGACCACACCTTTATCTTCGCTGATGAGTATAGCGTCCAATAGACGCATGTGAAGATCTACACCCCAAGGAATGGCTTCATTATAGCGTTTACGTGTGTTGGCGAGAGTTTCACGGGCTTTTACGGTTTCGCCCCGAGCGAGATCCAGCCGCACCTGAAGACAATCCAGTAACCCCGGCATCATCGGGAAGAGCTCTGGCACACAGCCGGCGTCACGGTATGGCTGCAATTTGACAAGAGCCTGGGCAACACTTTCCAGCTGGTTCTGCGCCAGCCAACAGCTGGCTTTTAGCGCCTCAAGCACCGGCACATAGAGGGATTCGTCCACCTGCCATGTGTGCATGATTCGCTCTGCCCTTCCAATCCAGACAAACGCGTCTTCCAGGCGGCCTTGAGAGCGACATATTAGCACCCTGATGGCCATGGCGAGCAGCAGCCCAAGATCACGTGCCTGCTCGGCATGACGGCCGCAGGCTACCAGTAACCGATCCGCCTCGGCGTACCGCCCTTGGTGCCAAAGCACGAGCACCAGATTTAACTGAAGCCGAGCCTCGCCTATGCGGGCGGGGCGAGCCATCTCCAGTACGGCTGTGTCCAAGCCGGTTCGCAAAAGCTGCTCGGCATGTTTGAGTGCACCCTTACCCAGCTCAATGCGAGCATGGGCGTACACGGCCAGTGCCTCTGAGCCAAAGTCGCCCGCCTCTCTCGCCAAGCGAGATGCCGCGCGATTGGCCTCTCGGGCTTCCGGGAAGCGCCCGGATGCGCACAGAGCGCTGGCACGAACCATTTGGGTAACCAGTTGGCCCTGGGGCGAAGAACCTCCCCCAGCCAAGGCCCGGTCTGCCATTTCCAACGCCGGCGCTACCTGCCCCTCCCCACGCATGATAAAGGCTTTAAGAGCACAAATTCGGGCCTCATATTCCTGGTAATTTTCTTTGCTCATACCGTCAATCAGCGCCTGCGCCTGCCGAAACTGACCGCCAATGGCGTGCACCCAGCTATACACGATTCTCAGCCTGGGGCTGCGTTCGAGCAAATGCGCCGGAAGGCTTTTGCGCAAGCGCAACAACGAAGCCGTGTCTTGCCCAAGCAGTAACGCTTCAGACCCCTCAGACGCAATGCGGATAACTTCTTCAGTGTCTCCGGCCAGCAGC
>Ga0098040_1000529_pt1 | contig 17559 bp, 22 predicted proteins | sample 7_EtaG_FD_75065 | JGI IMG/M metagenome (GOLD analysis project Ga0098040, IMG submission 75065) | Marine viral communities from the Subarctic Pacific Ocean - 7_ETSP_OMZ_AT15161 metaG | ecosystem: Environmental > Aquatic > Marine > Oceanic | place: Pacific Ocean | collected 2015-01-08
AAAGAACGTCGCCGCGTTTATACCCAGTCGATGGCGGTTAGGCTTTCACTTCACCGATAGGGAGCGGCTTTGTATAAAGCTTTTTGTGCGGTAACCAACTTAAGCGTTAGCCCAACCGGAAGCCCCGAAACCGGCAGTTTTGTTTTTTTGGGAGGTAGAGTTGGTTTGCTTGTCCTGTTGTTGCAACAACCGGCTTCAGCGGCAATTGGGTGCGTGGCTCTAAACCCTAGCTTTCGCTCCTTTACCCCGTCAACCCTTCTCTATTCTCCCGTGTCGGGGCCAGTTGCGAAGCCGCAAAATCTATCCTGCGTTACCGGATAGAGGCGGGACGCAACCGGCCCATAAGTTGGCCATTGTTTACTTGTTAGGCTTCAAGTGCCGTTGTTTACTTGTTCAGCTTCAAGTGCGGTTGTTTACTTGTTCCGCTTCAAGTTGGCTACCCTATCTCGTGGCGTGGTATACTTGTTGCCTGCGAGATCCAGTAGCCTGTGTTTCCATTCTCTAGCAGCACCACTTTGTGTCGTGCCAGTGGTCGAACCCCGAAGGCCCGTCGCCCACGTGATTCTTGAACTCCACAACCGCCGTGTCGGTGTGAAGCACAGCCGGGGCATCCCCGCCACACTTCTCACACGTGCAGTCGTTGTCTTCTCGGACCACGACAATGTGCCTGTCGCCCACCTTCACCGAGATGCCGCGGTTCGTGTCAGTCGGGCATCGTCGTGGTTCGTTGTTGTTTTCGTTCTTGTTCATCTTGTCGCTTCTCTTTTGGTTTCTGTTAGCAACTTTGTGTTGCCCCTCTACTATATAGGGATGCGATTTTGCCCTAGTGCTTTTATGTAAACCGTTACCACGCACCACGTTACGACGTTTTTGTCATATTGGCAGCGGGCAATTCGGCCATTATGGCAGGACAAAATGATTCTGGAAAATCGCAATTTCGACGTAAGTGCTTACTATAGCAGGGGATAAAACTTTCCAAAATACTTGCCTAAAATCCATTTGGCAATTCGGAGTGGCTTGGCAAGATGGGTAGTTTAGCTCCGAGTAGTACATATGGTAGAGCAAAATGCTACAGCAAAATGCCACAGTCATAATGGCATGTAAAAGTTGTCGTAAGTCGTTGGCATGAAAGGAGTTAGGTCGGCGCGGGCCGCCCGCCCGGCGGCTGGAGTCAACCCCAATTCAGCGATTTACCAGCATTCGTTTTCGCTGTGGTCGTAGTACTCGTCGCCGCCCATGTAGTCCTGCCATTCAGTGTACTCGCTGGGCTGCCCATCGTCCTCGGGTTCGTCGTCGTACTCGATGTCGTACTCGGTGTCGGCGTCACCGATGGGGTCATGCTCGGGATCTTGCGGATCATTCCCGCTGCCGCCGAAGTGCCGTTGCCCCAACAACGCTTCGGCCACGCTCGATTCGACGAGCCGGATGTGGCGGCTATTGCCGAGGAACTCCGCTTCGCGGGCATCGGCCTCCATGATCACGTCCTCGGTGTCAGTCAGGTTGTCGCGTGTTTCGTCAAACGTCATAGTGTTGCCCTTTCAAGGCTAGTGGTTTCTTGGGTCGGCCCCGGATCTTGGGGAGCTATCACCCGCGATGTTTCGTTGGGTGCGTATTGTATCACACCCTGTTTCGATTGTCAACCCTAGTTGCTGCCCCATCGGGCACAGTCCTTCGCTTTCGCGTTGGAGAATCGTTCTCGCTTTTCAGCGAAGGCGGGAACGCGCCACACCTTGAACTTGGCATCCCACACCACGGACACGTCACCGTGTTCCGCGATGAACTTCTGCCGTTGCGTTTCACCGTTGCGAACGGTGAACACCTGATTCGCGTCGGTGGGAGTTTCCACCCGGACCTCGTTGCCGTGGTCGAACCATCGTGTGCCGCCCAGCATAATCTGTGAAACTTTCGTCATCTTGTTTTTCTCTTTCATGTTTTTGTTAGCAACTTTTAGTTGCCCCTCTACTATATAGGGTCGCGATTTTACCCTAGTGCCTTTTCGTAAATCGTTACCGCGTACCATGTTACGTCGTTTTTGCCATATTGGCAGCGGCCAATTCGGCCATTGTGGCAGGAAAAAACGATGTGAGGATAGGCAAAGCTTGTTCCTAAGTCGTTACCAGCACTCCAGATAAAACTTTCCAAAATACTTGCCCGAATCCCATTTGGTAGTCCGGAGTGAATGGTGAAGATGGGTACTCTAGCTCCGCAAGCAAGATATGGTATAGCAAAATGATACATGTAAAAGTCGTCGTAAGTCATTGTCAGATCACGAGTTAGGGCGGGGCGCCCCGGCCGCCCGGCCGATTTTGTCAAGCCCAATCGCGAGATTATTCGGTGCCGCAATTCTCATTCACACCGATAACGATTCCACCAACGGGCCGGAAGTGAACTCCACCCAATCCGCAAGCCTCGAAGAACTTACACCGGTCAAACCGGGGATTGTCCTTTTCGCAAGCGTCGGCAATGTCGTTTGCCATATCATACGCTGCGTCGTAGTGCGTGCGTGCCAGCTTCTCAATCGAAGCGGCCAGCGTCTCAAAGTGTTTTCTCGTCAGCATCTCTACGTCCCTTTCACTTTCCAGATTTTCCGTCGCTGCTTGATTTCACCATTGAAACCAAACCCTCCACCCGTCAAACGCGGGTAGTCCACCCTCACGCCACAGGTAGGCGGAAGTCCACCCTGCCCGTGCAAGATGGTGATGTATTGGTATTTCCTGTGAGCTTGCAACGGGACCAACTCGAAGTTGAATTCGTTGCCTCTGCAAAACAGGTCGCCGGTCTTTGGTTTCTTCTGCATTGTTCTAGCCTTCGATGCTTCTGAGGTTGTTCGGGTGGATGCTTCGCCAGCATCCGTGGACGGTCACAACCGTGGCCAATGCCACCGGCCAACCCGACCATTTGATGACACAAGGCACGCCCCGGAGGTGTCCCCGAATCGGTGTCACCTTGTCGCCTTCGTTCCACTGTTTTGTTCCTGTCGTCTTCATCTTGTTTCTCTTTCGTTCCTTGTGAGCGTGTATTATACCAGAATCGGTATTGGTTGCCAAGCCCAATTTCAAACTTTCGTTGCCCTGCAATCGAGTTCGCTTGCCAGTTCAATGTTCTTTTCATCATCATCAAAGAACCAAACCACGTCGTGATTCTCGATGATGCTCAACAGAACTTTTCGCTTTGCCTTCGCAACGTTGACGCTGGCGTTTGAACCAACGCAATGAATCGCGTTTGCTTCAATGTCGAACCCACTCAGGAATTCAGCGATTGCGTTTGAGATGCATTCGTTGCGAGCCGTCAAGATGAAAACCGAATGGCCTTCATCGTAAACGTCTTTCGCCAAGTCCATCAGATCCAACGGTGTGCCGTTCAAGATTGTCGAAGGATCATTGAACTCCGCGAATCGGTCATCAGTTCCATCGAGTTCAACCGCACTGGTGTGGGCCAGTGTTTCATCGAAGTCGAAAACGAATGCTTTGGTTTTGTTTTTCATGCTTGTATTATATCTATATTATCGGCATAAGTCAAGCCCAGTCTCCACCTAAAATTTTATTTTGTAAAAGTAGTTGTAACTCGTTGTCAGTCAAGCACTTAGGGCGGCGCGGCCAGCCCACTCGCCAGATTTTGTCAACCCCGAAACCTCATCCCACATCGCATGGTCAGCGGAATTGTCTGATTAGGGTTGACAAGATTGGCAAAACTTGTTACAATACGCGTATGAAAAACAGAAACAATACTCTAACAAAGAAAGGGAATTACATGAGTTACACTTTTGAAATCGTAGCCTCAAAGCTACCCGCTGGTTTGACCAGCGAACAAGAGATCATCCGTCATGCTGGTACAGTTCTCGAAGACATGGGCATGACCTGTGTTGAACGAAACTACCACCTGAATGTGGATGCTGACTTCCTGCCGGAAGTCCTCAACCATTACAACGGTTGATTGTTCCGAACCTGCTAGTGGGTTTGAAACTCAACACTAGAGGGTGGGGTTTTCTAATCTGTGCAACTATCGTGCCAATCAACACCGTTATCGCTGGGTGGTTCAGACGAAATAAACTCCCACGTGGTGAAATGTCCACTTTTATTCAGACCAGCCTTCTTGGGGTTGTTCCAAGTCAGTGTCTAATGTGAAGTCCACGAGCAATTCTTCATCTTTTTGAATCTCTCGAATAGTTACTAAAAATTTAAACTTGCCCCTAGTCTCCGACCGGCAGTTTGCATTTTTCTTCGAGTGATTATATTGGCAGTTCGGGCTTATGTTGACCCACTCGCTCTTAAACCCCCGGTCACGACCCCCCATGACGTGAGTTTCAAACAGCGTGACATTCGCCTCGATATTTTCCGTGGCAAAAACACCGTTTCCGTGGATGGTGCTCTTTTGTACTTCACACAGGCCCATGATTACCCCAGTTTGCAGATCCCTCTACCACTTTTTTTTCTAATCCCCATCCTTTGCCTCATTTTACGCACTGCCCCTAAAGATACAGTACGTCCGCTGCGCCGGGTCAATTCTGTTGCCAATTCCCTGTCCTTGAGAGCTTCCGCATTCTCGCGGATATACTGAAGATCTTTTTCCGCCCATTTTCTGTTCATAATCTTCTGTTCCGTGTATAACAAAGTGGTCATTTGCGCTATTATATAATAGCCACCGAAAACATCTTTTGGAGAGACCCATGAAGAAATTTGTTCATTCTACCGACCCTATCGTAAAGTCTGCCATGGATGACGAAGAACTCGTCGCGCAGGCCAGTATTTGCGAGGAGAAGGATATTTCCAGTCTAATTGCGGGAGAAAGCGATGGAACCAATCGGATTACTCAGGACGATGAAGCTGAAGATAAAGTGCAACGGGAGCCCCCAGAGTGCTGTGGTGGTGGATGCTGCGACTGACCGGGTGGTTGAGAACGTGCTGGGGGTTGAAATCAGCCTTAACCCCTTTAACGTTGAAGCAGCAATTGTTATAAAGGATATTGAGCTTGACTTGGAAGGCATTGAAGCAGAGGTTATAGATGACATCGATACCTCATGGGATGACGGAGGAACAGGTACTCCAGACGATTGACCTGATCTCTCGGCGTCTAGCCGGGAAGTTTAAGTTTGGATACCACGAACTCGAAGACATGATGCAGCAGGCACGCCTGTTTGCATGGGAAGGTCTAGAGAACTATGATGGCGTAAGGCCACTGGAGAATTTCCTTTGGACCCACGTTCGAAACCGCCTGTATAACTTCAAGCGTAACAATTTCGGACGCCCTGACAAGCCGTGTGACAACTGTCCCTTCTTTGATATGTCATTTACCAATAGTAATAATTATGGATGCAAGGCTTTTGATAATGAGGAAGAGTGCGACCTGTATTCTGGCTGGCTCAAGAGAAATACCGCAAAGCGTAACATCATGAATACCGCCAATCTGGATATCGATGTTAAGCAGGGTAATCACCTAGATGAAATTTTGGACCAGAGACACATCTTCAACCTAGTCGATCAGGCTATTCCTGTACTTTACCGTGAGGACTGGATAAGATTTACCAATAGTCTAAAATTACCCAAATCAAGACGCCAGTACATAGTTGAAATCATCAAGAGGATTATAGAGGAGCACAACATTGGCACGTAAGCGAGGCAAGCTGTCTAACAAGGAGATGGATTTCATTCGCCAGAACTGCTTTAATCTTCCCCTTGAAGAGATTGCAGAGACCCTAAATAGAACCGTAACGCCGATACAGAAGTTTATCGACAAAGAAAACCTCAAGATGCGTAACATGACAGATGACGAACATCTGTTGGTGCAATTGCGGGGGCGCTATTATTACAAGGAACTCCAAAAACAGTTCACAGACGCCGAGTTAATTTTCTTCGAACACCAAAACATAGACTACTTCAGACAGTTTTCTGAGGACGTTACTCATACCGAGGAAATGGAGATCCTTGAGGTTATCAGGACAGAGGTACTTATCAACAGGGGTATGGAAGACCGTCAGGAAGTTATTCAAAATATTGAACGTCTAAACAAGATGATTGACACGGAAATGGAAAAGCCCATGGCAATGCAGGACACCGTGGCTCTTGCTTCCTTTCAAACTCAATTAGGAGCGGCGATTTCATCCAAGTCAGCTTATATTAATGAGCATGAAAAGTTGCTGACAAAAAAAGAGCGGCTGCTCAAAGACCTTAAAGGTACGAGGGAACAGAGGAAGCGGAATGCTGATGATGCAAAAACTAATTTCTCGGCGTGGCTGCGCCAGCTTGACGATGACAAGACGAGGAAGGATGAGAGCTTTGACATGGAGGTGCATAGGGTTGCCGCTGATAAGGCGACTGAGCGCCTCGCAGAACTTCACCAGTACGAGGACGGATTGGTGGATCAGCCTATTTTAAATTCGGACACTTTGCTTGAGGAGGAGGAGATATGAAAAAGGCCCTCATCACGGGGATTACAGGACAGGACGGCTCTTATCTGGCCGAGCTGCTTATCGAGAAGGGTTATCGTGTCTGTGGAATGCAGCGCAGATCGAGCACGTCAAATTTAGGAAGGTTAAACAACATTATTAACCATCCTAACTTTGAGATTGTGGAGGGCGAAGTAGCTGACTCCGGATGTGTCTATTCCTTGGTGGACAGCATACGTCCTGATGAAATTTATAACCTTGCCGCACAGTCGCATGTTGGAACTTCATTTGAGCAACCCGACTACACTTTTCAAGTCAACGCGATGGGGCCGCTATATTTTTTGGAGGCGATTAAACATTTCTCATTGGATTCAAGGTTTTATCAGGCATCCACGAGTGAGATGTTTGGAAAGAACTACACTATGTGCAAGACCGTCAAGCATCAATGCGAAGAAACGCCGTTTATGCCACAAAGCCCATATGCCGTTGCAAAAACAAATGCACATCATCTTGTACGTATCTATAGAGAAGCTTATGGAGTTTTCGGATGTTGTGGAATTCTTTTCAATCATGAGAGTGAGCGACGGGGTGAACATTTTGTAACGCGGAAGATTACCAAGTGGATCGGGGAGTTTGTTCGATGGAAGGACTCTCGCCTTTGCGTACACGGTGATAAGCTTTCTTATGATGATGACGACATTATTGCTCCGCTCACACTTGATCAAAAATGCGTACAAACCTTTCCCAAGCTAAGACTTGGCAATCTAGACGCTTACAGGGACTGGGGCCATGCAGCAGATTATGTTAAGGCCATGTGGCTTATGCTTCAGCATGACAAGCCCGAAGACTTTGTTATTGCCACAGGCCATGCTTACTCTATCCGAGAGTTCCTAGATGAAGCATTTTCCTATGTGGGCGATATAAGGCACTGGGAAGACGTTGTAGTGATCGACCCTAAGTTCTACCGTCCTGCGGAGGTAGAGTACCTTAGAGGCTCTCCTGCGAAGGCTAAGGAGGCACTGGGGTGGGAGCCGGAGGTGGGTTTCAAAGATCTGGTTGCTGGCATGGTAGGAAATGATCTAAATGTATCGTAGAAACTTCAACGATCCAGCTTATGCTAAGTGGCGTAAAGATATCAGAAAGAGGGATCGCTACAAGTGTCAATGGCCCGGTTGCGCATCCAAGAAGCGACTTGAAGTTCACCACATTAAAAAATGGTCTGCTGCTCCAGCCTTAAGATATTCAGTCAACAATGGTATAACCCTGTGTAGAAACTGCCACAAGAAGATTAAGGGTAGTGAGGAAAACTACGAGGGATTTTTTTTAAAAATATTAGAATGGAACGCAAGGATATGATAAGAGATAAAATGGCAGAAGAGCACGGCGCAGAACTCCTATTTCTTTCGGAGGATTTTTTCGACGGCGCTATAGTTGGTGTTACCCAAGGTAGTCAAGTAGTATACGATATGGATCTCATGGTAGATCTATTTGCCACTAACAATGACTGCACCGAAGAGGATGCTCTGGAGTATCTAGACTTTAACACATGGTGTGCCTACGTGGGCGAACATACCCCTGTCTTTATTTCAAGGTATCCGTGATGAGCCGCTTTACCATCATTCGTGACACAAGAGAAAAGAAAGGACACGGATGGTGGTTCGAAGAGGACGCCCACTGTATCGGTACAGAGGTTACAAAAGTCAACATTGGCGACTATACCATTAAAGACAAGGAGCACCTGCTGTGTATAGAAAGAAAAGAGTCGGTTGCAGAGCTTGCGGGTAACTGTGGAGAGAAGAGGTTCTTGCGAGAACTAAAAGCGATGGCCTCTTTTCCTCACGCCTTCCTTCTTCTTGAATTTGACTGGCACGATATAGAGCAGTATCCCCTCGGTTCAAAGGTTCCTGAAAGCAAGTGGCCAAAAATCAGAATCAAGGGTAAGTACATGATGAGAGTCTTGTCTTCTGCGATGGTAGAGCATGGCATTAAAGTTATAGCCTGCGGTAACAAGAAGAGGGCTGAGGAAACCGCTTTTCGCATTATGAGAACGGTAAACGAGCATTATGTATAACGTTGAATCCCCAGAGCACGCTTGGCTCAATATAACGCAAGAAGACCTTAAAGATATATCCTCTCCCCTTACTGGTCTTTCCCAAAAGGAAAAGGACAATCTCCACCTCCATGTTTTGCGTATAATGCGTGACCCTCAGTATTTTCAGTGGACTGCCAAGAAGCTTCTAAATGTAGAGCTTCTTCCTGAGCAGGTGGTTATACTCCGAGAGTTGTGGACCAAAGCGTTTCCTATGTATATCGCGAGTCGTGGTTTCGGAAAATCTTTTCTTCTTTCCGTTTATAGTATTTTGCGATGCCTCCTGATCCCCTCTACCAAGATCGTTATTGTAGGCGCCGCTTTTAGACAGAGTAAGGTTATATTTGAATACATGGATACTATTTGGAAAAATGCTCCAATATTACGCAGCATTTGTTCTGATAACAGCGGTCCTCGTCGGGACGTAGACAGATGCACTATGAGAATAAACGATAGCTGGGCCATGGCTGTGCCGCTCGGAGACGGCTCGAAGATCAGAGGTCTTCGCGCTCATACAATCATTGCCGATGAATTTAATAGTATTCCGGTAGATATTTACGAAACCGTAGTTGCTGGCTTTGCTGCCGTATCTGCCAATCCCACAGAGAACGTTAAGGAGGCGGCTAAAAGAAGGGTTTTGCAGAAGTCTGGAAAATGGAATGAGAGTATGGAGGTTGACTACCAAGATCGCACCTCCAACCAGTCTATCATATCGGGAACCTGCGGTTATGGTTTTGAGCACTTTGCGTCCTACTGGAAAAAGTATAAATCTACCATCCAAACCCACGGTGATTTTAAAAAAGCAGCAGAACTTGCGGGTGACGAGGCAGATGAAATTCCCGAATACATGAAGCGTCTTGACTGGAAGGCGTTTTCAGTTATCAGGGTTCCTTATGAATTGATTCCGGAAGGATTCATGGACGATCAGCAGGTAGCTCGCTCTAGAGCCACCATGCACAATGGAATTTATCAAATGGAATATGGGGCATGCTTTACTTCTGACAGTCAGGGCTTTTTTAAACGCAGCCTTATAGAATCCTGTGTTGCCCACGACCGAAACTGTCAAAAGGCCGGGTGGCCCCCATGGTGCGCCGAGCCCTTTGATCCAGTCACCAGAGGGTCTGCTGATGGCAGATATGTTTTCGGAATCGACCCCGCGTCCGAACAAGACAACTTCGCACTAATTATCATCGAGATACACCCGGACCATCAGCGGGTTGTATATTCGTGGACAACGAACAAGAAGGACTTTAAGAGTCGCAGGCGTATAGGCCTTACAGATGCTAACGACTACTATGGCTTTTGTTGCCGAAAGATCAGGGAGCTCTATAAAGTTTTTCCATGCGTTCGCATAGGCATTGATTCCCAAGGAGGAGGCTACGCCCTTGCAGAAGCACTGGGAGATTCTGACAAGATGATGCAAGGAGAAAGGCCCATACTCCCAATTATCGAGGATAAGAAAGAAAAAGACACCGACTCCATTGCGGGGGATCACGTAATAGAGCTTATTAACTTTGCCAAAGCAGAATGGACATCGCAGGCCAATCACGGTCTTCGCAAAGACATGGAGGACAAGGTTCTCCTGTTACCTCGATTTGACACGCTGAGCCTCAGCATTCTCAGCGAAAAAGATAAAATCTCGTTTAGGCAGCTTCGTGACAAAGTAGGGGAGTCCGATGCGTTGCGGTTATACGACACGCTAGAGGATGCCGTTATGGAAATAGAAGAGTTGAAGAACGAGCTTGTTACCGTAGTAATGTCCACAACCGCCACAGGAAGAGAGCGATTTGATACTCCTGAAATCAAGCTCGACACGGGAAGAAAAGGGCGTATGAGAAAAGATAGATATAGCGCTCTAATAATTGCAAATATGATAGCGAGGCTAATACATAGAGAAATTCCACCCCCTATGTACAACAATATTGGCACGGTTATAAAGCCGGGAATTTTCGACATCGACCCCTCCAATCAAATGTACGTTGGACAGGAATGGATGGCCAACGTAAACAAGAACGTATGCTTTGGAATTAACAGGAACCATAAGTAATGGTGTAAAAACCAATAGCTATTACTAGGCAGCACAATAAGTATTAAGAGGTTATAGGACAACATGCCATCAAAAAAATATCCCAAGAGTGAGTCAGACACCCCGAACAGCAGAAAGAGCGAGCCTGCATACGTAAGCTGGGAAGGAAGCAAGCAAGATAGAGCAAACGGCCTTGAGGCTTATAACAATGCCGTTGAGGAATTCTCTTCCGCTTCCTACTCTTCTAGGACTCGGGACTTTTCCGACCTAACCACATCCCTTAGCGGTCGTCCCGGCCTAAGAAGCTCTGATTATGATTTCTTTAGACCTGATCAGGCGGTTCCTGAAACCCCTAAAGATATAATTGCATTTGCCCGCACCGCCTATCGTCGCATAGGCCTTATTAGAAATGCAATCGACCTAATGGGTGATTTTGCATGCCAAGGAGTAAGGCTCGTCCACAAAAATCGAAGAGTGGAAAATTTTTACAATAGCTGGTTTGATAGGATTAATGGTAAGGAAGTTTCTGAACGACTTTGCAATCTTCTTTTCAGAGAAGCCAACGTTCCCATTAGCATGAAGACGGCTAAAGTTAATCGCAAGAAAAGGGAAGAGATGCAGAGATCCATTGCCTCTCCCGACCTTGTGATGAACTTAAATGACACCAACTTCATGAAGAACGAAATTCCTTGGGAGTACACCTTCGTTGACCCCCTTACCGTCGAGGTGATTGGTGGTCCTGTCGCAGGAATGATAGGGGAGCGAGAATATGTAATGAAGCTTCCTAAAAAAATCGTTAATATGATTCGGAAGCTGAGAAATAGTTCTGACCCTTTGGAGGCAGGCCTACTCTCAAAGATTCCCCAAGAGATTATTACGGCGGCTGAAACAAACCGTGGCGTTCGCATGCCTCGTGATAAAACTTTCGTTTACTTCTACAAGAAAGATGATTGGCAAGAATGGGCAGACCCCATGACGTATTCGTGCTTTAATGATCTTATTCTTTACGAAAGACTAAAGCTGGCAGACAAGACTGCCCTTGACGGAGCCATATCTAAGATTCGTATTTTTAAACTTGGAAGTTTAGATCACAAAATTGCCCCAACTCCTACGGCGGCTTCTACCCTGCAACATATATTGGGCGCAAACGTGGGGGGTGGCACTACAGATATCATCTGGGGTCCTGACATTGAGGTTTTAGAGACTAATACAGATGTTCAGAGATTTTTAGGGGAAGAGAAGTATCGACCTACCCTTATGGCAATTTATGCGTGCCTTGGAATTCCCCCCACCCTTACGGGAACCTTCGGGGCAGCGGGAACGACAAACAATTTCATATCTCTTAAGACTTTGACAGAAAGACTTAATTACGTAAGAAACATCTTACTGGATTTCTGGAACACCCAGATTAAGATCGTACAGTCTTCCATGGGATTTAGATTCCCAGCCCAAGTCGAGTTCGACTATATGTATCTTGACGACCCCAGCGCCGTTGCCAATCTGATGCTTGCAATGGCCGACAGAAATATTGTAAGCGACGAGTTCGTCCAAAGGCATGTTAAAGCTAGGCCCGAAGTGGAGTTTCGACGAGTGGCTGACGAAGAGAAGAGAAGAGTCAATAGAGACCTTGAGAAAATTAGTCCCTACCACTCCGTTGATAAACAATACGGTCTTCAGAAAATTGCATTACAAACAGGCGTGGTTTCTCCCACTCAGGTTGGTGTCAAGCTCGAAAAGAGAAATGGCGACAAAGCCGCTCTCGATATGAGAAAACCATCTCAGCCTCAAGGGGCTCCACCACCTAACGGGCAAAAGGTTTCTCGTGTGCCGGGAAGACCCCCGAACACCCGAGACACGCAGCCTCGCAAGAAAAAAGAGTTCAAGCCCAAGACAAAGGCGTCGCTAGAATTATGGGCCAAAGAAGCGCAGGCAAAAATCGCTGACCTTGTAAATCCGGGCCTATTAAGGCAGTTCGGCAAAAAGAACATGCGTAGCCTTACGGCAGAAGAGTTTGCACAATCCGAGACGATTAAGTTCGGCATTCTGTATCATCTTAATGCGTTTGAAGATATAGATGAGAATTCGGTTGAGCTAGCATTAAAGCAAAAGTTGACGAATGGTGTAATAACAAAATGTGACGAATGGATATCTAATGCTGCTGTTGATATCAACAGAAAACTCAGTATTGAAGAAATTAGAAACGTGCGGGTTTCTTTTTATGCCGAGTCCCAAAGCAAAGATGTCGAAACCTCATAGGGGAAATCGATGAATAGCGAGATCAAAATCTTTAGTGCCGAAAAAGAAGCAGGGCTTGAACATTTAATAAGGTCTACGGCAGCCATAGCTTACGAGGCGCCGGTTCTTCTAGACCAGAATAAAGAGGCTCTTCTTGATAGGGACGTTACTTCTTTAAAGGACATTTCGGCTTTAAGTAAAAGCAAGGCCGCAAAAGATGACCAAGATGTTTATAACGTTTACTCGGTTCTTGTAACCACCTCGTGGAATAAGAACGATGACGTTTTTGACAAAGACGAAGTGTGGGCTGCTCGTGAAACTCCTAAATACAAACCCACCAATATAGAGCATGACGAACGACAAATAGTCGGTGGAATTATTGACAGCTGGGCAGTTGACAACAATTTTTCTTTATTGGACGAAAAAAGTGATCTATCCGACCTGCCAGACCACTATCATATAGTTGTGTCCTCTGTTATATATCAGCAGTGGCAAGATCCGGCCTACCGTAAACGAGCAAGTGACCTAATAGAACAGATAGAGGCAGGTGATAAGTATGTATCTATGGAGTGTGTTTTTCACGGCTTCGACTACGCCGTTGTGGATCCCAATGGAAAACACCACGTAATTCCGAGAAACGAAGAAAGTGCATTCCTTACGTCTCACCTACGCTCCTACGGTGGAGATGGGTCCTACCAGAATCATCAGGTTGGTAGACTCTTGCGTAATATTACATTTAGTGGTAAGGGATTTGTTCAAAAGCCAGCCAACCCAGAAAGCATCATTTTTGATAAAGGCAGGACCTTTAACTTTAACGGAGCAGCTACGTCCTCTAAAAATGTCTTTTATACTGAAGATGGTGTAATAAGACAAATAGAAACCCACGCTAACACCTTTTTTGATCAACAGGAGAGCTTTGACATGTCAAACGATACCGGTAATACTCAACTCGCAGAGTTAAAGGATGCGCTCGCGGCCCTAAAGGCCGAAAATAAAGAGCTCTCCAAAAAGCTTGCTGACGCGAATGTTGAAAAATATGAAACTACTATTCAAGAGCTTACGGATTTCGTCGCCAGCGCTGAAAAAGATCTGGAAAGAGTTCAGTCAGAGCTGGCCGAATCAGTCGAAGAACTAGAAGCGGCTGCTTCCGAGATTCAGGTAAAGCAAGATAAACTAGAAGCGGCCGAGGCGAAGATTGCCGAGGTTGAAGAGGCCGAGAAGCAGCGTGCCCGAAAGGCGTCTCTGATTTCCGCCGGTCTTTCCGAAGAGGACGCGGCCTCCAAAATGGACCTATTCGTCGATCTAAGCGACGATCAGTTCGAGGCTCTAGCGAAGACTCTCGGAGAATACCATCCCGCCGACGACACAGAAGAGATCGAAGCTTCTGATGAAGAAGCGGACAATACAGAAGCAGAAGTCTCAGCTGAAGATGAAGCTGAAGAGGCTGTTGCTACTGAGGTAGACGAGGAAGTCCTCGAAACTGCCGAAGCTGACGAAACCGTAGATATTTCTGTTGAGTCCGATGAGTTTGCTGGCGAGGAAGTTATTGATACTGTTCGCGCCGGTCTTCACGATTGGGTTAACAAAGTAATTCTTAAGAATGAATCGGGAGAGAAATAATGGCTTTAAGACCAGATAGAAACGAGCTTCAGACCGACCTTAGCTTTTTCATGAACGAAACGGCTGAGAGAGGTCTTGTAGTAATTCATGAGGGGCAAGGCTCCGGAGCAGCGATGGACGATTCAGCCGCGACGGTTGCCATCCCCGGAGCGGCAGACTTGGCTAAACACCCAGCTGGCCTGCTCCTTAACGATGTTGTAAATTTGGACCTCACTCGCCAGCATATCAACTTTGCGAAAGATGAGATGCAGCAGGGCGGCAAGGTGTTGTTGCTGCGTCGTGGATTTGTAGTAACAGACCAGATTTCCGGCTCCATCACTCTTGGTGAGCTGGCTTACTTCCACGTAAATGGACAGCTGACTTCAGCTACCGCTTATAGTGGCAGCACGGCTGTTGGCCGCTGGCTTTCTAAGAAGGATGCCGATGGTTTTGCCAAAGTGGATATTAACATCGTTTAAACATATAGAACTTGGAGATATACAATGGCTAGAAAATACTTTGAACCAACTCCTGAAATGGACTCGCTGCTCACCAGAGCAGGCTCCATGAACAAAGAGGAGTCGCTTGCCGCGACCGCAGAGCTTGCCAAAGCTCTAGAGATTCCTCTTCGCAAGGGAGTTATGAGTGGCGACATTTTAGACGGAATCTTTGAGGCTATCAGACTGGGCCCCGGAGCTACCGCCGAGTTTCCACTTGACTTCCTTGCCCCCGGCACCGAAAAGGAATTCGTTGCTTACACGATTCCTAATCATGGCCGTATTCCTGAACGTCACGTTGAAGGTGATTATGTCATGGTTCCGACCTATGACGTAGGCGCTTCTATTGACTGGCTTCTCAAGTACGCTCGCGATGCTCGGTGGGACGTTGTTGGACGTGCCATGGACGTTCTGCAAAGCTCCTTTGTCAAGAAGATGAATGACGATGGTTGGCATACGCTAATTTCAGCGGGCGCTGATCGCAACGTCATGATCTACGATGGCGACGCCACAGCTGGCGTTTTCAGCAAGAGACTCGTTTCTCTTATGCAGGTTATCATGCGCCGCAACGGTGGTGGTAACTCTACATCCATCAACTTTGGCACTCTTACGGACCTCTACATGAGCCCCGAAGGCCATGAAGATATTCGCAACTGGGGTGTTGACGAGGTAGATCCGGTTACGCGTCGTGAACTTATTGTTTCCGATGGTGGCCTTCTCACACGCATCTTTAACGTTAACCTACACGTTCTAGATGAACTGGGCGAGTCGCAAGAGTACGAGCAGTACTACGAGACGGATCTCAGCGGCAGTCTTCCGAGTACCAAGAAGGAGATCGTTGTGGGTCTCGATCTTCGTAACCTCGACAGCTTTGTTATGCCCGTTCGCGCACCAGTCGAGATCTGGGAAGACGACACTCTTCACAGACAGCGACGCGCTGGCCTCTATGGCTGGGCAGAGCACGGCTTCGCGGCCCTTGACACCAGAAGAGTTCTTTTGGGAGCCTTCTAGAGGCCCTACAGAGCTACTCTTGTTTGAATCCGGTGGTGGCACACGCTGCCACCGGATTTTTTAATAAAACTTAGGAGGCTGCGGAAGATGGCTATTTTTTCTTTAGAGATTCCCGACGAAGATACCGACCGGGTTGTAGACGCTCTATGCGCGAACTATAAATATCAAACACAGATACCAAATCCCGATTTTAATGACGACGTGAACTCTGGTGTTGACAATCTAGAATTTATAGACAATCCCGAAACTCAGGGAGAGTTTGCAAATCGTATAACGCGAGAATTTTTAATGGCCCACACTTTTTCATATGAGACAAGAATGGCAAAGGAGAATGCAGCGTCCAGCGTGCCGCCCCCGCCTGTGATAACTGATCCAAGCACTTAAAAACGGAAGAGGACGCAATGTCGCATCCCATCGTTAGATTTTTAGATCGCGCAAAGGAAACAACAACCACAACCGGCTCCGGCACCATAACCTTAGATGGCGCCGTTGCTGGATTTGTTGGTATCTCGGGAATAGGTAATGGCAACTCTACCTACTATACCCTACAGGAGGGAAATAATTTTGAGGTAGGGATTGGCACTTATGCAACTGCGGGCAATACGCTGTCCAGAGATGAAATTTTTTCAAGCTCTAATTCAGACGATAGCAAAATAGACCTAGCGGGCGGCACTACGGTCTTTATTACCTATCCGGCAGATAAAGCGGTTACGCAAACCTCTGGCAACTATGTAGGAATAGGCATAGACCCAGAGTATCAGTTGCAGGTTAGCGGAACCGGCTCTTTTAATACAGTTAGATGGGCTGATGGCACAACCCAGACTACCGCCGCTACAGACACAACGTACACCGCTGGCACCGGACTCACCTTGGTGGGAGCCCGGTTCGACACCTCTGGTACGGGCTACTTTGACTATCTTGGTATCGGTACGGGTGCGATACCACCGACTTATCCTCTTCATGTTGCTGGCAATATGGGTGTGGATGAATATATTTATCATAATGGTGACGACGACACATCCATCAGGTTTCAGGATGACATTATAGACCTACGGGCCGGTAACTGGTCCATGATAAAGATAGATCAGGATAACAACAAAGTCACGCTCAACAACTCTAATAACGATGTTGATTTTCGGGTAAACAGTGATGACGGAACCCAACTAATCCGAACTGACGCTTCAACTAACAGGGTGGGTATCGGTACAGGATCACCTGATTATTTACTTCACGTTGCAGGAGACGCCGGATTTGACGAATACATCTATCATAATGGAGATGGAAACACTTTCATCAGATTCGCGCCCGATCTTATCAATTTAGTTGCCGGTAGCTGGTCAGCTATTAAATTAGAAAAGAGCACCGGTAAGATTCAGTTAAACAATACAAATAGGGATCTTGACGTCCAGCTGATAGCAGCGGATGGGGAGGTGATACTCCATACCGACGCTGCAACAAATAATGTTGGTATTGGGACGGTCACACCTTCTTATGATTTGGAGGTTTCAGGAACCGGTTCATTTATTACGATAAGATGGGACGATGGAACTACTCAAGTCACATCTGCGACCGGAGACATAAGCACTGTTTCCGGACTAACCGTTACAAACGCATCCAATATTGCGTCGACCGGAGCGACTAACGCTGCTGCTGCCGCAACGAACGCAACTAACATCTCGACCAACACGACCAACATCGCGTCGACTGGCGCTACCAACGC